>OLRN01001574.1_pt1 | contig 11744 bp, 8 predicted proteins | sample 1673001 | NCBI WGS metagenome assembly OLRN01 (sample SAMEA3136745, study PRJEB25190) | human gut metagenome | biome: human gut; feature: human-associated habitat; material: faeces | place: Austria | collected 2013 | reverse complement strand
AGCGGCTACGGGAGAAATTCCGTAGCCGCTTTTTTGTCTTCCCGGGCCTTGTGTCATACAAAAGAAATAATGTTTGAACATATTTGCCGTGTGTTTGTCTCACCCATAACGGTTATGATCCGGATGCAGTGAAAGAGAGAGCGCTTCATCCACTTAAGGACTCAACCGTCTTCATAGGTAGTTAGTTGAACAGCAGCCCCGGCGAAGGGATTCGCCGGGGTTTGTTCATTTCCGGAAGATGTATTCCGCGATGTAAACAGCTGGAAGGGAGGGGAAAAGAAAAAATAGGCTGCGTTTTGCCACGGGGTTTGATTGACGTGTGGGACGCGTCAGGGCATAGTGGCAGGGTATGAAGAGAGCGTTTTGTGTGATAGCCGGTGCATGCAGCCTGCTTGGATGGGCTCCGGCGGACGAGACGGGCATGAACAATGTGCTGGAGGATTGGCGGATGAGGCAGTCCGACTGGGAATCCGCATTGAAAACGGCTGAAAGCGGGGAAAAAAGGGCGGAATTGATGAAGAACCGTCCGGATGCCGTTCCGGTGGCTCGGGAATTATGGAGGCTGGTAGGGCGCGACCTTCAGAAGCCCGAGACTCAAAAATCCTGCCTTCTTCCGGCTGTCGTCTGGTTCCTGGATCATCCCCAGGCTGTAGCGCAGGCGTTCCCCAATGGAGACATGGCCAGGAAAATTGTCGTGTTTTGCCTGGATTCTCTGGAAAATACGCTGTTCCGGGAACAGGGGGCGGGAAAGGCGGCGTATGCCCTGAGCAATTCCCGTGACCTGCGCTGCCGCGTTATTCTGGAACAGATCAAGGATTACAACCAGTTCCCTGAGGACCAGGGCCTGGCTTCCCTGGGCCTGGCCATGGTGATGAAGGAAACGACAGGGATGCTTCAGGATGACGTCAGGCTGGTGGCGGCCCGCGGAAAATTGCTGAAAGACGCCATTATCAAATGCTATGATTCCAGTTTCGGCCCTATTCCGGTTCAAAATATTGTGAAGGAGGAACTGTATGAAATACGCAATCTCAATATCGGGCAGACCGGGCCTGAAATCAGCCTTCCCTCTACCGCGGCGGCCGAAAAAGTGACGCTCCCCTCCGGGAATAAGCCCGTGCTGGTGGTTTTTTGGGATCCGCAGGATATGCGTTCCGTTCAGTTTTTGCAAAAAGCAGCGTCTCTCCGGAAAGAATTTCCCGGTTTGACGGTGATGCCGGTGGCTCCCGGAAAGAGAGAGAACGTAGAAAAGGCCCTGTTGAACTTGAAAATGGATATGCCCTCCCTGGTGGATGAAAAAGCGGCGGCGTTTAAGGATTACCGGGTGAGGCTCACCCCGCGGGTGTATCTGCTGGACCCTGCGGGGAAAATCCTGATGCGCGGCACGCCGGATATGCTGTTTGACGCCAACCTGTACGCGGTCATGGGCAAACTTGAGGGAAAAAAGAAAGAAAAGCCGGATGGGAAAAAGTCTCCTTCCTCCCCTGCTTCCTCCAAGCCTGTTTCTCCGCCGGCCAGGATTAATTCCTCGGATACGCGCGTTCCCTCTGTTTCCCGGCCTGATAGGCCGCGGCCCGCGTTCCCTTCCGCCCCCTCCGGTGCGGAGGACCATTCTCTTTCCGCTCCTCCTTTGAGGCCCATGCCTGAATGATCCGTTTCATGGAGGGGATTCTGTTGAGAAAGGCCGCGGAGGACGTGGCCCGGGTTCTTTCCGGAGCAGGACACACCGTATATTTTGTGGGCGGCTGTGTTCGGGACAGGTTGCTGGGATATTCCGTGAAGGATATCGATATTGCTACTTCCGCCCGCCCGGATGAAGTGTTGCGCCTGTTTCCGGATGCCTGGGAAGTGGGCGCCGCCTTCGGCGTGATGCTGGTACGCCGCGAAGGTTTTTCCTTTGAGGTGGCGACCTTCCGCAGAGACGGAAGCTACAGGGATGGCCGGAGGCCGGAGGCCGTCTGTTTCACGGATGCGGAAGAAGATGCCCGGCGGCGTGATTTTACCATGAACGGCCTCTTTGAAGATCCGTTTTCTTTGCCTCCGGGCCGTGTGGTGGATTATGTAGGCGGAGTGGAGGATATCCGGGCCCGCGTATTGAGGTGCATCGGGGAGCCGGACCGTCGTTTTGAAGAAGATTCCCTGCGGCTGATGCGCGCCGTACGTTTTGCCGTTACCAGGGAAGTTCAGGTGGAGAAGGAGACTTGCTCCTCCATTTTCAGGAACGCTCCGCTGTTGGCCCGGATTTCCCCGGAACGCATCCGGGAGGAACTGGACAGGATTTTATTGTCTCCCGGAAGGAAACGGGGTGTGGAAATGCTGGTGGAAACGGGGTTGATGAAGCATGTCATTCCGGAAATATACGATATGATAGGCTGTACGCAACCTCCCCAATGGCATCCGGAAGGAGACGTATACACCCATACGCTGATGATGCTGGATGCGCTGGGAAGGGACGGCTCCCCCGTGTCTTTGGAGCTGGCCCTGGGGGTTCTGCTGCATGACATCGGGAAACCTCCCTGCCGTCAGGTGGATGAAACGGGGCGCATCCGTTTTTCCGGTCATGACAAGGAAGGCTCTTCCATGGCCAGGGTCATTTTAAGAAGGCTGAAATATTCCAATGCCGTGGTGGATGCGGTGTGTTCCATGGTGGAGCGCCATATGCGCTTCATCAACGTGAGGCAGATGAGGAAATCTACGCTGCGAATGTTCATGAACGCTCCTCATTTCCGGGATGAACTGGAACTCCACCGCCTGGATTGCCTTTCCTCCAACGGACTGATGGACAACTGGCAATTTGTCAGGGACTTCATGGATTCCTACCGGAATGCCCCTCTGGTGCCTCCTCCTCTGGTGACCGGGCGTGATCTGGTGAATCTGGGGCTGTCCCCGGGGCCTGATTTCGGGAAATGGCTGTCCCGTCTGCAGGAGCTTCAGTTGGAGGGAACGCTCCGGACCAGGGAGGAAGCCCTGCTGCAGCTGGGACAAATTGCCCCGGTGGAACAGAATGCGCTTGCAGAATACCTGAAAAAGTTAGCATTATAAGCGTCAAAATTTGATTATTTCAACTCATGCGTCCTGTCATTTATCAACTATTTGTTCGTCATTTTTCCAATATGGAGACCCATGGAGTTGACTGGGGGAGCCGGGAAACGAACGGGTGCGGAACTTTTAATGGAGTGACGGATAAAGCCTTACGTGAAATAGCACGGATGGGTTTCACACACATCTGGCTGACCGGGGTGCTGAGGCACGCTACGCAGACGTCCCATCCCGGGCTAGCCGCCCAGCCGAAATCCATCGTAAAAGGCCTGGCAGGAAGTCCCTATGCCGTGGTGGATTATTTTGACGTGGATCCGGATCTGGCCTCCTCCCCGGAGAAGAGAATGGATGAGTTCAAGGCTCTGGTAAAGCGTTGCCGGACGGTGGGGCTGCTGCCGATGATGGATTTTATTCCCAACCATGTTTCCCGAGCCTACCTGGCGGACTGGGACGGGCATGACGATTTTGGAGAAGGAGATGATCCCCATACGTTTTTTTCTCCGGAGCAGGGGTACTTTTACCTGACCTCCAACAGCCCTGGGGACGGTCCACCCCTGCGTCTGCCGGACGGCCTGTTTGAAGGGGAAATGACGTTCGGACGTGTGACGGGCAACAATGCCGTTACATGGAATCCCGGCAAGTACGACTGGTATGAAACGGTCAAGCTCAACTACGGCTATAACTTTATGGCCGGTCTTCCTGCCCTCCGCCTGTTGCCGGGGTGGACCAGCCCCAAGCAGCATGTGCCCAAGACATGGCGCATCATGGACGATATCCTTTCCTTCTGGCAAAGCCTGGGCATCGGCGGTTTCAGGTGCGACATGGCCCAAATGATCCCCATGGCTTTCTGGAAATGGGCCATTTCCCGTTCCCGGGTGCGTCTGCCGGACGTGTTTTTCATGGCGGAGGCATACAACGACCACATGAAAACCACACCCGGCGATCCGTGCGCCGCCCTTCTGGATGCCGGATTTAATGCCGTTTACGATTCCGACTGCTATCATCTGGCGCTCCATATGTACACGGAAAATAACTGGGCCAATGACTTCGACCGGCTTTTCCGAAGCAATCCCATATACATGACCCACGGCGTCCGCTACGTGGAAAACCATGATGAAACTCGCGTGTGCTCCCCTCTTTCCTGGGGCGGCGTGGGACGCGTTGTTCTGCCGGCGGTCATGACGCTGGTGTATGCCTCCGGGAGCGGTCCCGTGCTGGTGTACAACGGGCAGGAAGTGGGGGAACGGGCGGAGGGGCCCGGCGGTTTCGGCGGACATGACGGACGTACCAGTATTTTTGACTATACCTGCCTCCCCCGGCTCCAGCCCTGGGTGGCGAATGGCCGGTTTGACTCTTCCCTGCTGCCGGAAGAGTCCGCAGAACTGAGAAATTTTCATCGGAAGCTTCTTCCTCTGATGCAGCATCCGGCGCTGGACCGGGGAGATTTTTACGGCCTGAACTGGGCTAATATGAAAAACACCACTTTCGGCAGGGAACCGGCGGAAGACACTTCCGGCCACTGGGTATATGCCATGCTCCGGCATGATGCCCGCGCCAGGGCTACCGTGCTTGTGGTGGGGAACCTTTCTCCAAATATCAATTTCTACAACCTGCGCATTTCCATTCCCCAGCACGCTTTCGGCTGGTGCGGCATCCAGACGGATCGGGTACGCGTCAGAAACCTGATGGACGCCGAGGATGAGGAGAGGATTTTTGAGCGGCGGGAATTGATGGACTGCGGTCTGTCCCATCCCCTGAAACCGGGACATGTGGGCGTGCTGGAACTGTCTGCCGTTTAAAGAAACGTTCCCTCCGGAGGGAAGCTGCAGCCTTTGCCGATATTTTTTACTCTGCTGGGCGTTTTTATGATGACGGGCGGTTTTTAATTCGGTATAGTCCCGGAAATTCCTATGACTAGACGTTTCCCTCACTCCATGTCTGCCATTCAGCAAATTGCCATGGCGCTTGCCGTTGCCGGTATTGGAGCCGGCCAGGGGCTGGCCCAGGAGGGGGCAGGGGCCGCACGCCGGGCAGCAGCCCGGATGGAAGAGCAGGCTCAGGCTTCCATGCTGCTGTTGGGGCAGGCGCGTCAGCAATATTCCGAGGGCAAGTACCAGGAAGCTCTGGACAATTACCGCAGAAGCCTGACTGCGTTGCCCAAATCCCCCAACATGGAGAAGCGCCGCCGTTTCCTGGAAACCAGCATCGCGGATGCCAGCGTGGCCGTGGCCCAGGAATATATCAAGGCGGGGCGTTATGATGAGGCCGTCAAGTTGCTGGAAGATGCCCTGAAATCCACTCCGGACCATGCCCTGGCCAGGCGCACGTTGGAAATAGCCCGCGACCCGGTGCGTACGAATCCGGCATTGTCTCCGGAACACGTAAAAAATGTAGAGGAAGTCAGCCGTCTGCTTCACCTGGCTTTCGGCTATTATGAACTGGGCCAGTATGATGCGGCCCTGAAGGAATTTACGTCCGTCCTTAAGACGGACCCTTACAATACGGCGGCGCGGCGCGGCATGGAACTGGTTAACCGCGCCAGAACCGCCTATTTTAGCGCTGCCAGGGATGAAACCCGCAGCAGTGCCCTGGCGGATGTTTCCAGACAGTGGGAGATGCCCGTTCCTTTGACGGAAACACCGGAAGAACCCGCTTCATTTTCCCGTCCCCTGGATAACCCGGTGGTGAATGTGGACCAGAAACTGGGCATGATCCGTCTGCCCCGTGTGCAGCTGGATGGAGCGACGGTGCAGGAAGCCGTGGACTATCTGCGCAGCCAGGCCAGGACGCATGATGCCACGGCCATGACTGCGGCGGAACGCGGCGTGAATATTTCCGTGGATCCCGGTCCTGCAGACAGCGTTTCCGCCAGGGACGCCGCCGCCAAGAGAATTACGCTTAATCTTCAGAATGTACCTCTTCGTGAGGCCCTGGAATACGTGGCGCGCGCATCCGGCCTTATTCTGCGGACAAATGCCTTTGGTGCGGAACTGGTATCCAGTTCAGACGGAACTTCCTACATGGTCACCAAGTCCATTACCCTTCCGCCGGGCTTCTTTTCCGGATTGTCGGAGGACTCCAGCGCCGAAAATTCAGACCCCTTCAGTTCCGGTGATTCCGGTTCTTCCGGCATGACCCTGAAACGGGTGGATCCGCAAAAGGCGCTGGCTTCCATGGGGGTGAAATTCCCGGAAGGCAGTTTCATTAAATACAACTCGGGCAACTCCACTCTTCTTTTCCATGGCACGCCCAGAGATTTGAGCATGCTGGAGGAGCTGGTAGCGGCCAGGACTGCGGAACAGCCCCTCCAGGTGGTGGTCAGCGCGACCTTTCTGGAAGTCAATCAGACGGACTTGGAGGAATTGGGCTTTAACTGGATCGTCAATCTGAACCTGGACCCTACCAAGTGGTTCATGGGCGGCGCGGGAACCGATAAAAATGACTATAACAATTCCGTGCTGGACAGTGCCGCCAATGTGGCCGGAGCCGTCGCTCCCGCAGGAGTGGTGGGCGGGCTGCGTTCCGGCAACCAGGTTTTTACGGAAGATAGCATTGACAGCATGATAGAACGCGGCACTTCCGCCAGAAGTTCTGATGCGACCTATGTTCCCGGCGGCGCTCCCAGCATCGTCACTCTGCGCGGCATGTGGAGTCACGCGGATATCACGATGATTATGCGCGGCCTGAGCCAGAAAAAAGGCACAGACATTATGCAGCATCCTTCCGTGATTGTGCGCCCCGGTGAAAAAGCCACCTTTTTCAGCGGCAGGGAACTGATTTACCCTACGGAATATGATCCGCCTGAAGTTCCCAACAGCACGGGCAATAATAATGACTGGGGCGACAATGACAATAACGGCGGCGGTATTCCGGTCATGCCCATGACTCCCGCCCATCCCACTGCCTTTGAAACCAGGCAGCTCGGCACGATCTTCAATGTGGAAGTGACCGGCATCAGCGATGACAAATCCATCGTGGAAATGACCGTAGTGCCGGAAATCGTGGATTTTGACGGTTTCATCAATTACGGTACGTCGCTTTTCGTTCCCATGGTCTCCCAGGAAAAGGACGCAAAGGAAGATGTTGTCATGGTGAAAACTTCAGACAACTTCATCCTTCAGCCCGTGTTTTCCACGCGGCGCCTGACCGCTCCGGTGCGCATAGCCACCGGCAATACGCTCGTCATCGGCGCCTTGAAAAAATCCACTTCCATTACGTATGAGGATAAAATTCCCGTTCTGGGGGATATTCCCTGGGTGGGGCGCCTTTTCCGTTCCAAGGGGTCCAAGGAACAGCGCAAGGCCATCATCATCATGGTAAAGGCGGAAGTGGTGGATCCGGGCGGCAAAAAGCTTTATACGCCGGATACTTCCATTCCGGACGAGGAGGTCCCGGCAGGGGACGCTTCTCTCCCCGCCCTCAGCAATGCCCAGTAACCTTTAACCGGATCAAGACCATTGAAAAACAGCGGTTCCGATTTTGAGTCTTCTCCTTCCCAGGGGGCTGATAATATCATGCGTCAGCTGCATGCGTCGGATTCCCACGGAGTAGAACGGAGAAGGGAAGTAGTAGTGCGCCCGGACGGCAGCAAGGTGATCCGGGTGGAAAAGCGCCGGCGGACTTACAGTGACGATCAGCGGGACGCCAAACAGGCCATGTTGAAAAACAAGCGTTTTTTAATAGGCCTTTGCATTCTGGTTCTGCTGGCTGCCGGTGCGCTGGCGGGGACGTATATGTACCGCCTTACTTCTTTCAATACGGAGGAATTTGCCGGCCGTCTGCAAGCTGATCTTTCCGCCGCCTGGGGCGGAGATGTGAAAATTTCCGGAATGGCGGTGGATGGCCTTACCATGAAGGCTTCACGCATCAGGGTATCCTTTCCGGAAGATTCCTGCCTGTCCTTTGTGGCGATGGAAGGCATCTCCGGGGAAATTTCCGCCGTGCCCTTATTCATGGGGAAAATCAAGGGGGAAAGCCTTAATGTGTCCAGGGCGGTAGTTGGTTTGCGGCCCGGATTCGTTAAATTTGCCGTACCGCAGACGAAACGGGAATTGCCGTTCGTTTTCCGGCGATACACAGCGCCACGTCTGGAAGTGGGGTATGCCCATGGGACGGAAGAATTTACTCTGGAGAGGAATGGCGCTCCCTTTTATATGACGGCGGAAGCCTACATCCGCACGTCCGGGAACGGACCTGAACCGGAATACGTGCTGGATCTGTCACAGCAAAAATTGAAAATCAAGGGCTGGCCGCTGATGGGGGTTGATTCCGGTTCCGTCATTTTAAACGGGAGCGGCGTCAAGCAGCTCACTTTTTCCGGTTTTCTGGACAAAGGGCGCCTGCTCAATAAGCCTACGGATCTCAGCCCCTTCATGATTACGGGGAATTTTCTTCTGGGTACGGATTTCCGTCACCAGGCGTGGACTTTGACAGGAAAAAATTTCGATCTCGCTTCCCTGCTGGGAGATGATTTCTCTTCCCTTTTCAAGGTGCAGACGGGAGAACAGGAAGGGGATGAAAAGCATGAATTGAAGCTGGATTTTGCTTTGCCTGTAACAACTGAACAGAAGAGGCCCTCCCTAAAAGGATACAGTGGTTCCGTTATCAAGGCGACCATGATCAGGCTGCCTGTTTTGCGCCTGCTGGCGGCCATGACTGCCCGGAATACGGAAATAAGGCTGCCGTACTCTTCTCCCGTCTTTACGTCCGGTTCTTTCCTGCTGGAAAGCGATGGAACGGGCCGTTCCGCCTCCCTGAAGGAAATTTCCCTGTTTGAACAGAGCTTTCTGGGAGTGACCGGGGGGGTGTACAGCAACGGTACTTCCTTGACGGGGAAGCTGGTTTTTAAAATTCCTTCCTACATGGTGGACAGCCGGAAACTGCCTTCCGGCGTGACGCAGGAAGGGCATGAAATTATTCTTCCTGTGAAAATTTCCGGTACTCCGGAGTCTCCACAGGACAACTCTACCGGAATGTTCCAGGAAGAGGCGCCGCGCACGGGCCGCCCGGAAATGCATACCGCTCCTTCCCGTGGAATAGCTCTTCCAGCTCCGTCAAATTCCTCTCCTCCCCGTATTACGGTAGACGGATTCATGTGATATTGCCAAGACTCCATGCTGCTGCTCAATCCTATTGTTCGGAAAACATCTGAAAAGCGTTCCCGCTGGTGGACCAGGCTGGCCGGATTTGGCCTGTGGTCCGTACTCCTGCCCATTTGCATGAGCCTGAATATCCGTTCCATCAAGGAGGAGCATGATGATGTTTATACGGCGCCTTTTCTGGTAGCCCTTTGGCACAACCGCACGATGGTTCCGGGTTATGCGTGGTCCCTGGCCCAGAAGCCGCTCAAGATGAGTGTGCTTACCAGCGCCAGCAAGGACGGCGCCCTGGTGGAGGCCGTATGCAGGCATTTTGGCCTGGGTGCCGTCCGGGGATCTTCCGGACGGCGGGGGGCTCTGGCCTACATGGAAATGATGCGAAAGGTCCAGGAGGGGGACGTCTGCTTCTGTTTTACTCCGGATGGTCCGCGAGGCCCTATTTACGAAGTGCACCACGGTATTGTCAAACTGGCCTCCCAGTCAGGGCTGCCCATCGTTCCCGTATGCATCGAATATGAAAGCTGCTGGCGTTTGAACAAGACCTGGGACCGCTATGCCATTCCCAAACCGTGTTCCAACGTAAATATTCTATGGAAAAAGCGCCTGTTCATTCCTCCGGACGCGACGGATGAACAGGTGGCGGATTATGCCCGTCTTCTGGCCGGGCTGCTTGGCGAGGGGCTTCCGGACTTCCCGCCTCTTAACCAATCATTATTATGCAAATCATCGATGGAAAACAAGTAGCTTCCCAGGTGCTGGAAGAGGTTGAAAGGGATATTGCCCGGCTCAGGGAACAGGGAATAACGCCCGGTTTGGCCGTGGTTCTGGTAGGGGAAGATCCCGCTTCCCAGGTATATGTAAATTCCAAGGTGAAAAAGTGTGCGGAGCTGGGGATGAATTCCCGTAAAATAGTTCTCCCTTCCGACGCCTCCCAGGAAGAACTGCTCCGGATTGTCCGTGAATTGAACGTGGATCCTGCCGTCCACGGCATACTGGTGCAAAGCCCGCCTCCTCCCCATATCGACGAGGCGGCCGTGGTCCTGGAAATAGACCCTGCCAAGGATGTGGACGGCTTCCATCCGGAGAATGTCGCCAAGCTGGTGCTGGAAGATGAGACCGGTTTTGTACCCTGTACCCCTCTGGGCTGTATGAGGCTGTTAAAGGCCGCCGGCATTGAAACGGCGGGAGCGAATGCCGTGGTCATTGGCCGCAGCATGATTGTGGGCAAACCGATGGCGCATCTTTTGATGTCCAAACAGGCAAACGCTACCGTAACCGTGGCTCATTCCCGTACGAAAAACCTGCCGGAACTTTGCCGTTCCGCTGATATCATCGTGGCAGCCATAGGCCGGCCCGCTTTTGTGACGGCTGATTTTGTGAAAGACGACGCCGTAGTGGTGGATGTGGGCATCAACCGCGTGGAAGATGCCTCCGCCAAGCGCGGCTACCGGATTGTGGGAGACGTAGCCTATGACGAGGTGGCTCCCAAGTGCCGGGCCATTACTCCCGTGCCCGGCGGCGTGGGGCCGATGACTATCGCCATGTTGATGGCTAATACGGTCAAAGCGTGCCGCCAGCAGACGGGAGCCTGATGAAAATGCCGTGACGTCCGTTTTTCTTGTCAAATGAAGGAAAGTAGGGCAGTATTCAGTTACCATTATGTCAAGTAAATTACTCGAAGGCAAAGTTGGTGTCGTAGTCGGCGTAGCGAACAAGCGCAGCATCGCGTTCGCAATTGCCAAGGCGTGGCATGAAGCGGGCGCAAAGCTCATCTTCAATTATCAGGGAGAACGTCTCAAAGACGGAGTTCTCAAGCTGATCCATGAGAACTTCGGCGAGGATGTTCCCGTTTATGATCTGGATGTCAGCAGTGATGAATCTGTTAACGCTTTCTTTGAAAGGGTCCGCCAGCATACGGACAAAGTAGATTGTCTGCTGCATTCCGTGGCTTTTGCCCCGAAGGAGGCTCTTGGCGGCAGTTTCCTGGAAACGGGCCGCGAGGCGTTCAAGATTTCTCTGGATATCTCCGCTTATTCCCTGGTAGCTCTTTCCCGCGCCGTGGAACCCATGATGTCCGACAACGGCAGCATTTTGGCGATGTCCTATCTGGGATCCGAAAAAGTGGTTCCTAACTACAATCTGATGGGAGTTTCCAAAGCTGCCCTGGAAGCCTGCACCCGTTATCTGGCTTATGATTTGGGCCGTTCCCGCGGTATCCGTGTCAATTGCATCAGTGCAGGTCCCATGCAGACGCTTGCTGCTCGCGGTGTTTCCGGTTTTAACACCATGTTCAAGGTGTATGAGGAGCATGCCCCTCTGGGCCGTTCCTGCACGGGTGAAGAATTGGGAGCCACCGGCGTTTTCCTGGCCAGTGACGGCGCAGCCGCAATCACCGGGCAGGTGATTTACGTGGACGGCGGTTATCAGATCATGGGAATGTAATGCGTTCCTTGCGGAAGCTTTCTTCCTGTTCACAAGCCGTACCGGTTTTTCCGGTACGGCTTGTTTACGGTTTCATGGAGAAGGTAAGGGGGCTGGGGGCTTCCTGGCTTCTGTCGGAAAGGCCTGTTTCCCCGCTGCGTTTCAGGGGACGAACACTTTCAGCGAGCC
>OLRN01001570.1_pt1 | contig 11759 bp, 11 predicted proteins | sample 1673001 | NCBI WGS metagenome assembly OLRN01 (sample SAMEA3136745, study PRJEB25190) | human gut metagenome | biome: human gut; feature: human-associated habitat; material: faeces | place: Austria | collected 2013 | reverse complement strand
ACACTTTGTGTATGAATTTGTTGGCTAATTTTATACTATTTACTGAATATCCCTTTCTAATAATGATCGTAATGTGTGATCTCGGGAGTTTCCCGGCTTGTATTTTCTTCGAAGCGGCTACACAGCCGTTTGGCTTCGGCCACGTAGCGTTCGCCGGTCCAGTTGCATTCACAGATAATGGGGTTTTTCATCCATTGCATGTATTTGCCGTGCTTACAGTTGTAGCACTTTACCATTTTGTCTTTATTGCCAGCCATAATACTCTTTTATGATATGCGATGGAACTTCTCGGGAATGCTCGTGCGGCTACTTTGCAGCACCAAAGAATCCGGTGTCAGTTTCAAAACATCCAGTGTGTCGTTTCTCGTTTCCGCTCCGTGTACGCCTTCGCTTTCCCGTAACAGAATTAATTTGCAGTTGTACAGACTCCATTGGTTGTACTTATAGGGGCCGGTGGCTAAAGACCGGGCTTTACCGTTCATCTCCAATTGGAATCCGTGTTGTTTGTCAGTGTCCGATTGCCATTTCCTTTGTGCGAGTTGGTTGATGTTCAGAGCCACGTTTACACTTTGGTTGTCGTCGCACGTCGTAATGGCATATTGGTCGGTGTAGTTCGCTATTTCGCCCAATATACGTCCCGGTTCCCCTGTTTTTTCGTTGGTTTTGTTTAACGCCAGTGTATCACCGTCGTCGGTAATAAGCTCAAGACTGCTCATTCCCGTGCCTTCTCCCAAATGACCGTAAAAAGCCGTGTCGGGCGGATAGACCGTCACAGAATCATTCTCCTCCATATAGTCTTTGCTTTGTTGTCCACCGGTACATCCCGCCAAGAGACTTGCAGCGACTGCCATTGAAAGCAGGGGGTATATCAGACCTTTTCTCATGTGTTCTATGCTTATTTGTGAATACTGGCATACAAATATACTAATTATTCAAAAAAGACCGGTCTTATTCTTGTTTTATTTATCGTATTCGACATTTCTTCGCTATTTTTGCGTGCGTTGGCATGATGTTTGAAGCGTTGTTTTTACAAAACCATTTAATAAATATAATATGTATTGGATTCTTTTTATCGGTATTGCCTTGGCCAGTTGGTTGGTACAGGCTAATTTGAAGAACAAGTTCGAAAAGTATTCGAAAATTCCTATCGACGGAGGATTGACCGGACGTGATATCGCCGTGAAGATGTTGCATGACAACGGGATATATGACGTGGAAGTGGTAAGTACGTCGGGGTCGTTGACCGATCACTACAATCCGGTCAACAAGACGGTCAATTTGAGTGAGGATGTGTACGATACGTGTAGTGTGGCAGCGGCAGCCGTAGCTGCACACGAATGCGGCCACGCCGTGCAGCACGCCCATGCTTATGCCCCGTTGAAGATGAGGAGTAGTCTGGTGCCGGTCATTTCTTTTGCTTCCAATTGGATGATGTGGGTATTGCTCATCGGGATGTTTACGCTGAATGTGTTTCCTCAAATCATGTTGTTCGGAATCATCTTGTTCGCTGCCACGACCTTGTTCAGCTTTATTACCTTGCCGGTAGAAATCGATGCAAGCCGGCGTGCCGTCAAATGGCTGAGCGAGGCTGGTGTGACGAATAACCGGAATTATGGGGCTGCCGTATCGGCTCTCCGTTCTGCCGCGTATACTTATGTCGTAGCGGCTTTAGGTTCTTTGGCCACCTTATTATATTATGTCATGATCTTCCTCGGTCGTCGGGACTAAAAAGCCGAGGGTATGTTTTTAACAGTAGTATTACTTTTAGTCGGCATCGCGCTTGTATTGCTCGGTGCCGACAAGTTGACGGACGGGGCGACCGGTTTGGCTCGGCGGTTCAACGTGACTGAAATGGTGATAGGCTTGACGGTAGTGGCCTTTGGGACGTCGTTGCCGGAGTTTGTGACCAGTTTTATGTCGGCGTTGAAAGGAAGCAGTGAGATTTCTATCGGTAATATAGTGGGAAGCAATACATTTAATGTATTGATGATTGTGGGGTGTTCGGCTTTGGTCAGTCCCATTGTCATTAGCAAGTCTACTATTCACAAAGACATTCCGTTTGCTATTTTAGCCACGTTGTCCCTTATTGTCGTATCATTGGATGCGGTGTTGGACGGCGGGCAATTTGAGAATCTGATTTCGCGTACCGACGGATTGATGCTGTTAGGTCTCTTTGCTGTATTTATGTTCTATACGTTTTCCATCGCCCGTAACAAAGACGGTGCGGGCGAGCAGCCGCAGGCCTTGCAAATAGCTCCGATGTCCTACGGTCGTATATTCCTTTATGTCATATTGGGATTGGCCGGTCTTGTGTTCGGAGGAAACTTATTTGTGGATGCGGCTACAGAGATTGCGCTCAGTATGGGAGTAAGCGAAACGGTAGTGGGCTTGACTTTGGTGGCCGCCGGAACGTCGCTACCGGAACTTGCCACTTCTATCGTGGCAGCCAGGAAGGGAAGTTCCGCCATTGCAATAGGGAATGTTGTGGGAAGCAATATCTTCAATATTTTCTTTGTAATGGGCTTTTGCGCGACCGTATCTCCGATGCCTGTGGGGAGTATTTCGTATTTCGATTTAGGGCTTATGCTTTTAAGTATCCTGATCTCTGGTGTTTCTCTTACACAAAACGGACGATTGAGCGTTGGGAAGGTGGAGTCATGGTGGCAGTTTATTTGGTTTATCTTGCTTATCTGATTCATCAGGCATAGAGGAAAGAAGAAACTTTTGTGAATTTTATTGGAAAAAAGTGCTCCAAAGGCTTGCAAGTTTAAAGAAAAGGAACTACCTTTGCATCGCAATTGAGGAAAACACCTGCTGAAAGGTAGGGAAATCCGAGGAAGCAAGGAAGTTTGGGTGAGTGGCTGAAACCACCAGTTTGCTAAACTGACGTGCGGGTTACCGTACCGGGGGTTCGAATCCCCCAGCTTCCGCTCCAAGGCGTCTTCGTCTAGCGGCTAGGACACATGCCTCTCACGCATGCAACACGGGTTCGATTCCCGTAGACGCTACAAAACAGAAATGAGGCGATTACTTTTCAAAGTAATCGCTTTTTTGTTTGTTTATTCTGTTCAAGTAAGAATAAGAGTGCGGATTGTACGGTTTATAAAAACAAAAACAAGTCCCTATACTCACGTACGAGGACTTGCCAAATACCTTTCTAATACCTTTAAACTAAAGTTCTATAATTAGAACACTACAAAGATAGTCAAATACTTTGTGATATACCTCTTTCATAAACTCTTTTTATGTTATTTTGTTGTTGTGCAAACAATCGGTCGGTTATGAGGCATGTCCTGCATGGCGTAATTGAAGAAGACGAAACATTTTGCTGAGGACGACGGCACATAATGGTTTAAAAGTACACCAACGTACGATGGTGTAAGGGAAAGAGTAGAAACGTGGTGTAAGGGGGTACAGCCCCGTCCGTTTCATGTTTTCCAATGTTTCGAGCAGGAAAGCCGTGTCTGGGCTGTCGCCTAACAGTGTGTACACCATGGACATGCGCAACATATCAATTCGCCTGTTCAAAGCTATGGCGGCATTACCTTCCATTTGTCGGCCTTTGTCTGTGAGGCAAAGAATGATATGCTGCAAATCGGAATAACGTTTTTTTATAATTTTCCTGTCAGGATGGTGTATAATCGAACAGCGCCGACGATATGGCACCGAACCATACGCACGGGGCAAGCGCCTTGTAGTATTGTCGCTGAAAGTAGGCATAAGCCGGTAGGTTGGTTATGATGACATGCCGTGCCTTTAGGAATAGAAGTGGGGTGAACTCTTCGTCTTCATGGTAAATTCCGGATGTGAACCTCAGGCCGTCGAGTACAGACTTTTTGAATACATACCCCCAGGCACAACCGTGTAAATTGTGTTTGAGCATGAAATCAGTTCCACTTCCTTGAAAGACTGTTTGCCAAGCCGGGACATTCGTATCCCATAATCCCGTATGATAGACTTTTTTAAACTCGAATGATAAAAGATCCGGATGTTTTTCTCCTAAAACATCCAAAATCTGGGAAAAAGCTTTTTGGAATAGAAAATCATCCGCATCTAAAAATTGAATATATTCCTTTTGAGCCATTTCCATGCCCGTATTCCTTGCCCCTCCTAATCCTAAGTTAGGCTGGACATGGTAGTGGATACGCGGGTCGTCCAGTGAACCGAGGTAGTCTTCCGCTTCGTGTCCGGGCGTACCGTCGTTTATGACCCAAACTTCCCAATCGGCCTTTTGTCCCAAGCGCAGGATACTTGTTATGGCGCGGGCAAGTAGCGGAAGCTCTACCTTGTAATAAGGGATAATGAAGCTGATTGACGGTTTGTTCATCGTTTGAGTACTTTACGGGTTCGTGCTACAATACCGCAATAGCGGTTGCCGCTCAGTGCCTTCAGTATAGCTTTGATGCGGTAGTTCAGCGGGCGACGGGCGAACAAGGCGCGGCGCAATGGTATTTTGCGTTCGGGGATGCACAGGGAACCACCGAATTGTATTCGTATGATCTGATGGTCGCACAAATGTAAGTAAGCATCGTCCAAATCCTTGTCGTTCAGGTTTGTATTGTCGGACAATGTGCGATATAGCGTGAGGTTGGCCTGGAGAAGGTCATTGATGCCCTTGTCACAGAAGGTGTTGGAGATAGAGCCTTGTCGACTGCAATAATAATATAGCCCTTTGTCCGAACGCAGGATGTATCGTACTTGGCGCAATACGGCCGGGATGGTGAAGACATCCTCATACCATCTGCCTTCCGGGAAGCGGAGAGACTTCCACAACGAGCGTTTATAGATTTTGTTCCAGGCATAACTATGTATGTAGCCTTTGCGGTGTGCCCATCCGGTGTAATCCGTGATTTCGCATGTTCCGGGCGTATAACGGTAGGCTTTTGCCGTGCCGTGGTAGACGCATACGGGATATTCCAGGACATCCGCTTCGGGGTGCAAGGCCAGCAATTCCATATTGGCTTGCAATGTATTCGGGGAGATATAATCATCAGAGTCAATGAATGTGACATATTCTCCACGCGCCTCGTCCAACCCTCTGTTGCGCGCCGCGCTCAGTCCACGGTTTTCAGGGCAATGGATGACACGGAACCGTCCGTCTTTCCGTGCCCATGCGTCACAAAGCGCTCCGCTTCTGTCCGGCGAACCATCGTCCACGAGGATGACTTCGTAGTCCTCCACGTTTTGCAGTGCTATGCTTTTCAGGCAGAAGTCAAGGTAGGCTTCCACCTTATATACAGGGATGATGATGGTGAGTTTCATGCTTCGTTTTTAAGGCTTCAATGTTTTAAGTTCTACTCTTCCAAAATGCGACATATCGTTCCGCTATTTTCCGGTGGTCGTGATGGCGACGGACGTATTGCGTGCTTTCCGCAGACAGTCGGGCGATGTCCTCAGGATGTTGTATAAGCTCTTCCAGTTTGGCGTACACGTCATCAAAAGAAGGGAGTACGTTGACGATAGGCCGCAACTCTTTTTCCCCGAGGATTTCGTAGTTTTCCTCTTCGCCCCCTCCTACGACAACCAATCCCTTGGCCATGGCGCACAAGGCATTCATGGCCGGCGTGTAGGAATAAAGCTGGTCCAGCAACACATCGCTGTGGTCCATCATCCGGTTGTATTGTGCGAAGGGAACGGACTCCGCTTTCACGATTTCTATCCGGTCGGGGTAACGTGTGGCTAATTTTACCAATGCCTTGTACATGATGTCTGTCCCCTTGTAAGCATCCCGTTTGCGTTGTATGCCGATGAAAAAACGCGTCCGTCCCGTTTCGGGATGGGGGATGCGCGGCGTGACTTCCGACAAGTCGATGGGGAAGGGGATAAATTGCGTCTTTTCCGGAAAATGCGGTCGGTAACAAGCGTCGTATTCGTAGAGGCCGCTGGCTATGCCATCGCAGTCGCCGGCTATGAAACGGTTCAGTTCGCCTTTAGGGCCGTTGAGCCATTCGGTTATGAAACGGTCGTTGTCGGGATTCATTCGGACTTCCGTCCCGATGTTGAAGTCAGAGTAACGGTACGTCTGGCAGTCCAGTCCTGCCTTTACCCAGTAATAGTCCATGCCGAATGCCCCGAGAAATACTTTCCGGTTGTGGCGGCGCAGGAAACGGTAAATAGGTAACAGGCGTTCCGGACACAGTTCTAAAAAAACAGGATTGATGAGTTGCACCACATCATATCCTCTCATGAAAGGGAGAGCCCGAGCCACGCGGAAAAGGAAATCCAGCGTGTCCGTTTTTCCTGTCGACTTTCGATGCAGGTCAATGTCGCGCGGATAGTTTTTCCAACTGTCGCCGTCCGATGCTACCGTGACGGAATGCCCCAAGGCTCGCAACCCTTGAGCCAAGGTCCAATGCACGTTACTATATTCGCCAAGTAATAGGACTTTCATGATATTTTTAGACAAAGATACGGAAAATAAATGGAAATGCCGTATCTTTGTCTCCCATATTATGAGTGAGACACAAGAAATAAAAGACGGTTTGACGGTCTTGGAAGAGACGGAAGGCAGGGAAGACGCGACCTACGACCACATCGTAAAATACACGGGCTTTCTGGGAGGCATACAGGTGCTTACGATACTGGTCAGCGTGGTGCGCAACAAGCTGGCGGCCGTTTTGCTCAGCACGGCCGGAGTGGGGCTTTCGGCTTTGTACCAGAGTGTCATCGGTTTTCTCCACAACACGTCGAATCTGGGCATTTCGTTTAGTTCCATTAAAGAGATTGCAGAATATTACGGAGAAAACCATCCGGAGAAAGTTCTCCTACAGGTAGAAGTAGTGCGTACGTGGAGCGTATGGACCGGTTTGGCCGGCATGTTGCTGTGCCTGCTGTTTTCGCCTGCCATAAGTTATTGGGCTTTTGGCGATACGTCCCATATCCTGCCTCTCTGTTTGCTTTCTCCCGTCATGGGTTTTATGGCTGTTACGGTGGGTGAAATTTCCATTTTGAAAGCCGTTCGGCGGTTGAAGCGTGTGGCTTTGATTTCCGTGTTGGGGGCAGCGGCCACTTTGTTGCTGACGGTTCCTTTTTATTACTTTTGGGGAATGTCGGGGGTTGTACCTGCGTTGGTCGTCAGTACGTTGGGGGTGATGGTGGCTCATCTGTCCCTTTCGCTTCCCGTCTTTCCTTGGCGCGTGAACCTGCTGAACCGGTCGCATTTCCGCAAGGGATGGAGCATGGTGCGCTTAGGCGTGCCTTATATCATGGCCACGGCGGTGAACATGTCGGTGGCGATGGGGATTTCTCTTTTCATTACCAATTGGGGTTCGTTGTCCGACGTGGGCTTGTACGGTATGGGGTATAACCTGGTGATTACTTACGCCGGGGTGGTATTCACGGCGGTCGATGCCGATTATTTTCCGCGCTTGTCGTCTGTGAATGCCGATGTGGGGCGGATGAACCAGACCATCAATCGCCAGATAAAAGTCTGCGTGTTGCTCATGTCGCCTTTTTTGGTGTTGTTTATGATATGTATGCCATTGGCCATCAGGGTATTGTATTCATCGTCCTTCCTGCCCATGACCGGCATGGCTGTCTGTGCTTCCATGCACATGTTTTTCAAGTCGATGACGCTCCCCGTGGCATATACCTCGTTGGCCAAAGGCGATGCCGTCATGTATTTGTGCATGGAGGCGGCCTACGACATCTTTATGGCCGTGTGCGTGATTGTCGGTTTTGTGTACGGAGGTATTTTGGGTACGGGAATCGCCTTGGCTTTGGCCGGAGTGTTCGATTGGTGGATGATTTATGCTGTGTACGGGCGACGTTACGGCTTCAAGCCCGACAAGGCGGCACGTCCGTTCACGGCAGCACAGTTCCTTTGCGTGGCGGCAGCTTTGTTTTTGGGCATGCAGTCCGAAGTATGGCTCAAGGTTGCAGCAGGCGGATGCGTATTAGGTGCCAGCGTGTGGCTTTCGGCTTCGGCGATTCGTAAGGAGATTACTTTGTTTTCCGAATTGAAAAGAAGAATCGGCGGACGGTTCGGGAAAAGGCGGCGGCTGTCAAAATGACAAACCTGTCCGTGCGAGAATCCGTTATATACAGCCAGAGGGACGTCGCGCTGGAATACGCGATTCTCGTGCATCGGCTTTCGGGCAAATGGACAGGAAAATCTGTTTGGGGCTTTACAAGGCGGGGCGAAACGGCATGTTTGCCGCCTGTGTTTGCGGTTGGCAGTAAGCGAAACGTGTGTTTTATTGTCTTTTTGCTTTTCTTTTTTGTCGGCAAAAAGGTTTCAACCAGACGAAAAAGATGTGTTTTCGGCATGTTTTATCTCCGTTTTCTTCTTGTTTTGGGCTCAGGCAGAAGCCACAGGCGTTTCAATCTGCGGAGAACTTTTTTTCATTTGGCTGTAAACGAAAAATCGCTTTCAGCAGAAAAAACCGCATATATGCAATTCATTAGTGCATATATGCGGTTTGGATGTATTTTTATTCAATCACACCGTTCTTTTCAGGTCTATAAGGTCGGATTTTGACTGATGGCGATTCTTGAAAAACTGACAAAATGTTCGTCTTACCGGCTTACAAACGTCACAATCGAGCGTGCAGGGATGACGGTTTGTTTTCCGTTGCCCACCTTGTCGACAGGCTGTAAGTTCTTTCCCGTCCCTTCGGCCGTCAGGTAGGGTTGCCAGCTTTTCACTTTCCGGTCATCCACGTGGAAGGTCATGTTTTTCGCCTCGGTGGCATAGTTCACTGCGACCATGACCCACGAGCCGTCGGCGTTCCGGTAGGCGGTGCACATCAGTCCTGTACGGTCTGTATCGCCTTCCATCACGGTGCGTCCCGTCTTGTCGGTGGCAGTAATGCCCATACGGGTGGCGCCCGGACGGACAAAACGGCTGTAGTTGCCTAAAGCCCAAAGCAGTTTGGAGTCCACCACGCGCCCGTTCGTCCCTTCGCGGTTGCTGAACTCACGCAAGAGTCCGTCCTTGTAGTCCCCGCCCACGGCACGCCACCACTGCCAGCTTCGCGCTCCGGCATAGACGATGTCGTGATGGATGATACGTGCCACGTATAAGGCTGTCTTCATTGTACGGTCGTAACCGCCTCCGCCGCCTATTTCTTCATCATTGCTCATGATGCAGGTTTCCGTTTGCCAGAATTGTACGTTGTACTTGTCCAGCGTGTCTTTCAGTTGCATGCGGATGCCGCGCAGGGCTTCCAAGGGAGTATTGGTCCAGTAGCTGTGTCCGGCCATGAGGCGCGGCACGTTCGGGGTGTCGCCCAGATAAGTGTCCGTGCTGTCCGGACAGAAAAACGACTGGATGGCATACCCTCTCTGCCAGTCGGTCATGTGAGTGGCAAACATGCAGCGGTAGTCCGACGATTCGTTGATGAGGATTTTCGTGTCCAGTCCTTTCTGGGTGAACGCTTGGCTGAATGCCCGTGCCAGTCCGGCGATTTCACGGTTGGTGGCCGGTGTGCCTTCCTGTTTCGGACCCACCCAATTCCAATGGCCGTCCGGCTCATTGACGGGGCAGACGTAGGAAAGCTTAATGCCGTCATGTTGTTCCAACCCTTCCACCACGTGGGCTGCGAATAGGGCAAAATCGCCGTAATGTTCCGTTTTCAGGTTCAGCGTCCCGCCCCGTCCGGTGTTGGTAGCCAGTCCGTTTTGGGTAAAGTACACGGGAGGCGAATTGAAAAAGCCGATGAAGGTCCTTACGCCCCTTTCTTGGGCCATGCGCAGGAAGTTGCGTTGTCCGGGTTGTTGCGTCCAGTCGTACGTGCCGTCTGGCCGGAGGAAGCATCCCGTGCGCATCCAATGTGAGCCGATGCCGCTTTCGCGTCCCTGGTCGTGGCTGCCTGCCCCGATGTTGAAACGCCATATCGAAAGCCCGATGCCGAGGGGTTGCCCCTTGCTGTCATTCTCGGTGCTGAACAACCAATCGGCCGTTTGCAACCGCACGCTGTCGGGCCACAGTCCGATGTGCTGCATGCTCCAGGCGTCCGATGCCCCGAAACCGTCTATCGTCTGCAAGGGGGCGCGGGTGTCTATTTCGAAATGGGAAGCACCTTTTTGCGCTTGTGCGGAAATTGAAATCAGGATGGCGCAACAACATGCGCTGAAGGTGTGTTTCATGTGAAATAAATCTGTTATGTGATAATAATGAACAAAGATAGGAAGTTTTACCGGGAGAGGCAGGCGGATTTATGGTTTTTTCATTATTTTTGCGTCAGACACTTCTAAAACAGTTATAGTATTTATGTTGAATCCCATTTATTCTCCGGCATCCGACCGGTATGAAAACGGTATGCGCTACCGTCGCAGCGGGCGTAGCGGCGTGCTCCTTCCTGAAGTTTCTTTAGGGTTGTGGCATAATTTCGGTGACGTCAATCCTTTGTCTAATTCGTTGGCGATGGCGCATTATGCTTTCGACCATGGCATCACGCATTTCGATTTGGCGAACAATTACGGTCCTTCGTATGGCAGTGCCGAAGAGACTTTCGGATTCATTATGAAGAAATCCTTCAAGCCTTATCGCGACGAACTGTTTGTGTCGACCAAGGCCGGTTACGACATGTGGCCCGGTCCCTACGGAAACTGGGGAAGCCGCAAGTCGCTCATGGCCAGTCTCGACCAGAGCCTTGCACGTATGGGCTTGGATTATGTGGATGTGTTTTATTCCCATCGTTACGATCCGGAGACACCGTTGGAAGAAACGATGCAGGCTTTGGTGGACATCGTGCGCCAAGGCAAGGCACTTTACGTGGGGCTTTCCAGATACCCGGCCGACAAGGCCGAAGAGGCTTACCGTTATTTGGAAGCGCGCGACGTGCATTGCCTGTTGTATCAGGGGCGTTACAACCTGTTCGACCGCGCTCCGGAAGAGGAGGGCATTTTGGGACAGGCCCGGGCGTACGGGGTTGGGTTTATCGCTTTTTCACCGTTGGCGCAAGGTTTGCTCACGTCCCGCTATCTGCAAGGCGTGCCCGAAGATTCGCGTATGGCACAAGGGCGATTCCTGAAACGCGAGGTATTGACAGAGGCGGTCTTGGAGAAAATCAAAGCCTTGGACCGGGTGGCCGCAGAGCGGGGGCAGACGTTGGCTGAAATGTCCTTGGCTTGGGTTTTGAAGGACGAACTGGTTACGTCTGTCATTATCGGGGCAAGTTCCGTGGCACAACTCGAAGACAACCTGAAGGCCTTGCGGAAAGTGGATTTCTCTAGAGAGGAGTTGGATCGGATAGAGGCCATTTGCCATACGCCGGACGGCGGACAGTGAGCACCGGTTGGCGCGTTTCCTTCCGTCAGAACGGGGCAGGTGCCGTAATGCTGACCCAACGTCCGGTCTTGAAATGGCGGAAGGTCACGGTCTCGGCATGCAGGAAGAGGCGGGAGGCCCGACGGCCATACAGGTTGTCGCCTACGATGGGGGTGTCCAATCCTTCCGGATGGGCGGCATGCACCCGCAACTGGTGGGTGCGCCCCGTGAAGGGATAGAAGGCCACGCGGGTTTGGCCGTGGCTGCGAGACAAGACCTCAAAACGCGTGACGGCAGCTTTGCCGTATGCCGTGCTCACCATTTGCCGTGGACGGTCGTCCGGGTTGGGGCAGAGGGGAAGACGGATAAAGCCTTCGTCGTCCGTTACCGTGCCGTCGAGCAAAGCTATGTATCTTTTTTTGATGTGCCGCGTTTCAAACAGTTGTTGCAACTTTCGGTGCGTTTCCGGGTCTTTGGCGATGAGGAGCACTCCCGAGGTGTCCATGTCCAGACGGTGCACCAAGAGCGGTCCCGTGGCCTCGGGAAA
>OLRN01001569.1_pt1 | contig 11759 bp, 17 predicted proteins | sample 1673001 | NCBI WGS metagenome assembly OLRN01 (sample SAMEA3136745, study PRJEB25190) | human gut metagenome | biome: human gut; feature: human-associated habitat; material: faeces | place: Austria | collected 2013 | reverse complement strand
GGGCCATGAGGCGGGTTGTCTTGAAGATGCTCATAGGATGGTAGGAGGGTTAATAATTATCTGCTGGTATCTTGAAAATGCGGTCGACCGATTTGATGGATTTGCTGGGGTCGTCGTAATAAACGCGAAGCATGGTCATATCGGTCAAGAAGTCGACAGCGCCCACTTCCACGCGCACGATTTTCAGTCCGAGGCGCTTCTCAAGGTCGGCCTTGAGTTCTTCATAACGCTCGGGAACGATGAGGTCTATATTGTCGTAGCGCACGAATTTGCATCCAACGCGACTCACGAGCAAATAGTTCTCTGCGCCCCAAACGGTTGTCAGCAACAGGAGGTTGGCCGCAAGGCGTTCCACCAAGCTGAGGTCGGCCTTCGTGCCGTTGAGCACAGAAAGGGCCACGAGGAAGAAGAGGTAGGTCATCTCACGGATGGGCACGCTCTCTGTTCGATAACGGATGATGCCGAAAACGGCAAACAAGCCCAAAGCCGCTCCGATTTGCAGATTGGAACCGTCCATCAGGTAAATCAACATGAAGATGCTGATGGAGAGCAGAATGAAGGTGAAATAATAATCGCGGCGGCGTCCCTTGGGATAATAGAAGAAATGGACAATGGCCCACACGATGGCGAGGTTGAACAAAAAGCGGATACACATTTCGAGCAATCCGTCGAGGTTGCAGAAATTCTCACGTAGTAAACTTTCGAGGTAGTGCATTAGGGTGTAGAGATTGATGGTTGAGGTATTGTAGATAGTCTGTATTCTTTCAACATTGCTTAGTAATGGACCATTACTGACGGGGCTGGCGGTTCATGATTTTCCCGATTTTCCGCAAGCGTGGCTTAAAGCGGTTGCGTTGCAGCGTGTCGTTGGTCACCGCCGTTCCGATGCAATATTTGCTAAAGCCAGAGGGCTTGATGCGCAGCGTCCGTAACATCGGCAGGATGGGCGAAGGCACACGTCCGTCGCGCTTAAGCTCGATGATGACGGCGTTGTCCATTTCCGATTCCTGTCCCGTTTCGTAATTATAGAAAGAGAGGTCGAAATCAATGGTTAGGCGCTCCGTCTTGTCGAAATTGACCAACGTGATGCGCTTGAAGCGGTTGCCCAGCGTGGGCTTGATGTCGGCAAAGGAATAGCCCGACACTTCCTCGAGAAACTCCTCCCCCGCCCCGTCTTTGATGACGGCGTCGAGCGATGGCACTGGCACACGCTTCTTCCGCGTCTTCCCGCGCGGTTTTCCGGTTGCCTACGTTGTCGTAACTGTAGCCGTATGTCCTGCCGCTGACGGTGGCAGAGGCCAGTTCGCTCCGGCTGTTGCAGGCAAAGCTGTCGTTGACGATATTCCCCTGGCGGGCCGTGCGCCGCGTAACGGGCCTTGCCAGGCTGTCGTAAGCGTATTCCCTCGTTACGGTTGCATTTCCGGCTGTGTCCGTCATGCTGACGACTCGACCGGCTAGGTCGGTTCGAGTCGTGACAGTGTTGTCGTGGTCTATTCTAAATAATTTCAAAAAAATAAGTGAATTATATTTAAAATTTATTATAATTAAAATTATCAAATAAAAAAGAACTAAACATTATTCATATTCTTTTAGCTTCTACCGATCTCGAATAAATTAATCTCACTTCTTTCGCATGAGAATCGAATAATATTACTATTTCTCTAATCTTATTACTGTAATCATATCCTTTCACAATCATCTTGATATTAAAACTATCTATATCATAGACTGAAATAATCTTACGAAAACTGCGATTTTGAGTTGGTGGAATATCCCCAAAATCAGACCAAAGGGCTATTGATAAATTAGTATCGTCACGGCTTATATTCATATACTCTAAACCATCTGTTGTCTGCCATGTCCCGTAAATCCATTTTGGCATTTTGGAAGCGTTAAAATCAACGATATACTTATGAGATTGGTTAATTTGTACTGGAAATGTCTTTTTATAAATGTCACAATCCGAAAAATCTATTATAAGAGTTTCATTTTTTAAATGTTGAAAAATTGAGAATTTAATATTTGTCCAACTGCTACGCATCCAAAATGACAAGTATTCATCACTTAATTTAATTGGAATTAACACACATTTTTCATCTCTTAATACATCAAATATATCAATACTAATTGATTTTCTGTTTCTTTTTATTTCAAGACAATAATCTAGAAAAACAGAAAAATTCCACTTGCCAAGATACTTTTCCCACAATTCAGGACAAATATTAATTTTCATATTAACTAATTATGTTTATTTTTCCAAAATTCATCGAAACCATTTGGCTTTGCTTTTGATATAGTTTTCCCATTAGGATCTTTCATGAGGACTCTATCAGGGTTATTAGGATCAGGTTTCATTTTTTTAAATTCATTGGGAGTTCCTGCCGGAAATCCGACAAGATTTCTTTCGCCTTTGTTCCGACTTCCTCCGAAACCTCGACGAGAAAAACAAAGTTTTCTAACGCAATCTTTGAGAGGAGTTCTTATAAGGAAACACGAATTTCGCCCTTCTTCAATAATTAAATATAAATTTTAAATAATAGTTATATTTTTTCACCAATTTATAAAATTTTAGCCTATAATTAATTTTTCAATAAATCTAGATATGGATAAAATCAATTGAAAAAATCTAATCATTTTACATACACTAAAAAATCAAAAATCGACAATAGCCAAGACAATTATTTGTATATAAGTCATTTAATCATCCTCCAAAAAACGGTCCGCAATATAAAATCGCGGAGCGTTTTTAATTAAAGAAATATTGAAAATATGTTATTTATTTTTATAATATGTCTCATATATCGCACAAAATACTTAACAACAAAAAATAAATAGGCATTTGATTTTATTTTATCCTATTAGCATAATAAGGGTTCACAAGACGGAAACGCTTCCATTTAAAGTCATCAGGATCTCCAACTGTAAACCAAACTTCTAATTCTTTCTCCTTTACTAGTTTGCCTCCTTGTCCATATTCTCCACCATCACGGCTAAACCAAATTTCTAAAAAACTACCTTTTGATTCATCTAAAACAAGTTTCCAAGTACCAGCTTTAGGAATTTGTTCCTCTTCACTACCAGCAATATCTTTAATAGATAAATTATTGAATTCTACTTTCCCATTCTCTTTCAAAATAAATGACTTTTTATGAGAATTGTCATCCAACAATTTCCATTCACCTAAACATTGATTGGAATTTTTTATTTTTCCTTGATCACACGAAGTCAAAAAAATAAGAAAAAAATAGAAAATATACATAAATAGTTTTATTAATCATTTTGATGAACAATCAGAAGATAATTTTAATTTTTCTTTAAGAGTTACAGTCTGTGTTGTTGGCGAACCTGGCCCAGTCGAAAACAATTGATTAATTAGAGGAGCGAAATTTGTTTGCCACCAACTTGTGTAACCCAATATAGGGGGATGTAGAGCAGAAGCTGCATGTGAACGATTATTTAAAACAATTAGCAAATCGGCAGTATTTTTGCAACAATCAATATTACTGACTGTGAATACAGCTGAATAAGATCCAGTAAAAGTTACTGCCGAATTTCCGAATTGTCCAAAAGTAATTACATTAGAATAATCGCCAAGATAGTTAATTACACCTTCCACTCCCCCAAGATTATAATTAGATTGAGACCTTGGATGCGTATATGCTCCTACATATGAGCAATCATTTTTACATTTTTCAGTTATTATTTTTTCTATTTCTTTAATATTTTTTTGAATATGGTCATGGCTTCTCATTCGTTCTGCAAAATCGTCATTATCCTTAAAATATCGATGCCCAGGGCCAACTCCAGTTAACCACTCAATGCCAAGTTGAAATGGTGTCACTTCATTATTTGAAGCTGGTGTATAGTTTAGTCTAAAATGGTTACCTTGAAACACTACCTTGGTCTCGGCTTGGATTATCTCCAGGAACTCCTGTTGCAGAATGTATAGGAAGCACACATTGTAGTCCACACCAGTCAAGATATTCGTTCGTATTATTTCGACTCCATCCCAAACAAATTCCAACCACCTTTTTCCTTGATGGGATCACGGCTGATCCACCTTCCGTCAAGCGGATTGAGATGCCGGTAGTTGTAGTAGACCAGCCCCAGTTCGTCGTCCATGTTATTCACTTGAGAAGCGGAATTTGTTCTCTTCCGCCATTGTCGCCTTCCGACGTAATCACCCCTCCATACGGACGGTATTCGTGCAACGCCCGGCGGCCTCCTGCTGCTCCGAAGATCGCGGTGACGTTTTTCATCGCGTCGTGCATGCAGTAGAGATGTTCCTTTTCTTCCATTCCATTCACCTTCCACCGTGTCATGACTAGGACGCGCGTGGCTTCAGGTTCCGCGGGGATCCCAGATGTAACTGCGCGCGAGCGCTGGCGTTTCCCCCGTCAAGTCCACATTCCGCCACCTGCAGATAACCCCGGTAGAGGTAGCGCGCGTGGAAGTTCGCTGTCTCTTCGGACATCACTTACTAGTCAAGCAATTTTTTTAATCTCTGATTGTTATAATACGCAAAAATTAGTTAGTGATAATTGAAATTTCTTCAAGAATTACCGGATATGATATAACTATGAAAGTGATAGAAAGAATAAGAGCTAAAATATTCATCAAAATTTTATGTCTTTTTAATATAAGTGAAATACTCATAAAAAAACATAAAATGTTTAAAATTACCGCTAAGATCAGTATCATTCGTGCTATCCAATCATACCATAAACTTGAATCTAAAGATATAGACAACAACAACGCGAAAATTATAAATATTATAATCAGAAGATACCCTGATATTGTTAAAATTAATGGCTTCATTTTTTATATTTTTTTAATTAGACTATCATATTTTAATATTCATAATGTCAATAAACAACCATTATCCATGATAAAAATCTTATCACTTGCATAATCTAATGATACTTCCTGTTTTAGATATTAGCATTATTACTTGTTGTTTGTTTCTCAAATACTATCTTGATTGTAAATATAGCCAAGTTATAAAGGTTATGACAGTGTTTGAGAGCTATATACTTAAAATCATTCACCATATTTTCTTTCTATTCAGACTATCTAAATTCTATTCACTGATTTTAAAAACTCATATATTCAACTAACAAAAAATTCTTGCAGAGCCGCTACTGTATATCTTCTCGATTGACTATCGGGGGACGTTCTTTAGGAACAAAATTTTTATAGTATGAAAAAATTAATTTATTGAAAGGAGTAGATAAATACTGACCTCCAGAATCTATCTTTAATCCATTTTTCTTTTTAGATAAAATGATATAATGATAAAAACCAAATAATACTTTTTTTCTATATATATATATATCTTTAGCTAAACATTTAGAAATTCCCTGAGTTTCCGTTTTTCCAAGATAAGAAAAACCTTCCTGGGCAAGCTGTTCATGATGATATTCTAATGTATTTCCTCGATAATTTTCTGGCAAATAATAAAAATTATTTAACTTTCCGACAAGAAAAAAAATACCAAATATAATTATCACAAATGAAACAATTGGAAAAACTATGATCTTTATCGTTATAATCGCAGATTCCTTATCTATATTTTTCTCTTTTATTTTTATTATTCTTTTCATTGCATTATAACAGAATTTTATTAAATCTGAAAATTTAGAAAACTATTATTTAGAAACCATATAATCAGTTTTATCTTTGACGTCATATATAGCACTTCTAAAAATTTCCCCATACTCTCACAAATGGGGGGGGGTATTTTTATCTTTTAGCAAAATTTCCTCATTACAGCCACAATTAATTATTACTGCATACTGCATAAAACTTCCTCGTTGAAAGATACCTTGTCGGATGTCTTCACTGGTAATAGAAATGTCAGTATGGGGACTCCATAAGTAGTAAATGCTTCACTTTCCGTCAAGCGGATTGAAATGTCGGTAGTTGTAGTAGACCAGTCCCGGTTCATCGTCTACGTTTTTGATCAAGAAGTGGAACCTGTTCTTCCTCTCTTTCGAGGTAGATCCAGAAGAAGGTTTTTCATGCCTTCCTCCGTGAGGGTGGAGAGGCGGTCTTCCCCGTCATAGGACAGATGCGTCTGCTGGACGCGGCGGTCGTCTGCGCTTAATTTGGAACCCATCCGGACGGCTGAGTTCGTCATAACGCTCGAATAGACCTGCAGGCAATGCCGTTTGCCGTAAAGCGTCGGCTTTCCAATTCTCCGTAGGGATGTAGGCGAAGATTCCCGTTCCGGAGACATGAGTGATTTGCGTCAGATTTCCTAAAAGTGGTTGCATACAAAGCACTGACCAGGCGTGGTGTCAGAGTATCTGATTCTCGTCAGTAAATTCCAGAGGATAGGACAGGATGAATGTTTGCTCGCGCTCATATGGCATACAATAGGAAGGAGTATTGTAAGGGTTTTTTACTCTATAATAATTAATAAGTTTTCCTTTTTCAATAAATTCCAATCTAAAAAACATCCATTCATTGTCAAAATATTCTGATCATCCTTTTTACAATGATAATTCAAATTATTACTGAACATAGGAAAAAATTAATTTATAGGTCCTTCTATATTTTTTAATTCCAATATATTTTCTTTGAAATCAAAATCAAATATTCCTTTAAATTCTAAATAAATAATATCAGATGGATCGGGAAATTCTTTAGAAGAACACTCTATCGAATAATCAGATACTAGCTGTCCATTTCTCAACTTAGGCAATGTTCCATTTACAAAACGAATAGGATAATATTTCATGTTTCGACATTTATCCATGAACAATTCATAATTATTTTTTTCAGTTGCAGGAATAAATTCCAATTGATTATTCTTTCTTGTAACAACAAAAACAACTGATTCTCTTTTAATAGAACATACTATAATAAATCTATTTTTGTATTCAATAATATATGGAAAATCTATATATTCTCCTGGAATATCTTTTTCTAAACCATGAATTTTAACATAAAATTTTTTCCATATTGAACTACTAGATGATTTTTCCAATATTTGAACATCATCAACAATGGCACTATCATGATCTCTATTATGTTCTACAACCGTTTTAAGATCATATTGACAGTTTGACGTACTAAAAAACAACACTAAAGATACTATACATGATTTCATATGATTATTATATTCGTTGTGACAATTTTCTTTCCATTATGTTGTACCCCAATGTAATCTGGCATCCAAACACCAATAGGCCTCTAATTAAATAATTGCAGGCATATTGGAAATTATTAAATCGTATTAGCAAAAAATAACTTGGTAATATATTTAATTTTCAAATGTACCAATGAAAATATCACTAATATACTCTTCCTCATAAGTATCCTTATCAGGAATCCAAATACCGAATATGCACATTCCAAACAAATAACATTCTCTTTTTCCATATCTATTATAAGTCAATACCTCATCACCATTTGAAAAATGAATCCCAAATTCAAATGGATAGATAAAAACGGGAGAATAATCATTTTTATCACTATAAAAAACCCCATAAGCAGCCAGCGATAAGGAAACCATTATCCAAGCACCAATAATCATTCCAGCAATCATTAGTATTTTTTCATTTATTTATCAAGATTATTTTTTGCATTTTGCATATCAATAAATATTGTATCGGGATTGCGTCGTCACCTGTAGACATCATTCTCCACGTTTGATAAATAGAATTTTTTTACAACTGCTATCAAGAAAGACTAATAGAAAATCATTAAAAATCAAAGAATTACTCTTTTTAGTTTCGTCACAATATATTTCGTGCATATGCGCTTTGTAACAGGATAAAATATCTGATAAGAAACACCGGCAAATTAACTTACCGGGAGTCCAAAGAAATCTCTATTTAGCTATGTTATTCATTAATGATGGAAAATTATTGGCCTATATATTTTCTTCACTGAGTATTCAATTCTAACAAATTTCATTATTTAAATTTCTTCTGCAAGTAATATCGTTGAATAAAAAATAATACCCATTGAAAAATATTAAATATAAATTTAAAGAGACTTCCTTTTTTGCAAACAGTGAATACCTATAAATTTTAAAATTTTATTCAGCATACATCCATATTTATATTCATAATATTTTTCTCCATATCTAGATATTGGATAGATGATACGATCAAAAAAATTAACATGAAATTCCATAGATATATCTATATTAAATTTTGTCAAAATACAATTAATTTCATCAATATTTTTCTCTGTTATAACAATATCAATATCTTCGTTTTCAAGTGAAAAAAGAATATGCTGATTATTATCAATATCCAGACTATCCTCCTCCCACCACTCAACAATATAATTTATTTTCTCATTTTTAATTTTATTAATCAGATTTTTATTCATTTCATTTTCATATTTTATTAATTACCCATTCTCCTGCTCAATTCTGAACTAAACTAATACAGATAGCGCATAGCCACACGTATAATAAAATAACAAAAATTGATTTAAATGATAAATTACCTTTCCTGTAATTTTTATATAAATTCTTTATGTACTCAATAAATCCTGCAAATCCACTTCCAAGAAGGATTGAACAAAAAATTACATATATGATATGCTGCAAAAAATATTCATCCCCGTTCCATAATATTATGACAATAAAATCAATTAAAGAACATACAAGTATTTTTACCAACGGGAATTTCCCGATGTACACAAGATAAAATATGAACCAAATAAAATTTGTCAATAAAGTCAAAACAATAAACAATATTTCTTTCATCATTCTTTATACTTTCTATATGTTCCAGAAATATTTCCTCTCACGTTAAAAGGAGCAGCATAACCGTATTTTTCTAAGGCGGCAAAACGCGTTTGCAGCCAACTATTATGATCGAAATCATAAATATCGCTAATATATGCAGTATAATCTACGGAACAATCTGAATTTACTGTAGCAGTCATCGTCATGTAATATCTTCCTAAAATATAATTTCCTTCACTGGATCTTGCTTGAAGAAGTTGTCAGGAATCCAGATATAATTTTTTCTCAAAATATTTATGTTCTCTCGCATATGATATAGCCAATCTTGTCAATAAATTAATATTATCTTGGAGACCATCTGATTCGCCACTCTCGAGATCTATAATACATTGAGGATCTATTTTATACTCGCCACCTGTCTTTGAAAGATATTTTATGAACGTTTCATATGCCAAAGAAGAATCAACCTTTGTTCCTATTAAAGCAGCATAGACCTCCGGATATCCAAGAATGATATTCCCTATTCTCCAAAAATCAATACTATACTTAGGAAGATCAGGATGCGGATCAGGAGTTACCTTTTTTGCCCCCCATGAAATTAGCCCAACGTAATTTTTTAAAAAGGTAGGTTGATTTTTAACGAACGCGAACAAATTCCAGCCGCCCTGTTCCTTGATGGGATCCCGGCTGATCCACCTTCCGTCGTGCGGATTGAGATGCCGGTAGTTGTAGTAGACCAGCCCCAGTTCTTCATCGCTGTATTCGCTGCTCCACTGGATGGGCTGGGTGACGTCCCCTTCGGCGGCGGCTTCTCCGTAAGGCGTGTAGGTGTAAACTGTGCGCAGGTAACCGGCTTTCCCGAAGATTTCCGTGACGTTCCCGGTCAGATCCCACCCGTAGGCGTACCAGGTGCCGTCTTTGCGGATGGCCAGCGGGCGCGCAGCCTCAGGCTGCGTCGGGTCCCGGAACAGAAACCATCGGAAGACTCCGCTGACGGCATCTATGGCGGCTATTTGCAGGTAGCTGCTCACCGTCCCGTTGACGCTCACTTTGCGGTTCAGTTGAGACAATTTGCAAACTCAACCCATATCCTGAACTATTCTTCCCTGCTTCAGACCAAAGTTTGTTGTCTGTCAGTACCCTCTATAAAACTAAAGGCAGCGTCCATCATTCTTTCTGATAGGGGAATCGCCTATCATATCCAATATTTTCTTCCCATAGACGAATCGATCGAGATTTCTCTTTATAATCATTTCTTTAATTATACTGCAAAAAGGTATTTCGTCTACGTCCTCACCCATAAAAAACCATAAAAAATCCCATCCTTTCTTATCATCAGGATAATGTTCTATATAATTTTCCGCTACCAATTCAAAAAGATTCGCTCTGCTCAAAATAACTTCTCCGTCTTCATTGTTTTGAAGAAGGGATAAAATATCTTCATCCTTACTCGACGAACGGATATAGGGAACAGTCATCCTGTTAAAATAACTATCGGAACTCCAGTGATCCATAGACAACCCTTCCTGGCCCCGTCCGCTGCGGATCAGTTCAAATTCTTTCCTGGTCATTTGCTCCCAATTCGCAGAATGAACGATATAGCCCGCCAACTGCTGCCTCTGCTGTTGTGACAAGTCCCTTATCTTTTCTCTTGACTGGGGAGATTCCGGATTGAGAGGATCTGCTACGCGTACAAATACCGGTTTCAGAGGCTGCGCCACCGTAGTCATCCCTTGGCGGCAGGATGGAAACAATGCAACCGGAAACAAGGATAAAACCCATATTCTTTTCAAGTTCATATCCCTCTCCCTATATCCATAATAACCTCAAAGTCAAAATCCCTTTACGGCATGTTCCAATAGTATACTGTTGCTATTCATTCTTCAATAATGGACAAAACAGCAAATACCAAAAAGGTTTTCAAAAATCTAAAAAACAGGACACGGACAAAGATGGAATAACTGTCTGACAAACCGGATACAGCATCGCCTTTCAGGATTTTCGGCTGTATCCCGGTATGCGGTGTGTCTCTGCAAATTGCTAGTGAAAATAAACACGACTATTTGATCTATAAAAATGTGGCGTCATCATCACATGACGCCACATTTTGTTTGGAACCTGTTTTATTCAGAATATTACCTGTCTTTCAGAATCATTTTCTCTGGAGACATGGAATTCTGTTAATCTGATTTTTCTACCACAAATTACATAATTGGAATTTTCAAAATCGTTGCAGCCGTATTTGGAGTATAGACCGCACCATCATAGCTGTTCTTAACATTGATCAACTCCTTAGGTTTATACTCATCTTCGACTTCTTTTATTTCCAAATAAAATCCTCCACATTCATTACGGGCATTCATTAACTGTTCAATATAGCCTTCACCAGTATTTTTACTAACCAACGGAATTTCTTTTCCTTCAGAGTCAACATATCTGCTCCCTATGGTAATGCACCCCCTGGAAACCCCCAATTCATGAATCCGTATAGCTTTTCTATTTCTATTAAACCTCGAATCATAAATTATACCTGGTGTTCCTTTATGGTAACTACTATCCTTATTCTTGGGGCCACCATCTTTTTTGGAAGAATCCTATACGGTTTGTCTGCGGGTATCGGCCCACCTACTGCATTTTCCCCGAAATTCGTAAATATGGGCCCAATTATTTCAAGCGTAACAAACGTATCATTTTTTGATTTTTGCCCATTTTACCAGTTCATTTCCTTTCTCCAAAAGCGTATCGAAAGATTTTGCCTTATACATTTTATCCGCTATCTTTTTGCATTCGGGACAAACGCAAAGCCCCTCAAAAATGGAAATTAAACAGATCATGCTTAAATCAGGGAAACGAACACAACTCATAAATGACAATAACCCCAATAAATCAATATTGATGATACCATTATTATTTACGAACGCGAACAAATTCCAACCGCCCTGTTCCTCGATGGGATCGCGGCTGATCCACCTTCCGTCGTGCGGATTGAGATGCCGGTAGTTGTAGTAGACCAGCCCCAGTTCTTCATCGCTGTATTCGCTGCTCCACT
>OLRN01001562.1_pt1 | contig 11798 bp, 10 predicted proteins | sample 1673001 | NCBI WGS metagenome assembly OLRN01 (sample SAMEA3136745, study PRJEB25190) | human gut metagenome | biome: human gut; feature: human-associated habitat; material: faeces | place: Austria | collected 2013 | reverse complement strand
CACCGCCCGGGACGATTTTGACGCCGTGCAGGCGGGCTTGCAGGCGGCGCTGGAAAGCGGCCTGCCGGTCAAGCTGAACTGCGTGCCGCAGGCGGGCGTCAACGAGGGCGAACTGGAACAGCTTGCCGCGCTGGCAAAGGACAACGCCCTGCAGGTGCGCTTCATTGAGATGATGCCCATCGGCTACGGCGCTGCCATGCCCTGCATCTCCGGCCCGGAACTGCGGGCGCGGTTTGCCCGGCGCTGGCCGGAGCTTGCGCCCCTTTCTGCTGCGCAGGAGCACGCCTTGGGCGACGGCCCGGCGGTGTACTACACCGTGCCGGGCTGGCAGGGCAGCATCGGCTTTATTGCAGCGGTGCACGGCAAGTTTTGCGCTTCCTGCAACCGGGTGCGGCTGACCAGTCAGGGTTTTTTGCGCCCCTGCCTTGCCAGCGAGACCGGGTGCGACCTGCGCACGCTGCTGCGCAGCGGCGCGGACGATGCGCAGCTGCTGGCCGCTATCCGGGAGACCATCTGGGCAAAGCCCCGGGAACACCATTTTAACGACAGTTCCATGCCCGCTACCCGCGGGATGTATCGCATTGGAGGATAAATAACTATGGGTAAGCTTCTGGCAATCTGCACCAGCCCCAAGCGGGGCACCGTAAAAACCGAGGTGCCCAGCGCCGTCCTGACCCCGGAATGGGGCATCGTGGAGGACGCCCACGGCGGCAACTGGCACCGTCAGGTCAGTATGCTCAGCGCCGAAAAAATCGAGGCGTTCCGTAAGAAGATCTGGGTGGACTATGGTGCCTTTGGCGAAAACCTCGTCATCGAGGGCTTCGACTTCCGCAACCTGCCCGTCACCAGCCGCTTCGCCATCGGCGACGTGGTGCTGGAGATGACCCAGATCGGCAAGGAGTGCCACAACGACTGCGTCATCAAGCAGCAGACCGGCGAGTGCATCATGCCCCACGAGGGCGTGTTTGCTCGGGTACTCACCGGCGGCGAGATCCATGTAGGGGACGAGGTGACCCTGTTGCCTGCACTGGAAAACCCGCCCCTGCGCGCTGCCGTCATCACCCTTTCCGATAAGGGCAGCCGTGGTGAGCGGGAGGATAAAAGCGGGCCGCTGATTGTGGAAATGCTCACCGCCGCAGGCTATGTGGTGGAGGAGACCATGATTTTGCCGGACGAGGCCAAGGCGCTGAAGGCGCAGCTCATCCGCATGGCAGACGGCCGTCAGGTGAACCTTGTGCTTACCACCGGCGGCACCGGCTTCTCCCCCCGTGACATCACCCCGGAAGCCACCTGCGCTGTGGCCGACCGCAACGCCCCCGGCATTGCCGAAGCTATGCGCTACCACAGCCTGAGCATCACCCCGCGCGGGATGCTGAGCCGCGGCGTCAGCGTGCTGCGCGGCAAGACTTTGATCGTCAACCTGCCGGGCAGCCCTAAGGCAGTGCAAGAGAACCTCGAGTACATCCTGCCCAGCTTGGAGCACGGAGTACGCATCGCCGCGGGTCTGGACGGCGAGTGCGCCCGCAAGTAACATTGTTGTCCCTCTCCGGTTTCGGGACGTGAACATATATGAGGGAATTTTAACCACTATAGAAGGAGAAAATTCATGAAAACCGATCTCATTTCCCGCCGCAGCTTTCTGTCCGTGGTCGGCGCAGTCGGCGCTGCTGCTGCCCTGACCGCCTGCGGCGGCGCTGTTTCCAGCACTGCCTCTTCCACAGCTGCTTCCTCTGAGGCCGCTTCTTCCGAGGCTGCCGGCGAGAGCGTCGAGCTCATCGTCTTCGCCGCTGCCTCCCTGACCGAGACCCTGAACGCCATCGCCCAAGACTACTCTGCCGAGAACCCGGGCGTCACCTTCCGCTTCAACTTTGATTCCTCCGGTACTCTCAAGACCCAGATCCAGGAGGGCGCTGACTGCGACCTCTTCCTCTCTGCCGGTCAGAAGCAGATGAACCAGCTGGACATCACCGCTTCTGCCGACGTAAACACCGACGGTCTGGACTTCGTGGACCCCTCCACCCGCGTGGACCTGCTGGAAAACAAGGTCGTCCTCTGTGTACCTGAGGGCAGCGACAAGGGCATCGACAGCTTTGATGCTCTGGCCGAGCACCTGAAGGCTCAGGACATCCTGTTCTGCATGGGCAACAGCGATGTGCCTGTGGGCCAGTACACCCAGAAGATCCTGGCCTACTATGACCTCGACGAAGAGGCTCTGGCCGCTGCCGGTGTCATCACCTACGGCTCCAACGTCAAGGAAGTCACCACCCAGATCAGCGAGGGCAGTGTGGACGCCGGTGTCGTCTACTGCACCGACGCTTACAGCGCCGGCCTGACCCCCGTGGACGAGGCCACCGCCGAGATGTGCGGTCAGGTCATCTACCCCGCCGCTGTGCTGAAGACTGCCCCCAACGCCGAGACCGCCAAGGAGTTCCTGGCCTATCTGCAGACTGACCGTGCCGCCACCGTGTTCGAGGGCGTGGGCTTCACGGCGATGTAAAAGGTTAAAATCATGGATTGGTATCCCTTATGGAACAGCCTGCGCATCGCGCTCATCAGCTGCGCAGCAGTGTTCTTCCTCGGCATTTTTGCCGCTTATTATATCGCAAAGCTGCCCCGCACCGTCAAGGGCGTGCTGGACGTGGTGCTCACCCTGCCCATGGTGCTGCCGCCCACGGTGGTGGGCTATTTTCTACTGCTTTTGTTCGGCGCAAAGCGGCCGCTGGGCATCTTTTTCATGGAGCATTTCGGCGTGAAGCTGGTCATGAACTGGTACAGCGCCATCTTTGCGTCCATCGTGGTGGCCTTCCCACTGATGTACCGCACCGCCCGGGGCGCCTTCGAGAGCTTTGACGAGACGCTGGCCTGGTCGGCCCAGACTCTGGGACAGTCCAATGCGTGGATATTCTGGCGGGTGCGGATGCCCTGCTGCCGACAGGGCATTCTGGCCGGTACGGTGCTGGCCTTTGCCCGGGCCTTGGGCGAGTACGGTGCTACCAGCATGATAGCAGGCTACACCCCGGGCAAGACGGCCACCATCGCCACCACGGTGTACCAGCTCTGGCGCACCAACGATGAGGCCGGTGCCATGCGGTGGGTGCTGGTGGACATCGTCATCTCTGCTGTGGTGCTGCTGGCTGTGAACCTCCTGGAGAAAAAGCAGAAAGCAGGTGGCCGCGCATGAGCCTGGAAGTACATATCGAGAAAAAGCTGAACGGCTTCACCCTCCGCTCCGACTTCACCGCCGGGAGCACTGCCACGGCCATTCTGGGCGCGTCGGGCTGCGGCAAAAGCATGACACTGCGCTGCATCGCGGGCATCGTGAAGCCCGACAAGGGCCGCATCGTGCTGGACGGGCGGGTGCTGTTCGACAGCGAGCAGCACATCGACCTGCCGCCCCAGCAGCGGGGCGCGGGCCTGCTCTTCCAGAACTACGCCCTCTTCCCAAATATGACCGTGGAGCAGAACATCATGGTTGGATTAAAGGGGGGACGGGGAAATGTGGGGCTTAGAAGGCGCCGGCCCATGTCCGGGGAAGCCAGGCAGCAGAAGGTGTCCGAGATGGTGGAGCGGTTCCGGCTCCAGGGGTTGGAAAAGCGATTCCCGGGCCAGCTGTCGGGAGGACAGCAGCAGAGAGTGGCCCTGGCCAGGAGCCTGGCCTATGAGCCTGAGGCGCTGCTGTTAGACGAGCCGTTTTCAGCCATGGACACATACCTGAGGGAAGGGCTGCGCCTGGAGCTGGCGGACGCCCTTAAGGATTATGACGGTGTGACCATTATGGTGACCCATGACAGGGATGAGGCCTACCAGCTCTGCGACAATCTGCTGCTCATGGACCGGGGATGCGTGCTGGCGGCCGGAAGGACACGGGACATCTTCCAGAACCCGGTTACATGCCGGGCAGCCAGGCTTACAGGATGTAAGAACATATCCAGGATTGAACGGCTGGGGGAACGCAGAATACGGGCCGTGGACTGGGATGGGCTGGAGCTGGCCACGGACCGTCCCGTGGGCGACGCCATAACAGGCGTGGGCATCAGGGCCCATGATTTTGAACCCCTGTCGGAGAGCAGTGCCAGGGCTTATATGGAGCGGGAAGACGCAAATCTTATAAAAGTATGCGCTCCATGTATTTCCGAAATGCCGTTTGAGTGGTATATTACTTTACAGAACGGTTTGTGGTGGAAGAAGGAGAAGGATATCCACACCCACGATACGGCGGGAGTGGTTCCCCGGTGGCTCAGGGTAGAGCCCTCCGCCCTTTTGCTCCTGACAGGTGAACTTTAGGGGCGCGTACCAGACTGTTAATATACCAGGAAAGGCGGAACAGACTTATGAAGACAGGGGCTGTCATTATCGCAGCAGGCCACAAGAGCACAATCAGCCGTTTTCAGCCCATGCTTCCCGTGGGGGACAGCACGGTTATACGAAGAATCATCATCACACTGAAACGGGCGGGAATCGATCCGGTGGTAGTGGTTACAGGGCAGAAGGCGGACGAGGTGGAAAAACATATTGCCGGACTTCGGGTCATCTGCCTGCGCAACCAGGATTATGAGCAGACTCAGATGTATTACAGCATCTGTATGGGGTTAAATTATATAGAGGATTTATGCGACCGGGTATTTGTCCTGCCTGCCAAATTCCCTATGTTCCTTCCTGATACCATACAGCGGATGATGGGTTCCCGGGCCATGGCCGCCTGTCCTGTGTATGACGGGAAACGGGGCCATCCGGTTCTGGTGTCCAAGGCAGCCATTCCGTCTCTTTTGATCTATCACGGTGAAAGAGGACTCAGAGGGGCCCTGCGCCAGCCGGAAATCAATGGGCATCTGGAAGAGATTCCGGTGGAGGATGAGGGGATTATCATGGCCGTGGAATCGGACGAGGACTGCGCCCTGGGCAGCCTGGGCAGGGAAAAGCTGGCCGTATATCCCCAGGTACAGCTGACATTGGAGCGCAATGAAGGGTTTTTCGGACCCCAGGCAGCCCAGTTCCTGTCTCTGATCGACCACACAGGCTCCATGCAGACAGCCTGCAGGCAGATGCATATGTCCTATACCAAAGGATGGAAGATTTTAAAAGAGGCGGAGCGGCAGCTGGGCTACCCGCTGCTGATTACACAGTCAGGAGGGGCGGAGGGAGGATTTTCACAGCTTACGCCCAAGTCTAAGGATTTTCTGGACCGCTACCTGCGGATGGAAAGGGAACTGCGCATGGAGGGGGAACGGCTTTACAAAAAATATTTTACCGGGGAGGAAGAGACGGAGTCATGAAAACATTATTTACAGAGTTAAGACAATTACTGGAACAGGGGGAGGAAGCTGTCCTGGTGACTATCATTGCCAGTTCCGGCTCCACTCCCAGGGGAACCGGATCCCGGATGCTGGTAAGGAAGGACGGGTCCATAGAAGGAACCGTGGGCGGGGGCGCCGTGGAGTACCAGGCAATACAGGCAGCCCTTAAGGCCATGGAGGACAAGGCTTCTTTTGCCAAAGGATTCACACTTACCAGGAACCAGGTGGCGGATATCGGAATGGTGTGCGGAGGAAATGTGGTGGTATATTTCCAGTACATCCGTCCCGGCGACCAGGTGCTGACCGGTTTCTGCGGCCAGGTCCTGGACGCCCTCTCAAAGGATGAGGACAGCTGGCTTATACTGGATATCACCGACGAGACATGCTGGCAGATGGGCCTTTACAGCCCCAGTCTGGGGCTGTCCGGTATTAAGGGGCTGGGACAGCTGTTAGAGGGGGAACTTTTCGGCAGCAATGCCCTTCAGAAGGAAGTGGATGGACGAACGTTTTATATCGAGCCCCTGGTACAGGCCGGGACTGTCTATATATTCGGAGGCGGTCATGTGGCCCAGGAGCTGGTTCCGGTGCTGGCCCATGTGGGATTCCGCTGCGTGGTTATGGATGACAGGGAGGCGTTTGCCAATCCCCAGGTGTTTTTGCAGGCAGAGAGAACCGTGGTGGGGGATATGGAACATATCAGCGATTATGTGGATATCCGTCCCAGAGACTATGTGTGCGTCATGACCAGAGGGCACCAGTTTGATTATTACGTGCAGAAGCAGGCCATGGCTCTGCATCCTTATTACATCGGAATCATGGGAAGCAGGAACAAGATACGGGTGGTGACGGATAAGCTGCTGGCGGACGGCTTCTCCCTGGAGGAAATCCAAAAGTGCCATATGCCTATCGGTACGGACATAGGAGCAGAGACTCCGGCGGAAATTGCCATCAGCATAGCAGGGGAACTGATCGCCCGCAGAGCTGAAAGGATGGGTAAAAAGAAATAAATACAAAAATTTTTAGGCAATCTAAAATATTTTGCATTCATGCACAAAAAACAAATGGGTGTTCACCAAAAGATTAGATATAATGCGGATTGCGCAACCGGTCTGCCTGACATATAATGAATCTATCACAGTGATGGAAAACATTTTGAAAGGAAGGAATCAGTTATGGCAGTCATCGGAGTTATACTAGTGTTTGGTATCCTGAGTTTTGATTTGTATGGTGTAATCAGGAATAATATCCAGAAATAGGGACGCAACAGGATAAGATAGTCAGCTGAGACAAAACACTGAAATAGAACAGCAGCCGGAAGCAGGGGATTCCCCTTGTTTCCGGCTGTTTTTGAATGATGATTTTTGGATGTAAGTTTTGAATGGAAGGGAAAATCATCTTTCCCAATCCAATGTTTTATGATAAAATAGTCAAAGTATCAAAATAAGGGTTTGCATTAACTGTAAAAATGGAGAAATTGCCATGAGGGCTTATTTTTACCAGTGCGGCATATGGACCGGAACAGACAGCCTGTGGCATGGCCTGGGGCTTAATGGACGGATAAAGCAGGCACGGTCCGGGAAAGGACCGGGCCCTTTTGTGGTATCTCTTGCAGGAGCGGGCGGCAAGACATCCACTATCCGCAGACTGGCCTGGGAGGCTGTGGGACGGGGACTTAAGGTCCTGGTGGTTACCACGACCCATATGGCCCGCCCCGGTGCGTTCGGAGTATTTGACGGCAATGCAGAAGAAATCAGGACCGTTCTGGAACGCCGCAGCCTGGCGGTAGCCGGAAGGCCGGCAGAGAAGGGGAAAATTACATTTACAGGCTGGGAATTATATAAAGAAGCCTGTTCCCTGGCGGATTTGGTGCTGGTGGAGGCCGACGGCTCCAGACGCCTGCCTTTGAAGGTGCCGAGGGCCGGAGAGCCGGTGATACCGGACAATACAGATATGATTTTATGTCTCAATGGCCTGACATCCCTTGGAAAGCGGGCTGAGGAATGCTGCCTGAGGATTGAGGAGGCCGGGGCTCTGATGAAACGATATGGCCGGAAGATGTATGAGGATAGCCGGGAGCAGCGGGGCAGCGGGACAGATGCATTGGAGCTGAACGCAAAGCATAAGACAGACTGGATCATACAAAAAGAAGATATGATGACACTGATGAAGCATGGATATCTGCTGCCTCTGCGGGCAGCCCATCCGGGAACCGAGGTCCTGCCTGTATTCAACCAGGCCGACACCCCGCAGGAAGCAGCGCTGGCCGGAGAAATGCTGGATTGCATGGGAGAGACATCAGGGATTGCATGCGGACATCTTGACAAGGACGGCTCCGCCCGGTTATTTTAAAGGATGGTTAAGGGGAATGAGGATTTCATTTATCTATATGGCTTCCGGATTTGGAAGCCGTTTTGGCTCTAATAAGCTGCTGGTACCCTTTAAAGGAAAAGAACTTTACCGCCATGGTCTTGACTGCATCTGCCAGGCAGCAGGGGAGCTGGAGAAAGAGGGGCACCAGACAGAGGTTCTGGTGGTCAGCCAGTATGAGGCGATTTTAAAGCAGGCTGAGAGCCGGGGACTTCTGGCAGTTCCCAACAGATTCAGCGGTGAGGGAATCACCGCCTCTCTCAGATTAGGGACTTCATCGGCCTCTCCTGAAACAGAGGCCCTTCTGTTTTCAGTGGCCGACCAGCCATATATGAGTACGCCCACCCTGAAAGAATTCATACATGGTTTCCGGCTGTCAGGGAAGGGCATGGGCTGTGTGTGCCATCAGGGAAGGCGGGGGAATCCCGCTGTTTTCAGCAGCTTTTACAGGAAAGAACTTATGGCACTTCGCGGCGACAGGGGAGGAAGCGTAATCATGAAGGCGCACCCCGGGGATGTGTGGACCATGGAGGTGCCGGAGGAAGAACTTAAGGACATTGACCGAACAGAGGATTTGGGCGCGGTATAGACATTGCCGGCAGCATTTTCCAGGTATATTTGGTGCGGCCGGGTCAAAACAGACAGAATGTATGGAAATGTGGTGGGAGTATGAAACAGTCGGATAATCAAATGGACAAACAATCGGACAATCAGAAGAAAAACGATTTTTCCAGGGGCAGTGTGGTGGGAAATATCATGAAGCTGGCGGTTCCCATGACCCTGGCGCAGCTCATCAATGTGCTGTATAATATTGTGGACCGCATTTATATAGGAATGATACCGGAGAACGCCACCCTTTCCCTCACCGGGCTGGGTCTCTGCCTGCCCATCATATCCATTGTGATTGCCTTTGCCAACCTTTTCGGCATGGGCGGCGCTCCCTTGTGCTCTATTGAAAGGGGAAGGGGAAATGAGAAAGAGGCGGAGGCCATCATGGGCAATTCCTTTGTGATGATGGTGGCAGTGGGAATCCTGCTGACGGTCCTGGGCCTGATGTTCAAGCGGCCCATGCTGTATCTCTTTGGCGCCAGCGACGCCACCATACCCTACGCAGACGCTTATGTGACGATCTATCTCATGGGCAATATCTTTGTCATGACAGGCCTGGGCATGAACAGCTTTATCAATTCCCAGGGCTTTGGGACCGTGGGTATGATGACCGTGCTTTTGGGGGCGGTCACCAATATTGTACTGGATCCTGTTTTTATCTTTGTTTTCCACATGGGGGTAAGGGGCGCTGCCCTGGCCACCATTCTTTCACAGATGCTGTCGGCCCTATGGATTCTGGCCTTCCTCACAGGCAGGCGCACCATACTGAAGCTGCGGCCTTCGGCCATGAAGCTGGACGCCGGCCGGCTGCTTCGCATCGTGGGCCTGGGAATGTCCGGATTTACCATGTCCATCACAAACAGTCTTGTACAGATCATGTATAATTCCATGCTCCAGAAATTCGGCGGCGACCTCTATGTGGGAATCATGACCGTAATCAACTCGGTCAGGGAGGTTATTTCCATGCCGGTAAACGGCCTGACCAACAGTGCCCAGCCTGTGCTGGGGTATAACTACGGAGCCAGGGAGTATAAAAGGGTACAGAAGGCCATTGTATTCATGTCCGTGGTCTGTATCCTGTATACAGTTGTGGCATGGGGATTCGTGGACTGGTTTCCGGCGTTCTTTATCCGCATCTTCAACCGGGAGGGAGACATGGTGGAGGCGGGAATTCCGGCTATACGCATGTATTTCTTTGGATTTTTCATGATGTCCCTTCAGTTTGCGGGCCAGTCCGTGTTCGTGGGACTGGGAAAATCCAGAAACGCGGTATTTTTTTCCATTTTCCGCAAGGTTATCATTGTCATACCCCTTATCATCATACTGCCCACTGTATTCGGAATGGGAACCCAGGGCATACTGATGGCAGAGCCCATATCCAACTTTATCGGAGGCGCCGCCTGCTTCGGGACCATGCTGCTCACTGTGTGGCCTGAGCTGAAACGAGGCGGAGAAAAGAACCACAGCTAAAGGAGAAAGAACCAATGAAAAGACCATGTATGAAGGCCGCGGTTATACTGGGGGCGGCAGCGTTCCTGTTTACATCCGGGTTTGCCAGGGCAGAGGACCATGCTGCGGGGACAGCAGGTTACCTCAAATCAGCCACCTATTATTCCGATGACTGGGTCATCAATTTCTGGAACAGCGAGAGTGGCAATATGGACCAGGAGCTGGCCCGCATTGCCCAGGACGGCTTTAACAATATTATCCTGGTGGTTCCGTGGAGGGAATTCCAGCCCGGTATGTCGCCCGGTACATACAGCCAATATGCCTGGGACAAGCTGGACCGTGTTATGGATGCAGCTGCCGCCCAGGGACTGAGTGTGATGCTGAGGGTGGGATATACCTGGGATTACTGCGGGGGCGGCAATGTGATGGACCGGTACCAGGGGCTGATGCAGGAGGGGACAGAGCGGTCTGCCTGGCTGGAATATGTGGGCCGTCTGTACCAGGCGGCATCCTCCCATGAGAATTTCTGCGGAGGGTTCCTGACATGGGAGGACTTCTGGAACTTTACGGATTCCAGCGCGTCCCTGGGAAACGGGGTAAAGGGGCGCAGCATGGCCAAAGCCTTCGGATATGTGGATTACGCCATGGAAAATTATGAGCTGGAGGAATTGGAGGAAATGTACGGCCATGAGCTGGCCAGTTATGACGACCTGTATTTTCCGGCCAGGGATTCCCAGGCCAGAAGTGTATTTTATGGGTTTTACGACCAGTTTTTAAATGAACTTCTGGCTGACAGCCAGACGGTGTTTCCCGGTCTGTCCATGGAAGTGCGCCTGGATGTGGACCCGGTGGAGCACAAGGACGGAAGCCAGGAGGGCTTTATGCATTCCTCCACCTTCCCCAGCGGCAGCGCCGCCTATACCAGCGCAATGTACGGCATTCCCATGGGCTTTATGAATGAGCATGAGCGCGTGACGGCAGCGGAAGCACTGGAAAAGATTCCCGTGTTCCTGAACCGGCTTCATGTGTACAGCGGAGGCAAGCCTGTGTATCTGGACCAGTTCCTGTTTACGGACAATACAGTTGGATACGAGCACAATGCCCAGCTGCGGGATGATGAGAAATCATTGTACCTGGATGGCGTTGCTCCCATTCTTAAAAATTCCACCATGGGGTACGGCATCTGGACCTACCGGGATTATGGGGATAATAAGCTGTTCAATGCCCAGTTTGCACTCGGTATGGACGGATGGCGTTTTTCCGGAGGAAGCTACATTGCGGAGGATGAGACCGGAAAATCCGCAATGATTCCGTCGGGCGGAAATATATACCAGAACCTGGGCGGCCGGATGACCGGCAACACAGGCAAGGATACCTATGTGAAGCTGAGGACAGGGGCAGAGGAAAAATGCAGGCTGACCATACGCATGGGATCCCAGACAAGGACCGTGGACGTGAAGGAGGAGCGGAAGGTAGAGCTTAAATTCAGCAACTGCCAGCCTTCTGATGTTACCATCAGCGTAAGCGGCGGCAAAGGCGCCTATGTGGACGATATCCAGGTATATACCTTTGTGACCAGAGGAGAGCTTTATAACATGGACGGCAGTGAAGGAAAATGCATTGAAGCCCTGCGGCTTATGAATCAAAAATTATAATCCGTACATACTATCCTTGTCATTTGGTAAACATGAAGACCAGGAGAAGGAGGTAAGGACTATGACCAAGCTGGAATGTAGTGTAAAGAACTGCCTGCACAACGCTGACAACTGCTGCTGTAAGGCGGCCATTGCGGTGGATGGCAACAAGGCTAAGACGGCGGAGCAGACCTGCTGTGCAAGCTTTGACGAGAACAAGGGAGGCAAGTTCACCAACCTGTTCAAGACCCCTGAGACAAGGCTGGAGATTGCCTGCGACGCAGTAAAATGTGTCTACAATGAGGAGCACCGCTGCAGCGCTGAGCGCATTGATATAAGCGGTGACGGTGCCTGCGAGTGCACGGAGACCAGGTGCAGTACCTTTAAGGCCAGATAGATTCAGAATCAGGACAGGATGGGCGGGGACGTCTTACGGGGAACCGGA
>OLRN01001551.1_pt1 | contig 11896 bp, 8 predicted proteins | sample 1673001 | NCBI WGS metagenome assembly OLRN01 (sample SAMEA3136745, study PRJEB25190) | human gut metagenome | biome: human gut; feature: human-associated habitat; material: faeces | place: Austria | collected 2013 | reverse complement strand
ATACTGGCAGTGGTGGGAGGTGTGGGCGCCCAGGGTGGGGTCCAGACCAATGACAAAGGGACGGATATACAGGGAGGTGTCCTTCTCATAGGGGACCCACTCCTGATCCAGCTTGACCAGCTCAGTGATACCGGCCAGGGCCAGGTCTTCAGGCACCTCGGGCAGGGCAATGCGCTCGCAGGACAGGTTCAGCCGACGCACGTTGTCCATGGGGCGGAACAGCTGGATGGAGCCGTCTGCGGTGCGGTAGGCTTTCAGACCCTCGAAGATCTCCTGGGCGTAATGGAGGACCTTGGCGGCTGGGTCGATCTGGAGGGGGGCATAGGGGACGATGCGGGCGTCATGCCAGCCCTGACCCTCGTCATAGTCCACCACAAACATGTGGTCGGTCATATACTTGCCGAAGACCAGCTTGGAGGAGTCAGGCTTCTCCTTCCGCTGCTCAGCGCGGGTGATCTTGATCTCTTGCATCTTGGTTTCCTCCTAAAGTAAACTCAAATCGAGCGGTCCTGGTTTGGAGGACGGCTTTTCTGGTATTTCCATATTATATCAGCCTTTTTTTTCAGACGCAACGGGTAATCGTGGGAAAAGTGGGGCCGGCCCAACTTTTTAGGGAAAGAATTCCGCCATTTCCCCAGAGAATGGCCCCGCCTGGACGGTTTGCTATTGTTTTTCCCCTGGGGGTTTGATATAATATCACCAATCACCGCGCTGATACGGCGGCACGGCGCGGGAATGGGGCGTGAAGAAGGTCCTGCTGACGGGCGGACCTTTTTGTTGTGATAGGAGGTCCCGCCCCCGGGAGGGGGAGGAACGGCCGCCCCGAAGAGGAGGAACGGATCTTGAACCGAAAAATGACGCAGATGCTTCAGCCAAGCTTTCAGCTCTATTTCGTCTGTCTGATCCTGTTTGCCGCGGCATCCGCCTTTTTCAGCCTGTATCTGGCGGCGGCGGAGGCCGTGGTGGTGGTCCTGCTGGGGCTGTATTACCGGGAGAACAGCCGCCGGCGGCGGCGGGAGATAGCCAAGTACATCGAGAACGTCACCGGGAACATGGATGTGGCCACCAAGGACACCATGGTAAACTCCCCCCTGCCCATGGTGATCTTCCGGCCGGAGAGCGACGACATCATCTGGACCAATGACCGTTTTCTCCATCTGGCAGGGGGGAAGGAGCACCTGTTCGACGCCAAGCTGAGCAGCGTGATCCCGGATTTTGATACCCGCTGGCTCATGGAGGGGAAAAACGAGTGTCCCACCGAGGTCACCTTCGGTCCCCGCCGCTTTCTGGTGTACGGACACCTGGTCCGGGCCTCGGGCCGGGAGGGGGGCTTCCTGGCCACCACCTACTGGGTGGACGTGACCGAGTTCTGCCAGGTGCGGGACCAGTTCCGGGGGAGCCGCCCGGTGATGGCGGTGCTGCTGCTGGACAACTATGAGGACCTGATGAAGAACCAGACGGAGAACCAGCGATCCACCATCTACGCCGAGGTCAACGCCCGGCTGGATGCCTGGGTGGCGGGCACCGGGGGCATGCTCCGCAGAATGGAGCGGGACCGTTACCTGCTCCTGTTCGAGGAGCAGTACCTGTCCCGGTTCGTGGACCAGAAGTTCGACATCCTGGACACCATCCACCAGGTGGTCAATTCCAGCGGCCTGGCGGCGACCCTGTCCATCGGCATCGGCAAGGACGGCGGCAGCTTCCAGGAGCTGATGCAGTACGCTAACCTGTCCATTGAGATGGCCCTCTCCCGGGGGGGAGACCAGGCGGTCATCCGCAACAAGTTCACCTTTGAGTTTTATGGAGGCCACTCCACCGAGACGGAGAAGCGCACAAAGGTGAAGAGCCGGGTGATGGCAAACGCCCTGTCCGCCCTGGTGTCCGACTCCTCCAAACTGTTCATCATGGGCCACAAGATGCCCGACATGGACGCCACCGGCGCCGCGGTGGGCGTGTGCGCCATCGCCCGGAAAAAAGGAGTCCCCGCCTACATCATCCGGGAGGGGGGGACCAATCCCTCCAAGCCCATCCTGGATAAGCTGGACCAGCTGCCCGAGTACCGGGGGAATTTCCTCAGTGCCCAGGAGGCCCTGGTGGCGGCGGACAGCCGCTCCCTGGTGGTGGTGGTGGACACCAACCGCCCGGAGCAGGTCCAAGCCCAGGAGCTGCTGGAGTCCTGCAACCGGGTGGCGGTCATCGACCACCACCGGCGGGCGGCCACCTATATCGAGGGAGCGGCGCTGAACTACCACGAGCCCTACGCCTCCTCCGCCTGTGAGCTGGTCACCGAGCTGCTCCAGTACATCGCAGAGCCCACCGACCTGCTCCGCACAGAGGCGGAGGCCCTGCTGGCGGGCATCGTGCTGGATACCAAGAACTTCACCATGCGCACCGGCGGCCGCACCTTTGAGGCGGCAGCTTTCCTGCGCCGCTCCGGCGCCGACACCGGGGAGGTGAAGCGGCTGTTCCAGAACGACCTGTCCGGCACCATCGCCAAATACGATATCATCCAGAATGCGAAGCTGTACCGGGACCACATCGCCATTGCCGTGGTGGACCACACGGTGGGCCGGGTGACAGCGGCCCAGGCGGCGGACGAGCTGCTGAACATCGTGGGGATCAGCACCTCCTTTGTGCTCTTTCCCGACGGGGAGCAGATCATCATCTCAGGCCGCTCCATGGGAGACACCAACGTCCAGGTCATCCTGGAGCAGCTGGGGGGCGGAGGCAACGCCGCCGCCGCCGGCGGACAGGTGGCGGGCAAGACGCTGGAACAGGTGGCCGTGGAGCTGACACAGGCCATCGACCGCTATCTGGAGGAGGACTCCTGAGGGAGTCGCTCATTCCCAAATAAGATATTTCCTAAAATTATTACTGATAGTATTTGGAGGAACACAACATGAAAGTGATTTTACAGCAGGATGTCAAGGGCCAGGGCAAGAAGGGCCAGATGGTGGAGGTCTCCGACGGATACGCCCGCAACTTCCTTCTGCCCCGGAAGCTGGCCGTCTCTGCCACGGCGGACAATATCAACACCATGAAGCAGCAGGAGAAGGCACGCAAGGCCCAGGAGGCCGCCGAGAAGGCGCAGGCCGAGGCCACCGCCAAGCAGTTGGAGGGACTGATGGTGAAGATCACCGCCAAGGCCGGCGAGGGCGGGCGCCTCTTCGGCGCTGTGACGGCCAAGGAGATCTCCGAGGCCCTGGCCGAGCAGCACCAGGTGGAGATCGCCAAGACCAAGCTGGTTCTGGACGAACCCATCAAGGCCTGCGGCGGCTATCAGATCCGCGCCAAGCTGGGCTATGAGGTGGTCGGCACGGTAAACGTCATGGTGGCGGAGGCCTGAGAAGGACGGTGAGGGGTGAGGAGAGGGGCGCTGTGCAGAGCGTTGATGCGCGGCACTCCCACCGCCCGGCGGTTCCGGGCACCAAAATCCCGAACTCTCGATTTTGAATTCCTGATTTGGAAGGCAGGTGGTCCCATATGGCGCTGGAAGAGGAAGAGCTGCTCCTTAAGCAGCTCCCCCATTCTGTGGAGGCGGAGCAGGCCGTGCTGGGCTCCATGCTCATCGACCCCCGCTGTGTCCCGGATGTGATCGAGCAGCTCCGGCCGGAGGACTTCTATATCCGGCAGAACCGGGAGATCTACGAGACCATTTACTCCATGTTCAACTTCTCCCTCACCATCGACCCGGTGACGGTGCTGGAGAACATGCGGAAAAACGGGGTCTACGACGAGAATGTCTCCCGCAACTACATCCTCCAGCTGATGGACACCACGCCCACTGCGGCCAACGTGGGGGAGTACGTGGCCATCATCAAGGACAAGACCCTGCTGCGGCGCATCGCCGAGACGGCGGGGGACATGACCGCTATGGTCCAGCAGGGCACAGACAGCGGCCAGGACGTGCTGGAGGCGGCGGAGCAGCGGATCTACGCCATCCGGCAGGGGCGGGCCGCCCGGGGACTGACACCCATCTCCGCGGTGCTGCTGGATGTGTATGACCGGCTCAATGAGCTGGCCGCCAGCGATGCGGCGGTGCCCGGCCTGTCCACCGGACTGGGGGACCTGGATCTGGCCATCTCCGGCCTGAACAAGTCCGACCTGATCCTGCTGGCCGCCCGGCCCGGCATGGGAAAGACCTCCATGGCGCTGAACATCCTGCTCCACGCGGGCAAGTTCTCCGGGAAGAGCGTGGCCTTTTTCTCCCTGGAGATGAGCCGGGAGCAGCTGGTGCTGCGCCTGATCTCCAACGAATCCTTTGTGGACAACAAAAAGCTGGTGACCGGAAAGCTCAATGAGAGCGACTGGGAGAAAGTGGCCGCCGCCGCCGACGCCCTGAACCGCACTAAGATCCTCATCGACGACGACTCTACGGTGTCGGTGGCCGATATCAACGCCAAATGCCGCCGGGTGGAGGACCTGGGGCTGGTGGTCATCGACTACCTCCAGCTGATGACCTCCGCCGGCGGAAAGGAGCGCAGCGGCGACAACCGGCAGCAGATCGTCTCCGACATCTCCCGGGCCCTGAAGATCATGGCCAAGGAACTGAACGTGCCGGTGCTGTGCCTGTCTCAGCTCTCCCGTGCCAACGAGAGCCGGACCAATAAGCGGCCCATGCTCTCAGATCTGCGGGAATCGGGGGCCATCGAGCAGGACGCCGATATCGTCATGTTCCTCTACCGGGAGGACTACTACGAGAAAGAATCAGAAAACCACAACCTGGCCGAGTGCATCATCGCCAAAAACCGGCACGGGGAGACCCGGACGGTGGAGCTCCAGTGGCTGCCTGAGTACACCACCTTCTCCTCCATCGACCGGACCCATGAGGAGTATTGACCATGGCCCATTCCAGCCCGTTCCATGGGCTGAACGCCCTCATCGAGACCTACGGAATGATCCCGCCGGGGAGCACGGTGCTGTGCGCCTGCTCTGGGGGGGCGGACTCGGTGTATCTCCTGCACCGGCTGTACCTGCTCCGGGAGCGGATGGGGTTCCGTCTGGCTGCCGCCCACTACAACCATCAGCTGCGGGGGGAGGAATCCCGGCGGGACGAAGCATTCGTCCGCCGCTTCGTCGCCCAGTGGTGCGGCCCCGCCCAGGTGGACGGACATGAGCTGCCCGGTGTCCCCCTCTATGTGGGCCGGGGCGACGTGGCTGCCCAGGCCGGAGAGCTGGGACGAGGCCTGGAGGAGACCGCCCGGGAGATGCGTTACGCCTTCCTCCGGGAGACCGCGGCAGAGCTGGGCGGAGCCCTGATCGCCACCGCCCACACCGCGGATGACAATGGAGAGACCATCCTGCTCCACCTGCTCCGGGGCAGCGGCCTGCGGGGGCTGACCGGCATCCGCCCGGTGGGGGAGGGGCTGATCCGCCCCATGCTCACCACCACACGGGCCCAGGTGGAGGAATATCTGCGCCTCTACGGACTGCCCCATGTGGAGGACAGCTCCAACAGGGACGAGTCCTTTTCCCGCAACCGCCTGCGCTGGCAGGTGGTGCCGGAGCTGGAGGACATGTGCCCCGGCTTCGCCAGACGGACGGCGGAGACCGCAGCCCTGCTGCGGACAGACGAGGACTACCTCACCGGCCTGGCGGAAAAGGCGGTGGCGGACTTCCTCCCCCGCGCGGGGACCCTCCGCCTGCCCGCGGCAGCGGTGGGGGATCTGCCTGACGCCTTGGCGCCCCGGGCGGCCCGGCTGCTGCTGGCCCGCCTGCGGGACGGAGATACCGATCTGGCCGCCCCCCATCTGGGGGGGGTGGTGGCCCTGTGCCGGGGGAGGGACCCCTCTGCCCGGCTGGATCTGCCGGAGGGCATCACCGCCCGGCGGGAGTACGAGATGCTGGTGCTCACCCGGGAGACTGCGCCCCCGGCACTGGAGGAGGCATCCCTCCCCATGCCCGGGCAGCTGCGGACGGGGGAGTGGACCCTGACCTGCGTGGCAGCGGTGTACCAAGGGGAGCCCCAGTCGGGCCGGGAATTCTGGCTGGCTGGGGCAGAGGGGCTCACCGTCCGTCCCCGGAGGACCGGGGACCGGCTGGAGCGTCCGGGCCGTCCGGGCCGAACCGTGAAAAAAATCATGATCGACCAGAAGCTGCCCAGGCACCTGCGGGATACCGTCCCTGTGCTGGACAGCGGCGGCAGGGTGGCTGCGGTGGCGGAGCTGGGGCCGGACGCGGCCTTTCTGCCCCGCCTGGGGGAGCCCTGCTGGCATATTACGGCGAAAAGAAAAGGAGAATATTTCATGTTGGAAAAGGATATCCAGGAAATACTGTTTTCAGAGGAACAGCTGGCCCAGCGGGTGAAGGAGATCGCCGGTGAGATCAACCGGGACTACGTCGGACAGGAGATCATGCTGGTCAGCGTGCTCCGAGGTTCCTTTGTGTTCATGGCGGACCTGTGCCGGCGCATCGATCTGCCCTGTACGGTGGACTTCATGGCGGTGTCCTCCTATGGCGGCGGGACCTCCTCCAGCGGCCAGGTGCAGATCACCAAGGACCTGTCCAGCGACATCACGGGGAAGAACATCATCGTGGTGGAGGATATCCTGGACAGCGGAAACACCCTGAGCTATCTGCTGAAGGTGCTGGAGCAGCGCAGCCCGGCCTCCATCCGGCTGTGTACCCTGCTGGACAAGCCGGAGCGCCGGGTCAAGCCAGTGGAGGTCCACTACTCCGGCTTCACCATTCCAGACGCCTTTGTGGTGGGCTATGGGCTGGATTACGCAGAGCATTACCGGAACCTGCCCTACATCGGCATCCTGAAGCCGGAGGTCTACGGCGGCTGAGCCGGAGAGACTTGGAGGGCGGCGGCCTCCTGAAATTTGTGATCCGCCGGAAAGGACGTGGTTTTCCTGAAACGGTTCAGCGCGCGGGACCTGATCTTCTATCTGCTGGCCATCCTGGTGATGGTGTTCACCTTCAATGCGGTGCAGCAGATGAACGAGCCGGATGACCCCACTTATAATGAGATCCGCCTGCTCTTTGAGCAGGAGAAGGTGAAGTACTTCTCCGTGGAGGACAATGTGCTCACTCTGACTCTGCGGGGGGAGGGGGAGGACACCTCCACCCTGAAGTACCACCTGGCCGACTTCAATGTGTTCTATAACGACCTGCACGAGCTTATCGACAGCCAGCGCCAGGCTGGGATCATCCAGGACTATGACTACCCCGCCGGCTGGGCGGAGCCTTGGTGGTTCGTCTATGTGCCCTACCTGGTGATCCTGCTGGGCTTCGGCATCCTGATGTACACCATGTATCTGCGGCAGAACACTGGGGGCGGCGGAGGAGGGGGGCCGTCCCGCTTCGGCCATGCCCGCACCCGCACCCTGGCAGACCAGGGGAAGAAGGTCACCTTCAACGATGTGGCCGGTGCGGATGAGGAGAAGGAGGAGCTGGAAGAGATCGTGGAGTTCCTCCGGGACCCCCAGAAGTTCACCGCCCTGGGCGCCCGCATCCCCAAGGGCGTGCTGCTGGTGGGGCCTCCGGGCACGGGCAAGACCCTCATCGCCAAGGCGGTGGCCGGCGAGGCGGGGGTCCACTTCCTGTCCATCTCGGGCTCTGACTTCGTGGAGCTGTATGTGGGTGTGGGTGCCAGCCGGGTGCGGGACCTGTTCGACCAGGCCAAGAAGGACGCCCCCGCCATCGTGTTCATCGACGAGATCGACGCGGTGGGCCGGCAGCGGGGCGCCGGCCTGGGCGGCGGCCACGACGAGCGGGAACAGACCCTGAACCAGCTGCTGGCCGAGCTGGACGGCTTCGACCCGGGCAAGGGCGTCATCGTGCTGGGGGCCACCAACCGGCCCGAGGTGCTGGACAAGGCCCTGCTGCGGCCCGGCCGGTTCGACCGCCGCATTACCATCGACCGGCCCAACCTGGCCGGCCGTCTGGCCACCCTCCAGGTCCACACCCGGAAGATCAAGCTGGGAGAGGACGTGGACCTCAAGAAGATCGCTCTGGCGACCGCGGGGACCGTGGGCGCAGACTTGGCCAACTTGGTGAACGAGGCCGCCCTGCGGGCAGTCCGGCACGGCCGAAGAGTGGTCACCCAGGAGGATCTGCTGGCCTCCTTCGAATTCGTTATCGCTGGAAGCGAGAAGAAGAACAGCGTCCTTACCGAGTTTGAGAAGAAGCTGGTGGCCTACCACGAGGTGGGACACGCTATGGTGGCCTACAAGCAGAAGAACGCCGAGCCCGTGCAGAAGATCACCATCGTCCCCCACACGGAAGGTTCCCTGGGCTACACCCTGCTGATGCCCGAGGAGGACAAGACCAACCTGCGCACCAAGGAAGAGCTGATGGCCAAAATCACCGTCTCCATGGGCGGTCGGGCCGCCGAGCAGGTGGTGCTCAACACCATGACCAACGGTGCCTCCCAGGATATCCAGGAGGCCACCAACCTGGCCCGGAACATGGTAGCCATGTTCGGCATGAGCGACGAGTTTGGTATGATGGCTCTGGGCTCCATCCGGAACCAGTACCTGGACGGGGGCTACGGCCTGGACTGCGCCCAGGACACCGCCGCTGTCATGGACAAGGCGGTAAAGGCCATCCTGGACCAGTGCTATCAGGACGCAGTGGAACTGATCCGGGAAAACCTGGAGGACATGCACAAGGTGGTGGCCTACCTGCTGGAGAAGGAGACCATCACCGGCGGCGAGATGGTGGCCATCATCCAGGGGCGGGACCCCGCCCTGGTGGAGGACGCTTACGCCTCCACCCACGGCAGGAGCCGTTCCCTCACTGGGGACATCGAGCCCCCCGCCAAGAACATCCACATCGTCAGTGAGCCGGTGTCTGCGCCGCAGCTCCCAGACGGAGAGCCGGAGCAGAGCGGTCCGGAGGAGCCGCCCGCCCAGCCCCGGGATGACGAGACACCGCCCCCTCAGGACGGGGAAGGGCCCAATGAGAAGCCGGAGCAGGACCGGCCGTAAAGCAGAAGACCGGGGCGGCGCTGAGCCGCCCCGATTTTTTCAAGATCGACAAAGAGGGAGAGAGAAGGTATGATCCGACTGGCGACAGAGCAGGACCTGCCCCTGGTGGGGAGCATCTATGAGGAGATCCTGGCGGAGGAGGAGAAACGGCCCGCCTCCTTTACCAACTGGCAGCGGGGGAAGTACCCCACGGTTGAACACGCGCGTGCGGCCCTGGAGGCCGGCACCCTGTATGTGGCGGAGGAGGACGGAGAGGTGTACGGCTGCGTCAACCTGAACGGAGAGCAGCTGGCGGAATATGCCGCACTGAACTGGTCCGTCCCGGCGGATCCGGAGGATGTCATGGTGATCCACACCCTCTGCATCAGCCCCCGGTGGGCTGGGCGAGGGAAGGCACAGGAGTTCGTGGCCTTCTGCGAGGAGGAGGCCCGCAGGAAGGGGAAAAAGGTGATGCGCCTGGACACCTATGAGGGGAATCTTCCGGCCAACACCATGTATCCCAAGCTGGGCTATACCTTTGTGGGCGGGACGGAGTTCTTCTTCCAGGGCTTTATCCGGGAGATTCTGAACTGCTACGACAAAAAGCTGTAAATGGGAGCTGCGCCCACCTCAGTTGAGGCGGGCGCAGTTCATATCCGGGACCGACACCGGCAGAGCGGGGAGAGGAGGGGGGCGCGGCGCAGGCCCGCAGGCCCCCTCAGCTCGTAGGAAGCGATCCGCAGAGTCCCGCACCCGCAGGTGCGAAGGAATTACAGGCTGCCAAAAGGTCCCTGAAGGACTTTTTGACAGAGTGAATTAAATCTGCTTTTTCGGCGGCATGTATGTGAAAAAATACGACTTGTCCTGCAAGTGTGAACTTTGCCTGTCGTGAGTGGACAAGACGTGCGCACAGCGGGGACAGCCTGCTCCAGGCATATCAGGGCGCCAGCCACCGCCACAGAAAGAAGAGCAGGAGCGCCTGGAACAGAAACAGGAGAGGGAAGCCTGCCCGAAAATACCAGTGGCGGGTCTTGTGGTGGAAAAAGTACATCCCCAGCATCCCCCCCAGGGAACCGCCCAGGACGGGAAAGAAGAACAGGGCCTTCTCCGAAATGCGCCAACAGCCCCGGCGGGCCCGGCGCTTGTCCAGCCCCATCAGGGCGAAGGCCAGCAGGTTTGCAGTGGTCCAATAGAGGCAGGCCAGCTGCCAGAGTTGTGTCCGCATGATTGCTCCTTTCTGATAGGCGGCAGGGGGGACAGAGAAGGATCCCTATCAGAGGATAGCATGAAAGGAAGCGATTTTCCAGCTCCCAAAATAGGTGGAAATAAAAATTCAGGAATGTGGGGGCAGGAGGTGCAGAAAAAGGGGGGAATGTGGACAGCGAGTGTCGAATATAAACGAATCTAAGCGCATATCGTCGGATTTGATATAATTGCTTCCATTTTGTCGTATGATTTCCTTAAAACTAAATTGGGAGGAAATGTCGATGAATGAAATAAATGTAATTCGACGGGAACTGCGCGCCCTGGGGATCACGAGGCGATGCCGCTGTTATGGCCGCATCGTAATGGCCATTCAGCTGGCGGTGGACCAGGAGGACAGCCTGGAGGCAGTGACCAAGGAGATCTACTGGGAAGTGGGCAGCCGCTGCGGGCGGAAATGGACCGCGGTGGAGCGGAACATCCGCACTGCGGTGCAGATCGCGTGGCGGACCAACCCGGAACTGCTGCGGGAGATGGCGGGGTATCCCCTGGACGGGCCGCCCACCGCATCGGAATTTTTGGAGATCCTGTCCAACGATGTGCAGCGGGCGATGGAGAGAAGAGAGGAGGGAGTGTCTTCAACTCCCGGAATATGACAGAAAAAGGGGGAGAAAGCCGGCCCGTGCATTGCACCGGAGAGAGAAAAACGGTATAATGGAGGGGATCCTTGTGAAAAGAGGGGGACATCCATGTATATTGCTGATCTTCATATCCACTCCAGGTTCTCCCGGGCCACCAGCCGGGACTGCGACTTGCCCCACCTGGACTGGTGGGCCCGGCGCAAAGGCATCCAGCTGATAGGGACAGGGGACTTCACCCATCCGGCTTGGCGGGCGGAGATGCGGGAGCAGCTGGTCCCCGCGGGGGAGGGGGTCTATGCCCTGCGGGAGGGGCTGACAATGGAGGGGACTGCGCCCGGGGCCGCCCCCCGTTTCGTGGTCACCGGGGAGATCAGCTGCATCTACAAGCGCCACGGGCGGACGCGGAAGGTGCACAACCTGATCCTCCTCCCCAGCCTGGAAGCGGCGGAAGAACTGTCCGTCCGGCTGGAGGCCATCGGCAACATCCACTCGGACGGACGGCCAATCCTAGGTCTGGACAGCCGTGACCTGCTGGAAATCACTCTGGACACCTGCCCAGAGGCAGTGTTTATCCCCGCACATATCTGGACGCCGCATTTCTCTCTGTTCGGCGCTTTCTCAGGTTTTGACGCCATCGAGGAATGCTTTGAGGACTTGACGCCCTATATCCACGCGCTTGAAACCGGCCTTTCTTCCGATCCGCCCATGAACTGGCGCATTTCCGCACTGGATGGATATGCGCTGATCTCGAATTCAGATGCCCATTCTCCCGCCAAACTTGGGCGCGAGGCCAACCTGTTGGACATTGAACCGTCTTACGCGGGCTTATCCGATGCGCTGCAAGGGCGCAGTCCCGCCGCGCTGACGGGAACGCTGGAATTTTTCCCCGAGGAGGGCAAGTACCATTGGGACGGCCACCGTGCCTGCGGTCTGTGCCTGGAGCCGGGTGAAACCGAAGCCTGCGGAGGACGATGCCCTGTCTGCGGCAAAAAAATCACCATTGGCGTGCAGCATCGGGTGGAGCAGCTCGCCGACAGACCTGAAGGCTTTTCCCTGCCCGGCGCGCGTCCGTTTGAAAGCCTTGTGCCGCTGCCGGATGTGATTGCTGCGTCCACTGGACTTTCCGCCTCAGGCCTCAAG
>OLRN01001549.1_pt1 | contig 11904 bp, 10 predicted proteins | sample 1673001 | NCBI WGS metagenome assembly OLRN01 (sample SAMEA3136745, study PRJEB25190) | human gut metagenome | biome: human gut; feature: human-associated habitat; material: faeces | place: Austria | collected 2013 | reverse complement strand
CATCGCATAAATGTCCTGCCCATCCAGCAGAACGTTTCCGGTCGTGGGCGGCAGCAGTCCTCCCAGGATCTTCAGAAGAGTGGATTTCCCGCTGCCACTGGAACCAATGATGGACGCAAATTCCCCCTTCCAGATCGTCAGATCGCTGGCTTTCAATGCCTGAACCGCACTTTCGCCCTCGCCATAGGTTTTGGAAATTTGCACAGCTTCCAGAATTTTGTCTTTCATAAGATGTCCCCCTTCGATGCTTTTTTCCGGATAAAGGAGAAAACCGGCAGCAAAGCCGCGCCCAGCCAGAACCCCATCAGCAGAATGCTGACCAGGATCTGACTTCCCACAGGTCTGTGAAATTCAAATACACGTCCATCTGTATGGATCCGGATCAGATCCAGAATGCTTTGAATCGGGACAATGTGTGAAACTGCCACAGATACAAGGATATTGACGATCAGCGTAGTTCCAACGATCACCGGAATCACCTGTTTTGCATAAGAACACACCAGTTTTTTCGGGGAAACGCCCAGCGTCAGGAGAAGGGACAACCGCTGCTGCTGGACTTCATAGGCAGAAAGGTTCAGGACGACCAGCAAAGCGCAGCCCAGAAGAACACCAAGTACCGCCAGAATTCCGACCAGAAATGCACTTTGCGTTCCTTCCGTATAGCTTTGGCTGAGCAGATCGTAGTTGTCTGCGCTCAGAATCCCATTTCTGCGTGTGGCAATGGATGCAATGGAACGCCGCAGCGAGAAGTTATTGTCGGCAGCCAGCTTTACATTCAGGCTGCTGTATCCTTCTTTTTCCATATGGTAGCTTCCTGCGCCTTCAAACATTTTATGATAAAGAGCCGTGCTGACAAAGACCATGCCATCGTAGAAGATCCGATCTGTTGTCAGCAGTGTGTAATCTGCCGTAGATTTTACAATGCCGGCAATGGGCAGCTCGGCGGCATACGTCTGATAAACATCCTTCCCGGCTTCATCCTGCCCGGTATAACGCTGGTATTGGATGCTCAGCTTATCACCGGCCGAGAAGACCGGTTCAACCGGCGTACTGCCATCCGGTTGGAAGCCCTGATAATATTCATCCGCAGCGGGGTCATAATAGCAATCTCCCCACCGGATCAGAACAGAATCTCCGGACAGCAGCGCCTCCATACTGTTTTCCGGAACGTCTGCATCCTCGGCAATGCGTTCCAGTTCATCATCCGGCAGGGCGCAAACGAACGTATTCAGCGTCCCATTCGAGGCATTATGCATGAGATTCGGAACGCCCGTATAAAATCCGTTGTCCTTGACCCGGATCTCGGAGATCATCTGGCTGCTCCGGATCTTGTCCGAAGTAATACTGTAGATGTCGGTCAGGTTGATCGCAGCCGAAACATCTTCCACACCGGGCAATGCTGCAAGATCTCCTTTCAAAGAAAATGGCATCCCGGACGTTCTTCCGTTCATCTTGATGGACAGACAAGCATACGGCGCATCCAGATCATACGGCAGCATGACACGCCATCCGACATAAAGGCAGCTGACTGCGATCAGCAAGACCGCACAGCCAACACCGACCTGCGGTGCAAGCGGAAGCTGCGCCAAACGGAACTTTTTGGCCTTGCTTTCCTTCTTCTGTGCTGCCTTTGGGCGGGTCAGAACAGCCGGCAGGAATGCGCCCAACAGCACAGCAATCAAAAATAGTACGGCAAGCAGGATCAACGATGCAAAAGGAACCGCAAAGAACGAAAGCTGTTTTTGCAGTCCAAGCCCTATGGCGGCAGCACCACACCCAAGTGCAAAACCAAGGAAAACTGCCGCAAGACCGGCAAAAAGCGCCTCCCACAGGCACATGAGACGGAGATCCCGATTCTTAGCCCCCAGCGTCAGGAAGGTATTGATGGTATGTACACGCTTGTGCAGAACGATCAGGAAATACTGCGCCACTGCAAAAAAGCTGACCAGAATCGCTGCGACCAGCAAAAAGCGCAGGGAGGACGAAACGGTATCCTCCTGCGGGTAGGCATACTCGTTTGCCACTAAAGCAGGGTCGGTCGAAGCGGTCACGGGTGCGGCTGCATTCAAATAATAAAATGTCTGGAACTTTTGCCCGTCCAAGGCAAGCGGCTCTGCTACAATGCCGCTGACGGTGAGATTGCCGTTCAGATTCCAATAAACATCATAGGCAGGAAGAACACCGCACAGGGTATAGGCTTTTTCCATCACTGCGCCGGAACCTGCCAGCGGGTCGTAATCATTGGCAGCGACCTTCAGCGTGACCGTCTGCCCCAGATCATAGGAACAGCCCAACGCATCCAACAACGTTGTCGTCATAGCGATCTCACCCGGTTGTGCAGGAAAGTTTCCGCTGATCGGCACGATACGCCCCAGTTGTGCAAAGGCGCTGTCTACGGTTCCGATACCGCCCGCCAGCCCATTGTCTGCACCAAGAACGATTCCATCCTGAATTGCCGTGCTGGCTTTTGCGGACGCAGGCAGATTCTCCCGCACCTGTGCAGCATCCGTGTCCGTATCCGATAATCTCAGGTATTGCCACTCGCCGTACAGTTCGCATCGGGTATCCTGCAACGCCTGGGCAGAGCTGCCAGAATAAATCGTGGCTGCTGTCAGGAACGAAAAAACCATCGTCAGCAGGATCAGCAACAGGCTGGTCTGCTTTTTCCGCCCAAGCATCCCATGGAACGCCAAAATAAGAGATGGGTTTTCTTTGACTTTCATAAAACACCTTCACCTCCGCTTTTCATTCTGATCAACTGTTTCTATCCAATTAACGCAATTCCCACCCTTTTGTTACAGCTTTCAAGAGAATTTTTTTAATTTTTCTTTTTGTTCATCAATTTTTCGGGGTACACAAACAAAAAAGAGCATCAAGTCCAACGACTCAACGCTCTTTTATTGTCCAGTCATCCTGCACATCACTGTGCATCAACTTTGATTCCTGGCAGGGAGTTCCAGACACAAAAGGTCATCCGATGCCGTTTTCTATGCATCGGATGACCTTTTGGGGCAGCGTTTCCGTTTAAGCCACCCTGGTCTTTCGCAGATACCCCCATGCTGCCAGTCCAACGAGCAGAACGATCTTGATCGGTGCCGATGCCAGCAGTACATCTGCCTGAAAGAAGGCATGCCCGCCTGCATAGAGAAAATCAAAACCGATCATTTTATACATCAATGCGTTGGAAAGCCCAATGCCTCCTGCCGGAAGCAGGGTGGACAGCCATTCTCCAAAGGAGCCCGGCACGACCATATAAACGATCAGCGGTGCCACCACACTGATCAGCGCCACAGACAAAGCGGTCAGGTTGTTCTTGGCCCATACGGATGCCATCAGCACAAAGGCCACCTCCGCAAAGAAGATCAGGAAGTTTGCCACCAGCATGACCCACTCCATCTGGCCAACGGTATACGGCAGCAGGCTGGTCACAGAAAACAGCCATTGCACGGAAGTTTGGGTACTTTCCCAGCCAAACAGAGCATTCGTGACCAGGATCCACACCACGCCGCAGAGCAGATACGCCGCCCCTGTGATACTAAACGCCGCCGCTAGCTTTGCCGCTGCTAGCCGCAGACCGCCGTTTTTTGTGCACAGTTGGATGTCCTGCGCCCCGGTCTGTGCATCCGATGCAAACACCGGGGCCGCAATCACCGCGCACAGCAGGGTGAGCAGCAAGCTCAACAGGGTCTGGTAATCCATTGCGTCTGAACTGACCCCAAATGAATAGGTGAACGGTTTTTGTACAGCATCGAACTTTTTCTGTGCAATGGCCTGCGCCTGCTCATAGCCGGGCTTTCCGCTTTGTTCCAGCCAGATCACCGATTCCAGCCGTTTGGGGAGCTGGCTGTAAAAGTTCTGCATATCCTCTGCGGTCAGCCCCATCACGCCCGGTGCCATGCCGGTTTTCGGGTAGGCAAAGGCTTCCTTTGCGTTGTTCACAAAAGGCCGATACCGGGCAAGTTCTTTATAAAATACCTCGTCCGGGATATCGTTGATGGAGCTTGCACCATACTGCCGGTACACCCGCTGATAGGCTTCCAGTGCTTCCTGCATGACATCCGGCGTGATGGTATCGGATACCTGCTGCTCCTGCCGTTTCCGGATTGCTTTCAGACCCGTGTAACGCACTTCGTTTCCGCTGGCATCCAGTTCCGTCCAGCCGATAAAGGTCACCGGCAGATATGCCATGACCACGGCCAGCACCAGTGCAATGGCCAGCAGAATAGCTGTCATGCGGGTCTTGCACACACGTTTCAATTCCAAGCGATACAGGTTCATTTTGCTTCCTCCATTTCCTCCGGGAACAGCCACAGATACAGATCTTCCAGCCGGGGCTGTGCCGGGACGCTGTCCGGCAGCTGCGGTGCATCCGCCAGATACCGCAATGTTACCGTTCCGTCCGGCTCGTTGCGCAGGTTCACTACCCGCAGTCGGTATTCCCACCGGGCAAGCTGTTCCATCGGGATGTTCCCCTGCCAGACCTTGGCTTCGATCTGCTTTACCAGCCCTTCGGTGGTGTCCTGTGCAATGATTTTGCCAGCCTTCATCACGGCATTTTCGGCCGCAATGTATTCCACATCCGAAACGATATGCGTTGAAATAAGAACGATCCGTTCCTGCGCAAACTCCGACAGCAGATTGCGGAAGCGCACCCGTTCTCCGGGGTCCAGCCCTGCCGTAGGTTCATCTAAAATCAGAATTTCCGGGTCGTTGAGCAGTGCCTGTGCGATGCCTACCCGGCGCTTCATACCGCCGGAGAGCTTTATGATCTTTTTGCGGCGCACCTCAGTCAGGCTTACCCGCTCCAGCAGTGCGTCGATCTGCCGGGCAGCCTCTGTGCGCGGCAGACCCTTGAGTGCCGCCATATATTCCAGATAGTCCTGCACCGTGAATTCCGGGTAAAACCCGAATTCCTGCGGCAGATACCCCAGCTTTTCCCGGTAGGCCGCACCAAGCGTCCCAATCTCCACCCCATCGCACAAAATCCGGCCACTGCTGGGCCGCAGAATGCCCGCCAGCATCCGCATTAAGGTTGTTTTGCCTGCACCATTTGCCCCCAGCAGTCCCCACACACCCGGCGTGAGCGTGATGGACACATCATCCACCGCCGTTTTATCCCGGTATCGCTTTGTAATATTCTGGATTTTCAGTTCCATGACTTGCTCCTTTCAGCCTTCTGTAATATATTCTGACCGGGCGGCAAGCCGGATGCACTGCAACACCATACAGAGCACCAGCACGCCCGCCGCCAGTGGCAGACCTTTCGGCAGTTCCGATAATTGCACGAACCGCAGCAAACACAGCTGCCCTGCAAACAGCGGTACAGCCCCGGTCATCATCCATTCCGGGCGCACCCAGCGCAGCAGCAGAAGCAGCTCATTGTTTGCGGTCAGGAATGGCACGGTCAGCACCGCCAGCAGTTGCCCGATGCTCCATGGCACGGCTGCCCGCACATTGAGTACCAGCACTCCCAGCAGGATCGTTTCCCCCGCCAGCAGCAGCAAAAACCGCATCACCAGCGGACGACCGATTCCTGCATATGTGGCCTGTTCCAGTTCAAGCATCTTATATTGACTTGCCCGGTATAAAAACGGCAGACCGAGCAGGGCTGTCAGCATGGCAAGTGTGCTCAGACCAAACAGTGCATTGCGTAATGTCCATGCCTTCTCCCACAGGGCAAGTTCCCGACCCACACTGTACAACGCCAGTGCCGCCATTGCTTCCAACGCCCAGACCTTCCAGCCCAGCAATTTGAACTGGCAGTGCAGCAAATCACGCCAATCACTCCGTTGTTTTACGACATGTTCCGCCCGGCAGCGGCGCAGCAGCGTTTTCGGTGCGGCTGTGTCAAGCTCTGCCGCCAGTGCTCTGGACAGTTCTTTTTCAAAGGCTCGATTCATCTCCAGTCCTCCTTTTCCAATTGCATTTTCAAGGTTTTCAATGCGGCACGCAGGCGGGACTGCACTGTGCGCAGGGGCAGACCTGTAATCTGCGCGATCTCCCGCAATTTAAGCTGTTGTGCGAACCGCAGCAATACCAGTTCCCGCTGTTCCGGCTCCAGCTGGGCCGTCAGCGCTCGCAGGTTTGCTTTCTCCTCTGCCGCAGCAAAGCCGCTTTCCTGATAGGCGGGTTCGCCCGGCAAGCTCTCCAGCGATACCTCCGTCCGCTCCATGGTACGGTTCAGATCAATACAAATGTTTTTTGCGATTTTGTACAGAAAGGGACGGAATGCCCCCTGAAATCCACCACAGGAATCCAGCCAGCGCACCGCTTTCAAAAAGGTTTCCTGTGCTGCATCCTGCGCCTGCTGCTCGTCTGCTGTATGCCAACGGCAATAGTTCAGAATTTGTGGATAGTACGCTGCAATCAGAGTGTCCAGCGCACCCGTATCTCCGCTCTGCGCTTTCCGCAGCAATAATTCTGTCTGGATACGGTTCACCCCCTTCCTGTCTATTAAAACGTCCCATATCATCAAAATGATTTCCGTTTTTTCAAAAATCTCAAATAATCGTCTTTATCCTGTTCTTATAGCTTTATCATCATAAAGAGCCTTGTGCTTTTTCTTGTCAAGAGGGCTGGCACCCGCAAGATGGAGGAACCTTGCCCCGACAAGTCCGCGTTTGCGCAGGCGGAACAAGCTCATCATGCAAACAAAGAAAAACAGAGCGTTCCCGATGGGGAACGCCCTGTCAACCTTATCGTCTGTGGATTTTTGCAGGGTGCGTCCGGCAGGGCGCACCCTGTTCTTGTTTTATCCGAATCTGCCTGCGGACTATTCTTCTGGCGAATCATCCGCTTCAACACGCAGCATCCGGTAGCCGACCCCCACATGGGTCTGAACCAGATGCAGAGAATGTGCGCCTGATTCCAGCTTTTTGCGCAAAGATGCCATGTAGACACGCAGGGATGCAATGTCGTTTTCTTGCGAGCTTCCCCAGACTTTTTGCGTAATCGCCGTATGGGTCAGAACCTTTCCTACATTGTGCGCAAGGACACAAAGCAGCTTATATTCGATTGGGGTCAGATGCAGTTCTTCATCGTTCAGCCAGACACAGCCGGCAGCAAAATCAATTTTCAGCGGGCCATTTACAAAAACTGAGCTGCCGGCCTCACCGGATGCCTGCAAATTCAGCCGCCTTTGCGTCACGCGCAGGCGAGCCAGAAGCTCATCCACTGAGAAAGGCTTCGTCAGATAATCGTCTGCGCCCTGATCCAGTGCTTCGATCTTATCGGAATCCTCACTGCGGGCACTCAAAACGATGATGGGTAGATTCGACCACTCCCGGATGCGGCGGATCACCTCAACGCCATCAATATCCGGCAGTCCGAGATCCAGCAGCATAATATCCGGGTTATGGCTGGACGCCATCATCACAGCCATCTCTCCGTTGGCCGCTGTCAGGAATTTATACCCGTGTGCTTTCAGGGTGGTTGTGATCAGACTCCGTACCGATGAATCGTCCTCAACAACCAGAATCGTTGGTTTATTCATGAATACTTACCTCGCTTTTGGGAAGTTCAAAAGAGAATATGCAGCCGTGCGGTTCGTTATCCCGGAGAGTCAGGGTACCTTTATGAGCTGCAAGGATCGTCCGGCAGAGCGCAAGTCCCAGCCCCAGACTGCGGTGGCTGTCTGCAATCTGATTCTGCCCGGTAAAGAACATTTCAAAGACCTGCGCTTTATTCTGCTCCGGGATACCGGGGCCATCATCGGATACATCTACCACGATATTACTGTTTTTTGCATACGCAGAAATATTGATCCGGGAGCCTTTCTGCGTGTATTTGATGGCGTTGTCCACCAGATTGATAATGACCTGCATGATAAGCCGTGCGTCCATGTCGGCAAGAAGAATTTCATCCGAATAAGTCGTTGTGATGATATGCTCCTTGCTTTTTCGGCTGATATGCCGCAGCGTTTCCTCGACCACCTCATCCATGAGCTGCGGAGAGATTTGAAGATTCATCCGCCCATCCTCAATGCGGGTGATAGAAAGCAAATTTTCCACCAGACCGATCAACCACTGTGCATCATCAAAAATATCCGTACAGATCTTTGTCCGTGTTTCTGCATCCAGCGTTTCCGCATTGGAGAGCAGATTACTTGCATTGCCTGAGATGGAGGTCAGCGGCGTCCGAAGATCATGGGAAATGGTTCGCAGCAAATTTGCCCGGAGCTGTTCATTCTGTGCATGAACAGTGGCTTGCTCCTTTTCCAGCGCAATGCGACGGTTTTCCACTGCCAATGCGCATTCGCCAAGGATCGACAGCAGGACGCTGTTTTCAAACGCATCCATGGAGCGTTCCGACAGGTCGATGCCGATAACACCAAACACACCGCTGCCTGTACGAATCGCAAGGTACAGTCCTTTTGCATCGGTGCAGTAATCCGTCGATGCACCTGAACGCTTCTTATTTGCAAAGCACCACTCAGCGGCACTGCGTTCCGGCGCAGAATCAAAACTGAGTCGGCTGCTTTCTTCCACTGTGTTAAAAATTTGCCCCTGTCCAAGAGAACCATCCTGCTCTGGATACACGATCAGGTTCCGGTTTAGCAGTTTGGCAAGCTGCGCTGCCGTCAGGGATAAAATTTCGTCTTCGTTGGTCGCTTTCTGCAAAAGCCGGCTGGTATCAAACAGCACCTTCGTCCGAAACGCCGCCTGTGCAGACATTTTTGCCTGATCTTTCAACCGGGTCGTCAGCGTACAGGTGACGATGGCAGAAGTCAGCATCAGCACAACGGTGATTTGATACCCCGGATCATAGGCATGGAATGTCAGTCTTGGCTCCGTCAGGAAGAAGTTATAGAGCGCAACGCTGGCGATCGAACTCAAAACGCCGCAGGAATAGCCAGATGTTGTAAGAGCCGTGAGCAAAACACCCAACATATAGAACATAATGATATTGTAGCGCGCAAAGTCCAGTTGCAGGAACAAAAATCCAATCACCGTGATGCAGGCTAGAATCCCTGCCGTAATCAGCAGATCACGGAACGATGGGACGATGGAACGGGCAAACAGCCTTCTGCCAGAGCCGTAATCCTGCTCAACTGCTGCATCCGGGATGATATAAATATCCAAATTGGGCGCAGTCAGCGTCAATTTTTCAGTCAGTGACGGTCCACTCCAGAAATGACGGCGATGTACACTGGAGCGCCCCAGTACGATTTTTGTAATGCCGGAGATCCGGGCAAACTCTGCGATCTGCTGCGGAATGTCATCTCCGTAGATCGTAGAAATGTCGGCACCTGCCTGCTCTGCCATACGAATGTGCTGCTGCAAGCGCCGACAGTCTTCTTTTCCCATCTGATCCGAATCCGGAGTCCGGACATACAGAGCTGTAAAGGTCCCTCCAAACGCCTTTGCCATCGTTGCTGCCGTCCGCACGATCTTTGCATTGGAGGGAGAGGACGACAGACACGCCAGAATATGTTCAGTGGGTGGGTCGTTCTGATTCATAAAGATCACCTGCCTTGCCCACAGTATAGCACAATTTGATGGTCACGACCACCAGCCACGTCTTTTTCCTTCCTGTTGAAGGATCTCCTTCCGCATGTGATCCAGCGCATCTGCTGCCCAAAAACCACTCAACATGACTCCAAGAACCATCAATAACAAAACGACATCCATATGATCCGTCCTATCTTTTTAGAGCCGGAAACACTTCTGGATCGATGCGTATTTTCCCAAAACCAGCATACTTTCATCCCGGCACAGCTGCGTATCCGGCGTGATGCTCATATCGAGCTTTCCGTCTTTTTTCAGCGCAAGAATGTTGATGTTATACTTTTTTCGGATATTGATCTCACCGATCGTGCGATCCATCCATTCCGGCGGAATGGTCACTTCCATGATGGCGTGGTCGTCCTGCAGCTCGATATAATCCAGAATGTGTTCGGAGCTGTATCGGATCGCTGCCCACTTTGCCAGCTGCTTTTCCGGGTAGACCACTTCATCCGCACCGTTGCGCAGCAGGAACTTGGCTTGTACATCCCGCTCTGCACGCGAGACCACAAGCTTTGCGCCCAGCTCCTTGAGCAGTGATGTTGTTTCCAGTGAGTTTTGAAAATTGCCGCCGATGGTTACGATACACACATCAAAATTGCCAACACCAAGGGAGCGCAGAAAGTATTCGCTGGTGCTGTCACCGATCTGTGCATTCGTCACATAGGAAAGCACGGCGTTCACACGGTCTTCGTTGCTGTCGATCGCCATGACCTGATGACCCAGCTCATTCAGTTCCTGCGCAATATGGCGGCCAAAACGGCCAAGCCCAATCAAAAGAATCGATTTCATACTTGTCTCCTTTATCCGATTGCGATCTTCTCCTGCGGCAGACGAGAGTGGGCAGGGCTGCTGCCAAATGCCGCATAGATCAACGTCAATCCGCCAACACGTCCCAAAAACATCAGTGCGATCAGCACCCCCTGCGAAAGGATGCCCAACTGCGGCGTGATGCCCAATGTCAGACCCACCGTTGCCACAGCCGAAGCAGTCTCATACAGACAGACCGACATCGGCAGCTGCTCGGCCGCAGCAATGACAAAGGCTCCGAGGAAGAACAGCGTCAAATACATCCCTGCGATCGTGGCAGCATTCTTGACCGCGGAACCATCTATGCGCCGCCCGAAAAATTCGGCATCTTCTCTGCGGCGGAAGGTCGCCCACATATTGGCCAGCAGAACGGCAAATGTTGTGGTTTTCATGCCGCCTGCCGTAGAGCCGGGCGAACCGCCCAACAGCATCAGAACCACCATCAATGCCTGTGAAGTGCTGCCCATCGCAGCAAGATCAGCAGTGTTAAAACCGGCAGTACGGGGGGTAACGGATTGAAACATCGACAATAAAATGCGCTGCCGGGCAGAGCCTGCCGTGAACTCGAAGCAATAAAAGTACAGCGTCGGCAGTACCAGAAGAAATGCCGTTGTGACAAGGATCACCTTGCTCTGCATCCGATAGCGGTGAAAATCAAGGCGATATGTACAAATATCCTCCCATGTCAGAAAGCCAAGTCCGCCAAAGACGATCAGGGCCGCGATCACTGTGGTAAGCAATGGGTTACCTGCATACCGTGTCAGCGAAACAAATTTTGCACCCTCTGTTCCCAGCAGGTCAAAGCCGGCATTGCAGAACGCCGAAATGGAATGAAACAACGCGTACCAGATCCCGCGCAGTCCATAATCGGCGCAAAATGTCGGCAGCAGCAGTGCAGCACCGACCAATTCAAACAGGGCGGTGATCCGCAGAATAAAGCCTGTCAGCCGCACGATGCCGCCCATCTGCGGGGCAGCAGTAGCTTCCTGCATCGTGCTGCGCTGCTTGAGGGAGATCTTTCGCCCGGAAAGCAGCGCAAAGGCAGCGCCCACCGTAATGACGCCCAATCCTCCGATCTGGATCAGAAGAAGGATCACGCTTTGCCCAAAAGCCGACCAGTAGCTGCCGGTATCCTGAACCACAAGTCCGGTCACACAAAGGGCGGAGGTGGAGGTAAACAGTGCCTCATGGAACGGTGTGACGCACCGCTGCTGTGCAGCGATCGGGAGCATCAGAAGCAATGCGCCCACCAGATCGACTGCCGCAAAACCTGCAATAATAACCTGAAAAGAAGAAAAACGGTGCCGCTTGTAACGAGGATATTGAATCATAAAAGCTCCTTTACCTATCCGTGTGCATAAAGATTAGCATGGAATAGATAAAAGAGCCGTAAAGAAAATTGTAGAAATATAAAGATTCCATTAAAATTGATCAATCAACACCAAATAATAAATGTAGGAGATCGAGCCGACCACGACAACATCCTTGAACTGAATATACGCACCAAAAAGTACCCATGCAGCTTCAGCGCAAAATCTCCAGCAGACGCCTGCCGGCTTCCTGCTGCGATTCCCCAAACGCCACCGCCAGC
>OLRN01001544.1_pt1 | contig 11953 bp, 9 predicted proteins | sample 1673001 | NCBI WGS metagenome assembly OLRN01 (sample SAMEA3136745, study PRJEB25190) | human gut metagenome | biome: human gut; feature: human-associated habitat; material: faeces | place: Austria | collected 2013 | reverse complement strand
AACATTTTCGTCCATTTCTTCATCGAGCATCAATGCCATAACTTTGTCCTCCATCGGATTTTTATGTGGAACTGCGCAAATGCCGCACAGAAATTATCATACGATATTTATATAACTGTATCGTATCATTTTTTTGCTCCGATTGCAAGACAAAATTGCTTTTTCGTGGGTGTTTTTTTCACAACCCCACTCCGGGCGGGTATTTCCTGCCAAATCTGTGCGCCCAGCCCCGCCAAAAGCCGGTCAAGGTCTGCATATCCGCGCCGGACAAACTCCACCCCGCCAAGGCGGCTGCTGCCCCGGGCAGCCAGCGCCGCAAGCGCCAGCGCCGCCCCGCCCCGCAGGTCCGTGCACCGCACCGGGGCCCCGTGGAGCCGCTCCACACCGGTGACCACCGCCACCCGGCCGGACACCCGGATGGCGGCCCCCATGCGGATCAGCTCATCCACATGGCGGTAACGGTTCTCGAAAATGTTCTCCTCAAACACCGTGGCGCCCCGGCTGCGCAGCAGCGCCGCCATCAGCACCGCCTGGGCGTCCGTCGGAAAGCCCGGGTAGGGCGCCGTCTGCACCGGCCCCACGGCCCGCAGCCGCTCCCGGCACAGAGCCCGGATGCCTCCGCTGTCTGCCGTGACCGTGCAGCCCGCCTCCCGCAGGGCGGCGGTGACTGTGGACAGGTGCCCCTCCTCCGCGCCCCGGAGATAGATGTCCCCGCCGGCAGAGGCCGCCGCGCAGAGGTAAGTAGCCGCCGCGATCCGATCCGGCATGACCCGGTACGTACAGCCGTGGAGGTCCTGCCCGCCCTCTATGGACACGGCGGAGCTCCCCGCCCCGGACACCCGAGCCCCGCAGGCGTTCAGGAAGTTCTGCAGGTCCACCACCTCCGGCTCCCGGGCGGCGTTGGAGATCACCGTGACGCCCTCCGCCCCGCAGGCGGCCAGCATCAGATTCTCCGTGGCCCCCACGGATGGCATCCGCAGCACCACTTCCCGGCCCCGCAGCCGGTCCGCCCGGCAGTGGAGGAAGCCGCCCTCCTCCCGGATCTCCGCCCCCAGGTCCCGCAGGCCCGCAAGGTGGAGGTCGATAGGCCGGGGGCCCAGCTCGCACCCGCCGGGGTAGCTCAGGTCCGCCTGCCCGCACCGGGCCAGGATCGCCCCCAGGAAAATGGCGGAGGAGCGCATCTCCCGCATGAGTACATCCGAAATCTCACAGCGGCGCAGGGCGGTGGTGTCCACCGCCAGGGCATCCGCCTCCCAATGGGCGTCGCAGCCCAGATGCCGCAGGATGCGGATGGAGGCGTCCACATCCCGCAGCCGGGGGCAGCCCAGCAGCGCCACCTGCCCCCTTGCCAACAGCGTGGCCGCCAGAATGGGCAGGACGCTGTTCTTGGCCCCCTGGATCGTGACCTCTCCCTCCAGGCGGCGGCCGCCTCGCACCGACAAAAGCTGGCTCATATCCGTTCCCCTCCGAATCCAGAATGGTTCAACAGTCCATCCTATGGCCGGCGGGGTTTCGTGGTTACTGGCAGATTTCCAGCACGGTTTGATAAATTCGCTCTGTGGCGTCCCGGATTCCCAGGGCGGACATGGCCCGCTCCATGGAGGCCCGGCGCGCTCCGTCATGAAGGATGCCGCAGGCCGCCTGGAACAGCGCCTGACCGGAGCAGTCCTTCTCCAGCAGCACCGCGGCACCGCCGGCGTTTTCCAGGACCCTCGCGTTTTTTTCCTGGTGGTTGTTGGTGACATAGGGGGACGGCACGATCAGCGCCGGGACCCCCAGTGCCGTCAGCTCGCTGATGGTGGAGGCCCCCGCCCGGCAGAGCACCAGATCCGCCGCCCGCATGACGGCGGCCATATCATAGATGTACTCTCGCACCTGCAGCGCCGGGTGGTCCGCCAGGTCCACCCCCTTCTCCTGCAGCAGCTTCAGCAACACCGGATAGCCATCCTTTCCGGCGCCGTGGATGTGGTGGAAAGGTTCCTTGGCCGCCTCCAGCGCCAGGAAGTCCGCCATCTGCCGGTTCATGCCCGAGGCCCCCAGGGACCCCCAGAAGGACACAAGCAGGGGCCGGCCGTCTTCCACGCCCAGGCGGCGCTTGGCCTCTGCCTTCGTCAGATGGAAGAAGTCCCGCCGCACCGGCGTACCGGTGACGATCACCTTCTCCGGGTGGCGGTAGTGCTCCCGGCAGGCCTCAAACCCCACCATGATCCGGTCCGCGAAGGGCTCCAGCATCTCCGTGGTGAGGCCGGGCACCATGTTGGACTCGTGAACGGCCGTGGGGATCCCCGCCTTGGCAGCGGCCTTCACCATAGGGAAGCTGGCGTATCCCCCCGTTCCGATGACCACGTCCGGCCGGAACTGCCGCAGAATGGCCCGGGCCTCTCCGGGCGCCCGAAGGAGGTTCCCCACAGAGACCAGGTTGTGCCGGATCTCCCGAGGCTTGAAGGACCGGTGGAAGCTGGAGATGTGGACGGTGCGGAAGTCGTATCCCGCCTTGGGGATCAGGTCCTTCTCCAGTCCCCGCTCCGCTCCCACGAACAAAAATTCTGTCTCCGGGTCCTTTTCGCGCATCAGCTGGGCCAGCGCGATAGCCGGGTTCACATGCCCAGCCGTGCCGCCGCAGGTGAAGATCACCTTCTTCAATGATGCTTCCACTTTGCTGCACTCCAATCGAAAGATATGGGATAAAAGTGAAGGGAGAAGAGATTCGGTGTCCGGCACAGCCGGACATTTTGAGATTCCGCCTTTATCGCTTATCTTTTATCTCCTCTGGGTCGTACTACCCCGCCTTTGTAGGCTTCATCTGCCGGGATACCGACAGGACGATGCCCATCTCCGCCAGCTGGATGGACAGCGCCGTGCCGCCATAGCTGAAAAACGGCAGGGAGATGCCGGTGGTGGGCAGCAGGCCCGTCACCACGCCGATGTTCAAAAAGGTCTGAAGGCCCACCAGGGTCATGACGCCCACCACCATCAGGCTGCCGAACCGGTCCCGGGCATGGAGGGCGATCCAGAAGCCCCGGAGAATCAGCGCCGCGAACAGCAGCATGATAACGGTGGCGCCAATCAGGCCCAGCTCCTCGCAGACGATGGCGAAGATGAAATCGTTGTGCTCCTCCGGCAGATAGAGAAACTTCTGGCGGCTCTTCCCCAGGCCCACGCCCCACAGCCCGCCGGAGCCGATGGTGATGAGGCTCTGGCGCAGCTGGTAACCGGCTCCCTGGGGATCCAGCCAGGGGTTGTGCCACATCTCGATGCGGGAGGCGTTGTAGCCGATCACGCCCAGCACCAGATACAGCAGCAGTCCGGCTGCACCCATAGCCAGCCCCACCCATCTCCAGTGGATGCCGCCCACCAGCATCATCACCGCGCCGGCGCCCATGATGAGGATGGCGCCGGAGAGGTGGGGCTCGATGCCCACCAGGGCTGCCAAGACAATCAGCAGCACCGCATAGGGGGCGATGCCGTAGCGGAACGTCTGCATACGGTCCTTTTTCTTGGAGATGCTGTCGGCAAAATAGATCACCACCGCCAGCTTTGCGATCTCCGAGGGCTGGAACTGCAGCGAAGTACCTGGAATGCCCAGCCAGCGGGTGGCGTTGTTCCGGGTAATGGCCAAGGGGTTGCCCGGAACAATCACCAGGATCAGCAGAATGACGGCCAGATACAGCAGCGGCTTTGCAAGACCGCGGAACCGCTGATAGTTGATCTTGCCAATGAAGAGCATGGCCGCCACGCCCATGATGGCGAACACGCCCTGGCGGATAAAGTAGGACATGGGGTTCTGGCCGTCCGTCTCGTAATAGGCGGAGGGGAAGCTGGCGGACAGCAGCATCACCAGGCCCACGCCGGTCAACAGCATCACCAGGATGAAGAAGGGCAGGTCAATGGGCCCCTTGGCCAATTCCCGGCTCTCCTGCTCCAGCTCCCGCCGGCGCTGCTGGCGCTCCTGCCGGGCCAGGGCCTCTTCCCGACTCATGGGTCGCCGGCGGGCCGCCGGGGCTTTTTTCTGCCGTACCATACTGCTTCCCTCCTCTCGGGGTCTGTGGATCTTGCCGCGCTCCGCAGCGGGCCGGCGCAGAGTGCTCAGAATCGTCCCTGGACGCCCAGATAGGCCAGGACGCAGCCCGCCAGCGTCACCAGGGAGAATACCGCCACCAGCTTCGCCTCACTCCAGCCGGAGAGCTCCAGGTGGTGGTGCAGGGGGGCCATCTTGAAGAACCGCTTGCCGTGGGTCAGCTTGAAGTAACCCACCTGGATAATATCGGACAGCGTCTCCAGAATGTAGATGATGCCTACGGGGATCAACACCAGGGGCATATCGAACACAAAGGCCAGGGCCGCCACCGCGCCGCCCAGAAACAGGCTGCCGGTGTCCCCCATGAACACCTTGGCAGGGTGGTGGTTATAGACGAAGAAGGCCGCCAGCCCTCCCGCCATAGCCGCCGGGAACAGAGCCTGGATGCCGTAGGTGCTCCAGAGGACGCCGGCTACGGTGAAGAACGCCATCACCACAAAGGTGACGCTGGCAGCCAGCCCGTCGATGCCGTCGGTCAGATTCACAGCGTTGACGCAGCCCACAATGACGAAGGCCGCGAAGATCAGATACACGATCCAGTTGATGGTAAAGCTCATGTTCAGGAAGGGGATATACAGGTCGTTTGTCAGCAGGCCCTCGTACCGCATCAGCACCAGGAACACCACCGCCGCCGCCAGCTGAAGGATGAACTTCTGCCGGGCCGTCAGTCCCTCGTTCTGGTGCTGGCGGACCTTGCGGTAGTCGTCCACAAAGCCGATCAGGCCGAAGATCAGGGCGAAGAGATACACGTAGAGGTGCCAGAACACCCCCTCCAGCATGAAGCTCCAACCCAGGATGAACACGGTGACGCCCGCGCCCAGGATGAACATGATGCCGCCCATGGTGGGCGTGCCGGCCTTGGACTTGTGCCACGTGGGTCCGTCCTCCCGGATCTCCTGGCCGGCCTTCAGCTTGTGCAGTTCCGGAATGAGAAATTTGCCGATGAGCAGCGTCAGCACAAAGCTGACGGCCGCCGCGATCAAAGAAAGTGTCATATATCCGTCTCCCTCTCCTTCGCCGGGCACAGCCCCGGCCCTTTGGTACGTTCCTGATTCCAGCGGTTCTCCGGCGGCCGATCCTCCGCCGGATGTCCCGCCGTATCCCATTGTCCATGCGGCGCCGCCCACGGCTGACCGCCGCATTTCACGCGGACCGCCCGAAGTGAATCCAGCCGATTTCAAGGGTTCGCCTGCGGCAAACCGCTTGACGCCGGACGCCCGGCGGTCACTTCCCCGCCAAGTGCTCCGCCACGATCTCCCGTTCGTCCATGTGGTGCTTCTCGTGGTTCACTTCCTGGTAGGTCTCGTGGCCCTTGCCGCACAGGGCGATCACATCGCCGGGCTGCGCGTGGTCCATCGCCCAGTGGATGGCCTCCACCCGGTCGCAGATCACCTGGTAGGGGGTGCCGCTGCCCTCCAGGCCCGGCAGGATGTCGGCGATGATGGCCTCCGGGTCCTCGGTCCGGGGGTTGTCGGAGGTCACCACCACAAAGTCCGCCAGCTCCGCCGCCACGCTGCCCATGATAGGCCGCTTGGTCCGGTCCCGGTCGCCGCCGCAGCCGAACAGGGCCACGGTGCGTCCCTTGGCAAAGCCCTTCACGGTGCGAAGAATATTCTCCAGACTATCCGGCGTGTGGGAGTAGTCGATCAGGACCGTGTAGTCCTTTCCCGGCGTGGGGACCACTTCCACCCGCCCCTTCACATGGGGAACTGCAGCCAGCACCCGGGCGCTCTTTTCCAGAGGAACGCCCAGAGCCAGAGCCGCACCCAGCACATCCAGCGTATTATATACCATAAACCCGCCGGGAATGCCAACTTTGATGTGCGTGCGGCTATCCTTTGTCACCGCATCGAAGGCGATGTGGTCCGCCGCAAGGGTGATATGCTCCGCCCGCAGGTCTGCCGCGGCGTGCTCTGCATAGAAGTACTGCCGACATGCGGCGTTTTGCAGCAGCCGCTCTGTCCAGGGATCGTCGGCGTTGCAGACGCCCACGTCGCAGTTCTGGAACAGGATGGCCTTGGCGTCGCAGTAGGCTTCCATGGTCTTGTGGAAATCCAGGTGGTCCTGGGTCAGGTTGGTGAAAATGCCCACCGCGTAGTGGATACCGTACACCCGATCCAGCGCCAGAGCGTGGGAGGATGCCTCCATCACCACATGGGTGCAGCCGGCGGAGCGCATCCGGGCAAACAGCTCTTGGAGCTCCAGGGACTCCGGTGTGGTACGCTCAGTGGGCACCACCTCGTCGCCGATCAGATCCTGGTTGGTGCCGATCAGGCCCACCTTGGCCCCCAGCTCCTGTTCCAGGATGGCCTTGAGCAGATAGGTGGTGGTGGTCTTGCCGTTGGTGCCGGTGACGGCCACCATGGTCATGCTGTCTGCCGGATGGCCGTAATAGTTGGCGGCCATCACCGCCAGGGCCCGGCGGGAGTTCTCCACCAGGACATAGGGCACGGAGCTGTCCTCCGGCGGTCGCTCACACACCACCGCGGCGGCTCCCGCCGCCACGGCCTTTCCGATATAGGCGTGGCCGTCGGTGGCAAAGCCGGTCATGGCCACGAAGACGTCCCCGGGTGCCGTGGTCCGGGAATCATAGCTGATACGGGTGATCTCCGTCTCCATGTCCGCGGTGGCGGACCGCAGGGAGAGCCCTGCCAGCAGCGTTTTCAAATGCATTGTATGCACACCCCTTTTGTTCAGTCTGGCAGCAGTTTGCCGTCCCTCATTATAAACAAGGGGATTTGCAAAGTATACGGAGGAAGGTGCCAAAAACCATGCAGAACCTGCTTTCTCAATCCAGGACAGAGTTGTCGCCGAACTGGACGGTCACCACCGTGCCCGCCGCCACCTCCGTGCCCGCAGGGAGAGACTGGGTAATGGCGTAGACATTGCCGGAGCTGGCTGTGGTGGTACCGGTGACCTTCATGATAAGTCCGGCGTTGGTGATGGCCTTGTTGGCCTCTGAGGCGCTCTTCCCCACCACATTGGGCACGGTGCAGGGGGTGTCCGGCTTCTCCTGCCCCAGGTAGAGGATGATGGAGGCATTTCCCGGCACGATGGCGCCGCCGGCGGGGGTCTGGTCGGTGACCGTGTCCCCGTCCCCCACAGTGCGGAAGGTGAAGCCCAGGTCAGCCAGCCGATCTTCAGCGGCCTCCCTGGTCTGTCCCACCACATTGGGAACCGTGGTGTCAGCGCCCACCAGCTCCTCGGCGGTGTAATCCGGCTCAACGCCCAGCAGAGGCAGGATCTCGCTCATGATCTGGCTGGCCACCGGGGCCACCATGGTGCCGCCGAACACGGCGGTGCCGGTCGTGCGGCTGGGGGTGTCCATGGTCAGCAGCATGATGTACTGTGGGTCGTCCGCCGGGGCGAAGCACATAAAGGACACCACCACGTCCTTGGTGCCGGTTTTATCCGCAGTGCCGGTCTTGCCGCCGATGCGGTAGCCCGTCACCTGTCCGTTGCGGCCGCCGCCGTCGGACACCACCCACTCCAGGCACTCCCGCACCTTGGCGGAGGTCTCCTCACTGATGACCTGCCGCACCGCTGTGGTCTCGTGCTGACTGAGGATGTTGCCCTCGTCGTCCAGCACCTGTTCTACCAGATAGGGGGTATACAGATAGCCGCCGTTGATGGTGGCTGCCTGGGCCCGGATCAGCTCCAGGGGCGTGACGTTGAAGGTCTGTCCGAAGGAGTAGGCCGCCAGGGAAACCACGTTGGAGTTGAAGCTGTCCTCATTGGCAAAGATGCCTTCCGCCTCCGCAGGCAGGTCGATACCGGTGGTCTCCATGAGGCCGAAGGACTTCAGATAGCGGTAGTATGCCTCCGTGCCGATCTTCAGGCCCATGGTGACGAAGGCCGGGTTGCAGGAGTTGCCGGTAGCCACCTTCAGGGTCTGGGTGCCGTGGCCGGCCCGCTTGGAGCAGTTGATGGGCTTTCCCCAGCCCTCCACGTGGATGGAGCCGGTGCAGGTGAAGGTGGTGTTCATGTTCACCACGCCCTCCTCCAGGGCCGTGGCCAGCGTGATGGGCTTGAAGGTGGAGCCGGGCTCGTAGGTGTCCTGATAGCACTTGTTCCGCCACTGCTTGAACTGGATGGTGGCCCGGGCATTCGCCAGCGCCTGATTGTACGCCTCCTCCGTCTCGTAGGTGCTGCGGTTCTGCTGGATCTCCGCCAGAGCGGCATCCAATTCCGCCTGAAGTCCCTCAGTATAGATGGTGGAAAAGTCTCCCGGATCATAGTTGGGATAGGAGGCCATGGCCACAATGCCGCCGGTGTTCACGTCCATGACGATGCCGGTGCCGCCGTTGGCCGCGTCGTACTTATCCAGCATACTCTCCAGGCCCTTTTCCAGGGCGTACTGGACGTTGGTGTCCAGAGTCAGCACCAAGCTGCTGCCATTCTCCGCATCAAACATCTGCTCGCCGCCGCTGAACAACAACGGCGTGCCGTTTACGTTGGTAGGCGTGATGGTCAGTCCAGTGCTGCCGCTGAGCACGTCATCATAGGACGCCTCCAGCCCGTAGGCGCCCATATTGTTGGCATTGACGAACCCTATCACATTGCCTGCCAGAGAGCCGAAGGGATACAGCCGCTTGGTGTCCGGCGTCAGGGAGATGCCTTGGAGCCGGGTGGGCCGCCCGCCGGTAGAGATGAGAACGGTGTTGCCGTCCTCGTCCACCGTGGTAAGCTGGTTCCCCTCATCGTCGATCTCTCCGTTGATGAACCGGCGGACCTCGTCGGCCACGTCCTGGTCTACCTTCTTTTTGACCTCCCAGTATCGGTTGGCGGTGTTCTCCAGGTGCTCCAGGATGGTCTCCTCCTCCACATCCAGAATGCGGCTGAGGCCCCGGGCGATATACGCCTGGTCCAGCACCTCCGGCGCCGTGTAAGGCGCTCCCTTCTCGGCAGCCTCCTCGGCCGCATCCTGGATCTTCTGCTCCTGGGACTCTACAAAGTCCTGGACGCCACCGGGATCCAGCAAGACTGTCTCCGTGGAGTAGGAGATGGCCATGATCTCGCCGTTTTTGTCGTAGATCGTCCCCCGGGAGGCGCTGATGACCATGCTGTCGGTCTGCTGGCCCACCGCCTCGGCCTTCAGTTCGTCGTGCCGGTTGATCTGCAGATCGTACAGCTTCCAAAACAGCACTGTGAAGGAGGCCACACCCAACAGCAGCATGATGAGCATCGTCCTGCCCCGGATTACCTGGTTCGCCCGGCGGGCGGCGTCGCTCTTTCTTCTGGGTCTGTCCGTCATGCCTGTTCTCCTTTCGGAACGCCGGGGCCGCTTCCCCCGTCCATACGCAATACCAAAGCAAGGAGTAAGAAGGCCCCCTTCTTACTCCCCACCGTTCGCTTCATTATAGTGCGGCCGTCACTCGAAATATTCCACCACGGCGTAGATCCCGTGGTTCAGCGAGGTCAGCAAACGGCTGAGCAGATTGGACTCCTCCTGCTGATAGACCACGGCACTGTCGCCCTCCGACAGATCGATGTAATAGATCTGGCTGCTGCTGGGCTTGCTCATGCCCGCCGCCTCCGCCACCTCTTTCACAGTGGCCAGGTCAAACATCTGCTCGTGCTGGGCGGTGAGTGTGACGTTCTCCGTCTGCAGCTCCTCCAGCTGGTTCTGGAGGGACACCACCTCGTCGGAGATGATCGTCAGCTGGATGTAGCCCATCAGCACCATCACTGCAAGGCCGATGGCCGCGCCCACGCCCAAAACGGAGAGGACGGACACCTTCTGCCGCTGGCGCACCTGCGCCTTGGAGAGGCTCCGCACCCGGGGCTTCGCCTTGGGGACGGCCTCTACCGCCGTCTGGTGACGGGGAGCCTCTCCGGCGTGCCGAAGAGCGCGCTCCCGGACTTCCCGGTCTAGGTCGTACGCCAAGTCCCCATATACCGCGCTGCGGCTGTTGTACCGCAGTTCCCGCGCTGCTGCCAAAGAAGGTCCCTCCTTTTGCTCCGCCATACCGGCACGGAGCCGTTCTCACACACATTAACACCGGATGGTCCCGGTGTGGTCAAAGGTCAAAGCCGCACTTTTCCGCCACCCGCAGCTTGGCGCTGCGGGCCCTTGGATTCTCCTCCAGCTCCGCGCCGCCCGCCGTGACGGGCTTGCGGGTCACCAGCCGCACCTGGGGCTTTTTGCCGCACACGCACACCGGAAACTCCGGCGGGCAGACGCATCCCCGGGCCAGCTCCGCCAGCGTCCGCTTGACGATCCGGTCCTCCAGAGAGTGGAAGGTGATGACGGCCAGGCGACCGCCGGGGTTCAGCCCGTCCACCGCCGCCCGCAGCATGGGGGGCAGGGCATCCAGTTCACCGTTGACCGCGATCCGGATGGCCTGAAAGCTCCGCTTGGCCGGGTGCTGCTTCTCCCGCAGAGCTGCGGGAGGCATGGCGCTCTTGATGATCTCCACCAGCTCCAGGGTGGTCTTCACAGGCGCGGTCTCCCGCGCCCGGACGATGGCTCTCGCGATGGCGGGGGCGTACCGCTCCTCGCCGTATTCAAACAGGATGCGCCGCAGCTCCTCCTGGCTCCAGGTGTTCACGATGTCCGCGGCGCTCAGGGGGGCGGAGGTGTCCATCCGCATGTCCAGCGGGGCGTCCTGCATATAGGAGAAGCCCCGTGAGGCGTCGTCCAGCTGGGGAGAGGACACGCCCAAGTCAAAGAGCATCCCGTCGGCGCCGCTGACACCGCACCGGGACAGGACCTCCTTCAATTCCGAAAAGTTGCTGTGGATCAGCGTCACCCGGTCCAGCCAGGGGGCCAGACGGTCCTGCGCCGCGTCGATGGCGGCCTGGTCCCGGTCGATGCAGATGAGCCGCCCGGTGGTCAGCCGCCCGGCGATCTCCCGAGAGTGTCCGGCTCGTCCCAGGGTGCCGTCCACATAGATGCCGTCGGGGCGGATGTTCAGTGCCTGGATGCACGCATCCAGCAGCACGGGCTTGTGGGTGTATTCCATCGGCGCTCACCCGCGGCTGCGCCGCACGCGGGCCAGGGCGTCCATGGCGGCGGAATTTGGCAGTGGGGTGGGCATAAGAATCTCCATTCTAGCTTGTGGCGGTCAGACATTTTTCAGCCGGTCTTTGTCCAGCAGCTTAAAGCTGCTGCGCCATGTTTCAATCAGGCCGTCATGCTGCATGCGGCTCAGCTCCCGGCTCAGGGCGCTGCGGTCACAGTTCAGGTATTCGGCCAGCCCGGCGCGGGTCAGCGGGGTGGTAAAGGTATCGCTCCCGGCGCGGTGGGCTTCGTCCAGCAGCCACAGGCTGATGCGGGCGCGCAGGCTTTTGCAGATCAGCAGCTCCACCCGGCGGTCCAGCGCAAAATATTTATCGCTGATGGTCAACACAAGGTTTTGCATCAGCTGCAAATGGGCGCTGTGCAGCTTGGCGCAGGGGCGGATGATCTTCTGGTATGGCAGGTACAGGGCAAGGCAGCTGGTGGTGGCCATGACCGTAACAGGACTCTTTTGGCTGGAACCGGAAAGCACATCCCCGAACAAGCCGCCCGGACTCATGTGGGTAATGGCAACGCTGGCCCCGTCCGGCGTGCTTTTTACGGCGGTAATGCTACCTTCCAGCAAAATGCCGACCTCCCGCGTTTCGTACCCGGTCAGCAGCAAAATTTCGTCCCGCGCATAGCGCCGCACACGGGGGGCAAAGCAGTCCAGCAGGGTGTCCAGTTCGTCCGGACGCATGCCGCGCAGCAGCGGCGTGCGGGCCAATAGCGGGTAATACGGGTGCAGATCCATGCGGTGCAGCCTTTCTGTTTTTGGGATGGCAGGTGTGCCGCAACAGTTTGTTGCCACGGCAACCGACAAGATGATTTAATTATAGTATAGTAACACCGCAAAAGCAAGTGCGCCCGGCGAT
>OLRN01001542.1_pt1 | contig 11969 bp, 9 predicted proteins | sample 1673001 | NCBI WGS metagenome assembly OLRN01 (sample SAMEA3136745, study PRJEB25190) | human gut metagenome | biome: human gut; feature: human-associated habitat; material: faeces | place: Austria | collected 2013 | reverse complement strand
GTGGGGAACTTTATGTCTTGTCCACATACTGAAATTGCTACGCATCATCGAATCTACATGCTTATCCATCTTCTGAAAATAAGTGTGACCCGGTAATTGTTTTTATCATTAATGCTTGAAGCCGTACGCACTCTTCATTGCAGTGCTGAATAATGCTCCAAGCTATCTTATCATATATAAGAGTTTGAGGGGATTTGAAAAGGAAAACTGACTATAAAAATTACTCGATAGAAGGCACAGATTAATAATAAAAGTATTATTTTTGCAAATGAGAATTAGACATATAGGAATTAACTAATTAGCAATAATTCCAAATAAAGATTTAGTATTAACAAGCAGCATTATACTATAGGTAAACCATAGTGTAAACCGAAAGAGATGCAATAGAGTATATACAATTGATAATCAGCCGTTATCAGTTTATCTCTCGCGAAGTCTGGGGGGCGTGTGGTCGCAAGTTCGAATCTTGTCATCCCGACTGTTGAGCATTAAGGAGTTAAGTCTAAGACTTAACTCCTTAATTTTTATAGTATTTCTTAATGACAGACTTGCTGCCATAAATATGCTGAATATGTACAAAAAGAAGACGGTGCCTATTCGCTTCAGCGGGAATAGCTCATCAAATTACTGGAATTCTCGTAAGAAATCTCTATTTTTGCACTTTAAACAAGAAAAATTATGGGAGCAGCTAAATGGATAGGCGGCATCATCGGCTTCATGGCCGGAGGACCGCTGGGAGCCTTGGCAGGTTTTGTATTCGGTTCATTGTTCGACACCGATTCAAATGACGCAGGCAGTTATTATGGAGAAGCACCAACGCACGGCACTACCTATACCGGGCAACGGAACAGTTTCCTCTTCTCCATGCTCGTGATGGCTTCGTACATTATCCGTGCAGACGGGCGCATCATGCATAGTGAAATGGAATTCGTCCGCCGCTTTCTGAGAAGCACATTCGGTGAGGCTGCCGTGGGCGAGGGAGAACGGATACTGCTCAACCTCTTCGAACAGCGCAAGCAGATGGACAGACAAAACCCACTGGCATTTAAAAACACCATCCGTGACTGTGGAACGCAGATTGCCGCCAACCTGACATACGAGGAACGCTTGCAACTGCTGGTATTCTTGGTAGAAATTGCCAAAAGCGACGGACACGTCTGCAACGAGGAGATAGAAGCCTTGAAAGAAGTGGCCATGTACATGGGACTATCCGTCAAGGAAGTGGAATCCATGCTTAACCTAGGCGGTAGCTCACTGAACGAGGCCTACAAAGTACTTGAAATTGAACCCACTGCCACCAATGACGAAGTGCGTGCCGCTTACCGCCGCCTAGCCTTGAAACACCATCCCGACCGGGTGGCAACGCTGGGCGAAGACATCAAGAAAGCCGCAGAAGAGAAGTTCCAAAGCATCAACAATGCCAAAGAACAGATATACAAGGCACGAGGTATGAAATGACGTACCTCGCTCCTTGCCTTGTGGACAGCATCATGACGTTTATAAACATTCTATAATTAACATCAACCCACACACTTATGAAGAAAACCCTTGCAATCCTTGCACTAGGCCTTACTGCCATTGCCGGACATGCCGCCACGCCGCTCTGGATGCGCGATGTGCAAATCTCTCCCGACGGTACGGAAATCGCATTCTGCTACAAAGGAGACATCTACAAGGTGCCCGCCAAAGGTGGAACCGCCACACAGCTTACTACCCAAGAGAGCTACGAATGTACCCCCATATGGTCACCGGACGGCAAACAGATTGCCTTTGCCAGCGACAGATACGGCAACTTCGACGTATTCGTGATGCCGGCAGACGGCGGAACCGCCCAACGGCTCACTACCCACTCCACCGGTGAGATACCCTCCACATTCACTCCGGACGGAAAGTATATCTTGTTTTCCGCATCCATCCAGGACCCGGCAAGCAGCGCTCTTTTCCCCACTTCGGCCATGACCGAGCTTTACAAAGTACCTGCAACGGGAGGGCGTACGGAGCAAGTGCTGGGCACCCCTGCCGAAGCGGTCTGCTTCGACAAGGCGGGCCATCAGTTCCTCTACCAAGACCGCAAGGGATTTGAAGATGAATGGAGAAAGCACCACACCTCCTCCATCACCCGCGACATCTGGCTGTATGATGCAAAGACGGGTATCCATACCAACCTCACCGACCGCGCGGGCGAAGACCGCAACCCGGTGTTGTCACCCGACGGAAGAACGGTTTACTTTTTGAGTGAGAGAAACGGCGGCTCATTCAACGTGTATGCCTTCCCGCTGGCACAGCCCCGAGAGGTGAAGCCCATCACCAGCTTCAAGACACATCCCGTGCGCTTCCTCTCCATGAGTGACGGCGGGACGTTGTGCTACAGTTACGACGGCGAAATCTATACCCAGCAGCCGGATGCCACCCCGAAGAAAGTCGCCATAGAACTGGTGCGCGATGACCGGCCGCAATTCGCCAACCTGCAGTCTTCCGACGGAGCCACCTCTGCCGTTGTGTCCCCGGACGGAAAACAGATTGCCTTCACGCTGCGCGGAGAAGTCTTTGTCACTTCGGCAGACTATGCCACTACCAAGCAGGTGACGCACACACCGGCACGCGAAGCGGGCCTCTCCTTTGCGACGGACAACCGCACCCTGGCCTACGCCAGCGAGCGAGGCGGCAACTGGCAGCTCTACCTTGCCAAGATAGCCCGCAAGGAAGACCCTAACTTCCCGAACGCCACGCTGATTGAAGAAGAAGTGCTGCTGCCCTCCACCACCGTGGAACGTGCCTATCCGCAATTCTCGCCCGACGGCAAGGAACTCGCCTTTATCGAAGACCGCATCCGGCTGATGGTGCTCAATCTGGAGACGAAGAAGGTGCGCCAGATTACGGACGGCTCCACCTGGTACAGCACCGGCGGAGGATTTGACTACGCATGGTCGCCGGACGGTAAATGGTTTACACTTGAGTTCACGGGTAACAAGCACGACCCCTACTCCGACATCGGCCTGGTCAGCGCAGAGGGAGGCAAAGACATCATCAACCTCACCAATAGCGGCTACATGAGCGGCTATCCCCGCTTTGCGCTGGACGGCAACGCCATCCTCTTCACCACCGAACGCTACGGCATGCGTGCCCACGCCTCATGGGGCTCGCTGAACGACGCCATGCTCGTCTTCCTCAACCAAGACGCCTACGACAAATACTGCCTGAGCAAGGAAGACTACGAACTGCGCAAGGAGCTGGAGAAGGAACAGAAGAAGTCTGCCGGAAAAGACACCCCCCAAGACAAAAACAAGGATAAAAAGAAGAAAGACGACAAGAAAGACAGCAATACTGACGAAAAAGATGACCAGCCGAAAGACATCGTCGTCGAGCTGCGAGGCATCGAAGACCGTGTGGTGCGCCTCACCCCGAATTCTTCCGATATGGGCAGCACCATCATCTCCAAGGATGGCGAGACACTCTACTACCTGGCTGCCTTCGAAGGCGGATACGACCTCTGGAAGATGGACCTACGCAAGAAAGAGACCCGCCTGCTGCACAAGATGGACGCTGGATGGGCAGACATGCAGCTGGACAAGGACGGCAAGAGCCTCTTCCTGCTGGGCAGCCGCAAGATGCAGAAAATGGACACTTCATCCGATGCGCTGACCCCCATCACCTTCCAAGTAGATGCCAAGATGGATTTGGCTGCGGAGCGCGAATACATGTTCGACCACGTGTACCGCCAGCAGCAGAAGCGATTCTACAATACCAATATGCACGGAGTGGACTGGGACAAGATGACCGCCGCCTATCGCCGCTTCCTGCCCCATATCGACAATAATTATGACTTTGCCGAGTTGCTGAGCGAATGGCTGGGCGAACTGAACGTATCTCACACCGGCGGCCGTTTCTATCCCAAAGGGCAATCCGAACCTACTGCCAGCCTGGGACTGTTCTTCGACTGGAACTACACGGGCCGGGGCATGCTCATTGCCGAAGTGGTGGAGAAAGGCCCCTTCGACACTGCCAACACCCGGGTGAAAGCCGGCACAGTCATCGAAAAGATAGATGGCGTGGAAATCACCCCCGATGCAGACTACTACACGCTGCTCAACAACAAGGCACGGAAGAAAACACTCGTTTCTCTCTTCAACCCGCAGACCAAGGAGCGCTGGGAAGAGGTCATTATCCCCATCACGAACGGTGCGTTCAGTGATTTGCTCTACAGCCGCTGGGTGAAACAGCGTGCGGCAGACGTTGACAGATGGTCGGGTGGCCGATTGGGTTACGTGCACATCGAGTCTATGGGAGACGACAGTTTCCGTTCCGTCTACTCGGACATCCTGGGCAAGTACAACAACCGCGAAGGTATCGTCATCGACACCCGTTTCAATGGCGGCGGACGCTTGCACGAGGATATAGAGATACTTTTCAGCGGACAGAAATACTTCACCCAGGTGGTGCGCGGCCGCGAGGCGTGCGACATGCCCAGCCGCCGTTGGAACAAGCCATCCATCATGGTGATGTGCGAGGCCAACTACTCCAATGCGCACGGCACGCCGTGGGTATACAGCCACCGCGGCATCGGCAAGCTGGTAGGTATGCCCGTGCCGGGAACCATGACCAGCGTGTCGTGGGAGCGCCTGCAAGACCCGTCGCTCGTGTTCGGCATCCCCGTCGTCGGTTATCGCCTGCCGGACGGCAGCTATCTGGAGAACTCGCAACTGGAGCCGGACATCAAAGTAGCCAATTCGCCCGAGACCATCGTGAAGGGAGAAGACACACAGCTGAAAGCTGCCGTAGAGGAGCTGCTGAAGGAACTCAAAAAATAAGTACCGCCCTGCCCCACGCAGGAATACCGGTCATATAGGCCGATATATATATTAAGATGATGTGTCAAAACGGTTGATGGCACATCATCTTTTTTTATATGCCACAAGGAAGCAATACTTTTTCTATCTCACTTTTTTGCACTATCTTTGTGACATAAACTCCTAACTCTTTAACTGATTATGTTTGCTGACTTGTTAAACTCCTCCTATTTCGCGCTCTTTCTCATTGTGGCTTTAGGCTTCATGTTGGGAAGAATCAAGATTAAAGGGCTTTCGCTGGACGTCTCCGCCGTCATCTTCATTGCCCTACTGTTCGGACACTTCGGTGTCATCATCCCCAAAGAGTTAGGAAACTTCGGACTGGTGCTCTTCATCTTCACCATCGGCATCCAGGCCGGTCCCGGATTTTTCGACTCCTTCCGGAGCAAGGGCAAGACGCTTATCATCATCACCCTGCTCATCATCTGCTCCGCCGCCCTCACAGCCGTAGGATTGAAGTACGCCTTCGACATAGACACCCCCAGCGTGGTGGGCCTCATAGCCGGCGCCCTGACCAGTACACCGGGACTTGCCGTAGCCATTGACAGCACCCATTCCCCACTGGCATCCATCGCTTACGGTATTGCCTATCCTTTCGGCGTTATCGGCGTGATTCTCTTCGTCAAGCTGCTGCCCCGTATCATGCGCATCGACCTCGACAAGGAGGCGCGCCGGTTGGAGAAGGAACGCCGCAGCCAGTTCCCGGAACTGACAACCTGCCTGTTCCGCGTGACCAACCCCGCCGTCTTCGGCCGCAGCCTGATGCAAATCAATGCGCGCGCCATGACCGGTGCCGTCATCTCGCGCCATAAGCACAATGAGCAGATAGCCATCCCCACCGCCCAGACCATCCTGCACGAGGGAGACTGCATACAAGCCGTGGGCAGCGAAGATGCCTTGAACCAGCTTGCCGTCCTCGTGGGCCAGCGCGAAGAAGGCGAACTGCCACTCGTAGACATGCAGGAGATTGAATCCCTGCTGCTCACCAAGAAGGATATGATAAACAAACAGCTGGGCGACCTCAACCTGATGAAGAACTTCGGCTGTACCGTCACCCGCGTCCGCCGAAGCGGTATCGACCTCTCCCCCTCGCCCGACCTGGCGCTGAAGTTCGGCGACAAGCTGATGGTGGTGGGCGAGAAAGACGGCATCAAAGGCGTGGCACGCCTGCTGGGCAATGACAACAAGCAGCTGTCCGACACCGACTTCTTTCCCATCGCCATGGGCATCGTGCTGGGCGTGCTCTTCGGCAAGCTGAACATCTCCTTCTCGGACAGTCTGTCGTTCTCGCCGGGACTGACGGGAGGCATCCTCATGGTGGCCCTCCTGCTCAGCGCCATCGGAAAGACCGGCCCCATTCTGTGGTCCATGTCCGGCCCTGCCAACCAACTGCTGCGCCAGCTGGGATTGCTCCTCTTCCTGGCCGAAGTAGGCACCTCGGCAGGACGGAATCTGGTAGCTACCTTCCAGGAGAGCGGCTGGCTCTTGTTCGGCGTAGGTGCCGCCATCACACTGGTACCCATGCTGGTGGCCGTCATCGTCGGGCTATTCGTATTCAAGATAAACATTCTCGACCTGCTGGGCACCATCACCGGCGGTATGACCAGTACGCCCGGCCTTGCCGCCGCCGACTCCATGACAGACAGCAACATACCGAGCGTGGCCTATGCCACGGTATATCCCATTGCCATGGTATTCCTCATTCTGGTAATCCAGGTGATAGCCTCCGCAGTCTATTGACGCATGAAGACGTACAGCCGGACAGAAGCCATCGCCCGCATGAACGCACTGGCCGGAGCCAATGTGCCCTTCCTCTTCGTCGTAGACTACGCGCAAGAGCAGTCGCACATCGAGCCCCTCGACCGGATAGATCCCGCCACTTGCCTTTTCCAATTCCCGAAGGCAGGCAACGCGGGGGCGGCTGCAACAGTTCTTGCCAGAAGCACAGCGGACAACGCCATCGCACCCGGCACAACTGCCTCCGGAAGCACAGCCGCCCGATGCACCGGCCCTATTCAGTGGGACATCACTCCCCCCTCCCCCGCCGCATACAGGCACTCGTTCGACCTCGTGAAACAAAACCTGCTGGCGGGCAACAGCTACTTGACGAACCTCACCTGCCGGGTACCCGTCACCACCAATCTAACAATGGAAGAAATATTCCTTCGCTCCGAAGCCCTCTACAAGCTGTGGCTGAAAGACCGTTTCGTCTGCTTCTCCCCCGAAATCTTTGTCCGCATAGCGGAGGGCAAGATAAAGTCCTTCCCCATGAAAGGCACCATCGACGCCACCCTGCCCGATGCGGAAAGCATACTGCTGAACGATGCCAAGGAAGCCGCCGAGCACGCCACCATCGTCGACCTAATACGCAACGACCTAAGCATGGTGTCGGCGCATGTAGAGGTCGCTTCCTACCGATACATAGACCGCCTGCAGACCAACAAAGGCCCCATCCTCCAGACCAGCTCCGAGATATGCGGCACCCTGCCCGGAGACTACACCGCACACCTGGGCGATATCATCTTCCGGCTGCTACCTGCCGGTTCCATCACCGGCGCACCGAAACCCAAAACCGTAGAAATCATCGCCCAGGCCGAGGACTACCGCCGGGGCTTCTACACCGGCATCATGGGGCATTATGCCGACGGACAGTTGGACAGCGCCGTCATGATACGCTTCATCGAGCAAGAAAACGGCCGGCTCCACTTCAAAGCAGGAGGCGGCATCACCGCCAAAAGCCGGTGGGAAAACGAATACAACGAAGTAATACAGAAAATATATGTGCCTATTTATTGAAACCATACGCATCGACCACGGAAGGGTCTGCAACCTTTCCCGCCACAACCGGAGGCTGAACGATACCCGCGCCCACTTCTGGCCGGAAAGCACACCGCTGCAACTGTCCGATTATCTGTCGTCTCCCGGCTGTGGAGCAGGCATCACCGGGGCGGGCATCGTCAAGGCACGCGTAGTGTATGGTGAAAAAGGTATTGAAGACCTCAGCTACTCCCCCTACGCCGTGCGGCACGTGCATTCGCTGGCACTGATGCAGGCCGATACCATCGACTACACCTACAAAAGCGCCGGACGCGAACCGCTGAACTGCCTCTTTGCCCTGCGCGGCGCATGCGACGACATTCTGATTGTGAAACAAGGCCTGCTGACAGACACCTCCATCGCCAACATCGCCCTTTCCGACGGTACCCACTGGTACACGCCGGCACATCCCCTGCTGAAAGGGACCAAACGGGCAGCCTTGCTGGAAGAAGGAATCTTGCAGGAAAAAGATATCAGACCGGAAGACTTGCCTTCATTCTCTACTGTCAGGCTGTTCAATGCCATGATTGACTGGGGAGAACTGGAACTCCCCGTACGGAACATCATCCCGTAGAGCCTCTACTCGTGCATATCGTTGAGATGTATCTCCAAAGACTTCACCGATATATATATTTCGTACACCGATATGGCCAGCGAAATAATCAGCAATATCAGCGCCAAACCGAAGATATAGGCCGAAAGCAGATGGAGACGGATATAGACGAAGAACATGCTGACCACGCACAGCAGCAGGCTGCCGATGCCCGCCACCTGCATGGCACGCGTCAGGTAGAGCCGCTTCCTCAGGTTGGCAATCTGCGCCGCCTTCACCGAAGACGGGTTCTCCATGTACTGTTCCTTCAAGGTGCGCACCAGTTGGGCATAGGACAAGAAACGGTTGGTATAGGCCAGCATAATCAGCGATATGGCCGAAAACAGCAAGGCGGGGGTGGTTAAATCTATTTCCATAAGAATGATGCTTAATTATATCTATCCGTCCCGATAGCAGGACTTACCTCCGCAAAGATAAACGAAAGATTGAAACCACAGAAACAAGTTTCCTTTTTTCCATTTCCCAAAGATTTATCCTACTTTTGCAGTGACAATAAAAAAACTCCTTACCACCGTAACTTAACAAATACGACCATGCGATATACCGTTTCCGCTCCTGCCTCACTGCACGCAGCCATACAGCTCCCGGCATCCAAAAGTATCAGTAACCGGGCACTCATCCTCCACTCCCTTGCCCACGGCAATATCCTGCCCCGCAATCTGAGCGATTGTGACGACACCATAGTGATGACTCGCGCCCTCGACGGAAATCCCGGACATATAGATATCCTTGCCGCCGGCACCGCCATGCGTTTCCTCACCGCCTACCTCAGCGTAACTCCTGGCACCCGAATCATCACCGGTACGCAACGCATGCAGCAACGCCCCATCCGCATACTGGTAGACGCCCTGCGAGAGCTCGGCGCCCGCATAGAATACGTCGGAAATGAAGGGTTCCCTCCCTTGCGCATCACCGGAACAGAACTGACCGGCAGCGAAATATCCCTCGCCGGCAATGTCAGCTCACAATACATATCCGCCCTGCTGATGATTGGTACCGTCCTTCCCAAAGGCCTGCGCCTGCACTTGACGGGTGACATCATCTCCCGCCCCTACATCAACCTGACCCTGCAACTGATGCGCGACTTCGGCGCCCAAGCCGACTGGGTCTCCGAAGATTGCATCACCGTCAGCCCCGGCGGATACACGGATACCCCTTTCACCGTAGAAAGCGATTGGAGCGCCGCCTCTTACTGGTATCAGATGATGGCAATAGAAGGAATTAAAAATGAAAAAATAAAAGGGGGAGACAGAAGTAGCGCAAAAGAAAGTGAAGACAGCACGAAGGAAGAAGCGCACACGGCAGAAATCGAACTGCTCGGTCTCTTCGCCCACAGCTATCAAGGCGACAGCCGCGGCGCGGAAGTCTTTACCCGCCTCGGCGTCCATACCGAATATACAGACCGGGGAGTAAAACTGACCCGGAAGGGTACTCCCGCCACCCGTCTCGACGAAGACATGGTGGACATCCCGGACCTGGCGCAGACCTTTGTCGTCACCTGCTGCCTGATGGACATCCCTTTCCGCTTCACCGGACTGCAAAGCCTTAAAATAAAGGAGACCGACCGTATCACCGCCCTCATTACGGAACTGCGTAAACTGGGTTACGTCGTGCGCTCCGAGCAAGACAGCATCTTGTTGTGGGATGGCGAACGCTGCCCGGCAGACGCTGACCCCGTCATCGCCACCTACGAAGACCACCGTATGGCCATGGCATTTGCCCCCGCCTGCCTTGTACTGCCCCAAATACAGATAGATGAACCACAGGTCGTTACCAAATCTTACCCTGCTTACTGGGAAGACTTGCAAAAGGCGGGATTTAAAGTCTGCCAAAATGCAATGCAATCTTAGAATAAAGCTTTTATTCTTAGAAATACAGCCTTTATTCTTAAGAATATAACCTTTATTCTTAGAAATAAAGGATACATTCTAAGATTAGGATGTATCCAAAGTAGTTTTACACTACGTTCCAAGCAAGTAACGCCTGCGTCGGGTGGAAGTAATCTACCTACCTGCAATCTGAAGCATTATTTTGTCGTGTACAAAACAATATGTATCTTTGTCCGTTCTATTAATGGAACATGTTTTTCAAGAAAAGGAAGCCCATGTGGATATTGATTATTAGCCTGATTGCCCTTGCCCTCGTGGCAGCCACAGCCGGAATTATACGCAACCGGAAACTGCAGAAGAAGATAGACCGCGGCGAACTGGACGCCATGCCCGAAGTGCAGGAAGTGGATGCCGAGTGCTGCGGACAGCATGAAATCTGCGAACGTGACAGCCTGCTGGCAGCCGTCAGCAAGCAAATAGAATATTACGATGACGAAGAACTGGACAAATACATCGGCACCGCTCCCGATGCCTATACTCCCGAGCAGGAAGACGAGTTCCGCGACGTGTTCTACACCATGCAAGACACGGACGTAGCCGGATGGGTGCGCAGCCTGCAACTGCGTGGCATAGCCTTGCCGGACAACATCAAGGATGAAGTGTTCCTCATCATCGGCGAACGCCGTCTCACCCCCCATTCCTAACACTCCACATCCAACTTTTAATTTGTAATTCTTAATTTTTAATTGAATAAATGGAGCTACTGCAATACACCTTTTTCCAACATGCCCTCATCGGCAGTCTGCTGGCAAGCATTGCTTGCGGGCTGATAGGCACGTACATCGTTACCCGGAGACTAGTGTTCATCAGCGGCGGATTGACGCATGCATCTTTTGGCGGTATCGGTCTGGGATTGTATACCGGCATTTCCCCCATTCTGTCGGCAGCCTTGTTTGCAGTCTTGTCCGCTTTCGGTGTAGAGTGGCTCAGCAAACGGAAGGATATGCGGGAAGACTCTGCCATTGCCGTATTCTGGACATTGGGCATGGCACTGGGCATCATGTTCACTTTCCTCTCGCCGGGATTCGCCCCCGACTTGTCCGCCTATCTCTTCGGCAACATTCTCACGATTACCTGGAGCGACATCGCTCTATTGGGAGGGCTCGCCGTCCTGCTGATACTGTTTTTCGCGCTGTATCTCCATCCCATCATCTACGTGGCTTTCGACCGGGAGTTTGCTCGCTCGCAAGGTATTCCGGTGCAGGTATTCGAATATGTACTGATGATGTTCATTGCGCTGACCATCGTGGCATGCCTGCGCATGGTGGGCATCGTGCTGGTCATTTCGCTGCTCACCGTTCCGCAGATGACCGCCAACTTGTTCTCGCACCGGTTCCACCGCATCATCTGGCTTTCCATCGGCATCGGTTACCTCAGTTGCCTGGGCGGGCTGATGATTTCTTTCTACTTGAATGTCCCCTCGGGTGCATCCATCATATTCTTTTCCATCATTATCTATGCCATTTGCAAGACGGGAAAAAGTTTTTGGCTATATTTGCAACGCTAAATCAAAAGACACAATGGAAATCAAAATTCAGTCATTAGACCAGATTCACGAAGCCGCCCGCCAGTTCATCGCTGAAATGGGTGACAATACCGTCTTCGCCCTCTACGGAAAAATGGGGGCGGGCAAGACGACTTTCATCAAAGCCGTTTGCGAGGAGCTGGGCGTTTCCGACGTCATCACCTCCCCTACTTTCGCCATTGTCAACGAATACCGTTCCGACACTGCCGGCGAACTGATTTACCATTTTGACTTCTACCGCATCAAGAAACTGGAAGAAGTGTATGACATGGGGTACG
>OLRN01001515.1_pt1 | contig 12160 bp, 10 predicted proteins | sample 1673001 | NCBI WGS metagenome assembly OLRN01 (sample SAMEA3136745, study PRJEB25190) | human gut metagenome | biome: human gut; feature: human-associated habitat; material: faeces | place: Austria | collected 2013 | reverse complement strand
TTGCAGTACTGTGGCGAGGATTCTATGTATTGGAGAAAGTGCTTTGCCTGTTCCGAAGTGAGAGCGATACGCTGCACAGGGGCGTTTGTTTTCATCTCGCGGTAGACACCGTTGCTTGGATTTTTGCGGATCAAATCGTCATCCACCGCAAGCTCCAAAACCGGATGGATCAGATTGTTGATGCTTTCCAAGGAATTGGAAGCAAACCCCTCCTGCAGCAATTTAGCGTACAGCAATTTGACATCGCTTTTATGGATTTTGGAGAGCGCTTTTTCTGCTATAGGTTCGTGTTGAATATAGTGCTCCCAGAGATAGCGGTAGTTGGATTCCGTAGATTCTTTCAAATTGGTCTTTGTTTCCATATATACCTGGAAGAGATCGTTTAATGTGAGCCGGGAACTCTCATATGTCCGGATTCCGTCTATCAAATCAGCCTGGATCTGCTGTTCTTTCTTCCTTAGGCTGGCGAGATCCGTATCATAGATAAACACCCGTTTTCCATTGTATCTGTACGCGTAGGCATAGCGCCCGTCCGGGCGCTGGTATTCTCCTTTGTGAAGGTTGCGTCCACGTTTATCTTTTCTGACTTTTGCCATAAAGTACCTCCTGATTGTAGTAAGACTGGAATGATTACTTCAACCAGTAAATAGGAAAAACTTCTGAAAATTCTGCGGCAAGGAAAGAAAAATCTGATTGAATAAAAAATTCATTCTCTAACAAGTCAAACATATCACAGATGGAGAAGAGAGTACAGCGACCATGGCTGAGAATACTCATCCATGGCATGGATTTAGGCGGAAATCTTGAAGCCAGCTGAAAAGGCCCCATGAGATTTTCTGATCTCATGGGGCCTCTGTATCGCAGGTTTTCATTTTCTGCGTTGCTGTCCGCGTACTATTTTGTAGATTTCCCTTGATAAAGGGAATCGCACCAAAACGGCCGATCAAATAACCCTTTTCTACTTTAGTGTCTTTGCGAACGGAAAAATCGTAAAGGGAGAATAAATCGGTGGCCGCTGTCTGTTCGCCTTTTTCTGTGAACCAAATTTGATCTCTTCTCAACAAATCCAGATCAAGAAGATTGGTGCTGTGAGATGTGCAAATCAACTGAGCACCTTTGGGATTGAATTCTGCGCTGTCAAATAGGGAAACCAGATGCCTGGCCAAGAGAGGATGCAGGTGTGCATCCATATCATCAGTCACAAGAAGCGTTCCCTGGTCTAAAGCCTTTTTCACAACGCCGATCAGTTTGAAATAACTGTTGGTGCCGTCGGATTCCTCTGCCATATTTAACGCATAGGCAAATGTAGTCCCGTTGGTGTCTCGTACCGTGTGAATGGCCTCGATATTTGTAAAGATGTCACTGTGTTGAGAGAGAGCAGGACCTGAATCGCGCATTTGCAGAGCCTGTATCCCAAAATCTGCAGCACGCAGCATAGAGGCGATCGCACGCCGGTAATCAGCATCTTTCAGCTGTTCTGCCTCAAGCCTGTAAGCATCCGCCACGGAATTCTTCGTGATGATTTGGCAGGAAGCAAACCACTCCAAAACCGGGACCACTTTGGTATAACTCCAGTTTGATGCAACCGACAGATAGAGCTTGTTCGCAGAGGCGCGCTCCTTGAGCGTGTTTTGCTCATCTATATCCACCGTAAAACGAAAATCTTTGGTGTTTTTTCGCTCAAAAATAAGCGCCTTTCTACCATTAGGATAGTAATATAGGTATTCTTCTGTAACAGCACTATCTGTTACAGAAAAGCCATACGCATATCGAATGCCTTTGGTGGTAAAGATGACCTCAAAACTGCTGGGGCGCGTGGGTGTTTCTGGGTCAAACTTGAAGGGTGAACGATCAATGGCCTTATGGATCTGCTGGTTATGTGAAGTCAGCACATAGTTTACCATAAACCAAAATGCGTTTAGGACATTGGACTTCCCCGAAGCATTGGCTCCGTAAATGACAGCAGACTTCAAATAGCTTTTGTTTCCATCCACGATAAGATGCTCTGGATGCTCATTATCCTTGCTGGCCAGCAGGGATAGCACAACTTTTTCTTTAATAGATAGAAAATTCTCTACACTAAATTGAATCAGCATAAGTAACATCCCAGTACCAAGGTTTTACCAATTATAACCCGCTTTTTGTGAAAAAACAACGCAAACAAAAGATAAAATCTTAGACGGGAGAACTAAAAAACAACTTGTTATGGAAAAATATATAATGTATACCCCCAAAAGGTCAATGAGAAAAAACAAGCCTGTGTAGCAGCGAATTGTCACTCCACAGGCGCTGCTAAATATATTTTTGGGACGCGAATCAAATTAGCTCTAAGTTAACGGTTGTCTGCGCGATTCCCGGCAGGTTTTGTGCCCGGGAAAAACTGTTCCAGCACATCCAGGCTGTCCTTGGAGGTGTAGCCCCACAGCACTGAACTAAGGGCGTCAATGGCCTCCCGCCGCTTGCGGTAGTAGGTGCGGAAGGAGATGTCCCGGATGTGCGGGCGCAGGTTCTCGATGATTTCCTCCACATTCTTCAGCTGCTGAGGGGAGAGAAAGGAGTAGTACAGCAGCCAGTAATATGCCTCGCCGTTCTTATGCCGGGTACGGAGCAATTCGACTGCCGAATCCAGGAGCTTCAGCATCTTGTGGCTGCGCTCAATGCACTTGGCATGGTGCTCAATGTCGCTCCCGTTCAGGTCTGCGCCGGCCAGGTAGACGGAATCCAGAAATTCCTCGATGGAAGTGCCGTATTCGATCTCGAACTTGGCCCGCACATGCTGGACGGAGATCTCCAGGCTCCACACAACATCACGGTATTTTTTGAGCAGTTTCCAGGTATCATGGTACAGAGGGTTTTCAGCAACATCTTTTTCAACAAATTTCTTCATGGATATGCCTCCTTTGGTTCAAAACTCCGCATTGGGAGTAAGTGTAAGTTCAAACGAAGTGACTTGCCGATTGCCGCACAAAACAGCAAGGCCGAAACGGATCGGGGTCTGTTCCCGCGCGCGGGGAAATAAATCTTCCCGGCAGTCGCCCGATAAGGGATATAACTTGTAGTGAGAGAGCTGGCATCCAAAGCAGGAAATCCCTTGTGCCATCAGGATTTGCGCCATTTTCTGAAGGATAATTTCAATGTGCGATTTTGAAACGCTGGCGAGTTCATCTGAAACGGTAACTTCATGCTCCAAAGCCAGTTCATTTTGCCCGGTCTCACCGTCATCCGGGAGCTCCAGACGAATATTGAGCGTCATAGCGACCTCCTCCTTGTCCACCATCACATCAGAAATCTCGAACATGGTAGACAGGTAATTTTGTAAATAAATCACGCTGCCATGCCGGCCCGGGAAAGACATCAGGGAGATATAGTCCAGGCCAGCCAGCTTTTTGAGTATGCGGCCGACTGTGGCACGGGATAGCCCCCAGCGGGCAGCCAGCTCGCTGTAAGTAACCAGCGGATTCCCTGTGCCGTTGCGGAAATAGGCCACCGGGCCAAGGTCTGAGCCCTGGACCTGGCTATCGTTGTAAATGGCCGATACCCAAAGGTCCAGTACGATGTCCATCTCAGAGCACCGACCAGAGCTGACCAGATCGGTGACGATAGAAACCGGCAGGAAAAAGAAACCGGTGTCCTTTTGGCAGGGGGCGTTATACTCCAGCACGGTGTTATGCTTGGACCAATCGCGGATCTTGTAGCGGATCACATTGCCGTGCCCCAGCGTCTGAAAGGAAATAAGGTGCTGCTTTTGCAGCTGCTCCATTACCGTGAGCGCCTGGCAATGGAACCGGGTACGGAACCATTGCGACAGCTCTTTCAAGGTGCAGACCCATTCGCCGGGGTAGACGGTATAGCTGATACCATCAATGCGGCGGTATGAGGTGCGAAAGTTTGCATAGCTGCAAAGCGCCGTAAAATAAAAAAGGCCGGAGCCTCCGCTTACACGAATGCTCCGGTCTTCCATAAGGTGGCGGATGAATTGTCGATAAATTCGACAGCGTGGGTAGTCCACCACCTGTTTAATTTGTAATTGATAGGTTGGCATGGCTTTCTCCTTTTTATATATAAGGTATGAAATTGAGTGTGCCAACGAAAAAACCGTTGACTTGAACATCTTTGAGGCTTATGCTATACTTGTTTCTGTATGAATCTGCAAGGCAATCCTGTGCGGGACTCATACAGGCTTTCCTGCAAATGGGGCAATTTTACAATGGCGTCTTTTCAAACAATGCAACCATTCGCTGTGCCAATTTGAAGTCGATATTGAGCCGATTTTGTGCCAATACAACTTTCTACAATTTTTCTACAACTTTTGCCCCGAATCAGACGGCACAGGAGGACATCCTATGGAATCCAAAAAGTTAGAAAAACCTCGTGAAAACGGCACTTTTTCGACCGTACAAGGCGTGATGAAACCGGATGAAGAGGACAGAGGGGTATTCCCCACGATGAAGCCATTAGACTAAAATTCCACAATATATAGCGTCTGACGAAACAGGACGGCACAAGATGTAGTAAAAAGGGCTTACAACTACAACTTTTCTACAACTTTTGCTTGAAAGCAGACGGCTTCAGACGGGCCAAAATGAAGGGCAAATCCGCGTTTTAGATGCGGATTTGCCCTTTTTTGTAATTTTCACATCAGCACCAGATTTCCCTTGATCACTTCTGCTTTTTCCTTCATGTTTTCCTGCGTGATATGGGTGTAGATGTCCATGGTGGTGGAGAAATCAGCATGTCCCATTACTTGCTGGATGAACTTGATGTCGTTTGTGCTCTCGCAAAGTCTGGTGCAGAAGGTGTGCCGTAAATTATGTACGCTGAAATGAGGCAATAGACTCGGCTCACGGTCTTCCAATTCTGCTTGGTCCATTTCTTCGGCGTTGTAGGCGTTAGAGATGCGCTCAATGGCCCGGTTGATGTTGTGGGCACTGAGAAAGTAACCAGAGCGGTTTCGAAAGAGGAAACCATGATATCCATTCATCACGAGATCCTCCGGATACAAGGTGTCCATCACTTCAATCAGAGCACGGAGCTGTTCAGCAACCTCCGGATACAGGATAGGAATAGTGCGAGTACCGCTTGCCGTTTTGGGAGTGGTAATGTGAAAGCCTGCTTTCCCATCAATGACCCGGTAAATCAAGTTGTGATTCACGGAGATTGTGTTGTTCTCCAGGTCCACATCGTTTTTCGTTAATCCAGTACACTCTCCCACGCGCAGTCCCGTACCGAGTAACACGACCATGACGGGCAGCCAATGACTATACATCGGCGATTTGGAAGTGAAGCGAAGGAAGTTCTTCTGCTGCTCCTTGGTCAACGCAATCCTTGTTTTTGCAGGCTTTCCGCTTCCCTCGGCTTTTAGAGAACGGTAGACACCCTTACTGGGATTCTTTCTGATATAGTCATCATCGACTGCCAATTCAAGTGCGGGATGAACCAGATTATTGATGCTTTCCAGCGAGTTGATTGCAAAGCCTTTTTTCAAAAGCTTCGTGTAAAATGTCAGGATATCGCTTTTACGAATATTGGGCAGGGGAGTGTTAGCAAACGGCTCGTCCTTAATATAACTGCTCCAAAGGTATTCGTAATTTGCCCGCGTGGAAGCCTTCAACTGGAGTTTCGTATCCATGAGAACTTTGAACATATCATTTAGGGTGATTTTCATAGCCTCCTGGGTGCGGATGCCGTCATCGGCATCTTTGGTGAGCTGCTTTTCCTTTGCGCGAAGAGCAGCCAAGTCACTATCATAAATGTACTTTTTCTTTTTTCCCAGCATGTAGACAAACATATAGCTGCCGTCTGACCGCTGGGTTTCGCCTGGCCGCAGATTACGGCCCTTATTGTCTTTTCTCACTTTTGGCATCTGATAATACCTCCTGATGAACGATGCGCTGTTTGACCAATGTGGCCATGGTTTCTATCAACATGAAATCTCGTACAGGTATTCCTTCACGCGCTGGACGCTCCAAAGGACACGAGAATTCATGGTAATGCGTGCGTGGGCGAGATCGCCAATTTGTACGGCGGTGTGCCGCCCACAGTCGAGCAGTTTGCAGAGCGAATCGGTATCGACGGCCAAGCACTGCTCAGGTGAAAGATCATTTGGTTTCTTCTTTTCCATAATTGCCCTCCTTTTTTGCAATTACATATATCCCCTACGGTTGTAGAGAAAGGTTTTCAACAAAAACAATGAAGTCATACAAATTCATCAAGAGGCAAGTAGTCTTTTCCAAAGGCCATTTCCTGCGCCGGGGCTTCCGCCGCGTTTTTTCAGGCTGCCGCTGTGCGGCAATTAAGCTGTGGGTGCGCAGAAAAGCAACACTATCCGCAGCGCCTGTATAACTCCAAGGGAAAAGGTTATGGGATTTGTCAAGGTACAAAAAGAGTGTGCAGACCAACAGGAAAACCATGTCATGTCTGTACACCCTTATAAATAGTGGATCGGAGCTGAATTTCTGCACTTTTTTGATTTTAAGGCAAAAAATTTTTGAAGTATGGTTTCTCAATCTGCGAAAACACAATATATAGAAATATCCTGTTGACTAAATCAATATATTGTGTTATAGTGATTTTGTAATTGATTTTTGTGCGTTTCCCTTGTGGGATACAGACCAAGTTTCTGTACCGCAGGCCGTTGGCCCGCATTGCACACGCGGTTAAGATTGTATTTGTGCCAGTAGTATTGCTGCGCCCATTCGGGCCAGTATATTACTGGCTTTTTTTATTTTTCGGGGTTTCCCCATCAGCGAGGATGACATTGGTTCATAGGCAGCTATGGACGACAGGCGTTTCGCCCTTTGTCAGTCTCGCTTTTTTTGTGCCCAAATGCCGGAAACGGCTTTGAGGATATATCAAAACTTACAGAAAGGAAGGATGCACATGAAGGCGAAAAAGAAAAGGCAGGAGTCTGTGACCAAAAAGAAACAGACGGCGGAGAGCTGGCAGCAGTATCAGAAACCGTCCAAGTCCATCCGGGTCTGCAATCCGATGATTCGAGTACACGCTGTTCCCCGTCGAGCCCGGAGGGGGTGTTGAAGATGCCGTTGAGCAATGTGACTGCTGAAGAACACGGCGGGCCCAGGGTACTGGTGGAAACGGCGAGCCTGTCTGAAGAAGAATGGCTTGCGTACCGCCGAAAAGGTATCGGCGGCAGTGATGTAGCGGCCCTGTTGGGAATCTCGCCTTGGCGGACTGCAAGAGACCTCTACTTTGACAAGCTGAATATCGTGGCAGTCGAAAACAATGAGGACAACTGGGTTGCCTTAGAGATGGGACACCTGTTGGAGCCGTTAGTAGCAAAGATATTCCAGCACCGCACAGGGTACGAGGTCTATCAGGTCAAAAAAATGTTTCAGCATCCGCAGTACCCGTGGATGCTGGCTGATGTGGACTATTTCGTAAAATTGCCGGATGGCAGCACCGCTATCCTGGAGATCAAAACCACAAACTACAACGCCAAAGACAACTGGTGGCTGGATGGCGAAGAAACTGTTCCGGTTTACTACGAATCTCAGGGGCGGCATTACATGGCCGTCATGGATGTGGATCGCTGCTTTTTCTGCTGCCTGTATGGCAACAACGAAGATGAGACCATTATCCGGGAGATCCGGCGGGATGCTGCTTATGAGGACGAGATGATTTTCCTGGAACAGAATTTTTGGGAGAACCATGTCCTTACCAGAACACCTCCGCCCTATACCGAGGATGGCGACTTGGTGATCGAAAGCGTGCGGCGGCATACGGGTCCCGCAGACCGGGACGCCCCCACTGTAACATTTGATCTGAGTCTGACGGCCAAGCTGATGCGCTATTTGCAGCTCCAGGAGCTGAAAAAATGTGCAGAGGCAGACAGAAAAGAAATTGAGGAAGATATGAAGCGGCTGAAGGCTGCGTTGGTTGCAAACATGGGAAAGAGCTGCATGGCGGTGTGTCAGCAGGATGGAGTGAACTATATCGTCACTTACAATCCGGTAAACACACCCGGAATTGATAAAAACAATCTGCAGCGGCTGAAACGAGATCACCCGGATATTTATGAGCAGTATGTGACTGTTTCAGAGTTCCGGCGTTTCAATGTGAAGATTGATACCAAGTCAGCATAAGAAGGAGGGAAAAATTTGATCCATAAAGGAACTTATGATGGGACGATCTACCACAATCCCGCAAACAAGTTCTGTATCATCAGCGTAAAGACAGCAGATCAGGATGTGCCCCAGGAAGCCCGGTCTACGCGCCGGTACAAGGACCACCTGATCCGGTTTGTGGCGACTGGCTATGAGCTGCCCCGCACGGACGCGGTAGAGCTGGAGCTGGATGGCGAATGGAAAAAAGGAAAGTACGGGATGCAGCTTCAGGTGGAACAGTGGCATGAGATCGTTCCGCGGACCAAGGGCGGCGTAGAAGGTTATCTGGCCTCTGGACTTATCAAAGGCATCGGGCCGGCGACTGCCGCACAGATCGTTTCGCGGTTTGGTGTGGAAACGCTGGACATCCTGCAAAACCATCCGGAGCGTCTGCTGGAAATCAAGGGCATTACGGAGGGAAAGCTGGAGGATATTAAGACCTCGTATGCGGAGAGCCGTATGCTGCAGGATTTGATGACCCTGCTCTCCCCGTTTAAGATCACGCCAAAGACAGCCCAGAAAATCTATCAGTATTTTGGCCCGGCCAGTGTGGATATCTTGAAAAAGAGTCCATTCGAGCTTTGTCAGGTATCCGGCTTCGGCTTTTTGAGGGTAGACGCCATCGTCCAGAAAAATGGAGGCGACCTGCACGACCCTATGCGTATCAAGGGCGCGCTGTTTTGGGCGCTGGAGGACAGCAAAGGCAGTAAGGGGCATTTGTTTTTGACCAGCGAGGTCCTGCGCAAAGAGGCACTCCGGGTGCTGAACGCAAAGATCCCCATCCCGTCGCTTCGGCTCCATGAGCAGGAAGTCATTGATGTGCTTCAAAATATGATTCTGCACGGTGAGATAGTTGCCGTCAGTGAGAAAATCTATCTGCCTCGTGTGTTTGCGCAGGAGGACGAGACCGCCCGGCAAATCGCTATGCGTGTGGTGGAGCCGTCCACTCCGGAGAGAATCGAACAGATTTTGGAGCGGGTCAAGCGGGAAATGGGGCTGGCGCTGTCTTCTAAACAGGAGGCGGCAGTCCATGCGGCCTACCGCCATAATCTTTCCATCATCACAGGCTCTCCGGGTACCGGTAAAACGACGGTGCTGAAGACGATTTTGGAGGTCTACCGCCGACTGTATCCCAATGGTGAGATCGTCCTGATGGCGCCGACTGGGCGTGCCAGCCGCCGAATGGCGGAAAGCACCGGGGTTGATAAAGCACGGACGCTGCACAGCGGATTGGGCCTTGCCAGTGAGGAAGAAGATGTCAGACGCAGCAACACTCAGGAACCGCTTTCAGCCGACCTGATCATCGTGGACGAGTTTTCCATGGTGGATATGTGGCTGGCAAATAAATTTTTCTCCCGCATCAAGGAGGGGGCACGAATTGTCCTTGTTGGCGACCCGGATCAGCTTCCCAGTGTAGGCGCCGGGAATGTGTTCCGCGAACTGATTGACTGCGGCCTTATCACCGTGACGGTGCTGGATCAGATTTTCCGTCAGTCCAAGGACAGCTTGATCGCCTACAATGCCAAATTTATCAATGAAGGCAACACCAAGCTGTATTACGGCCAGGATTTCATTTTCATGGCAAGCGATAACCAGACGGAGGCCGCTGAAAGAATCGTCTCCCGCTATTGTCTGGAGATCGAAGAAAGCGGTATCGACCGGGTGCAGATTCTGTCGCCTTTCCGTTCGGAGGGCGCGGCATCGGCGGAACAGCTCAACGAAGCTATCCGCGAAGTGGTCAACCCGTTTCGTTCCGCCGAGGAAGAAATCAAAGTCGGTGTCAAAGTGTTCAGGGTCAACGACCGCATCATGCAGACAAAAAACACGGCCAAGGTATCCAATGGCGACCTGGGGTTCATCCGCTATATCAGAAATGATGAGAAGGGTGCTCATGTCGGCCTTGACTTTGGCGCAGGGCGGGAGATGGAGTACAGCATAGAGGATATGGTCAATCTGGACCTCGCCTATGCCACCACGATCCACAAAGCGATGGGCAGCGAGTATGAAACGGTCATCATGCCTCTTTTGAAGGCGCATACCGTCATGCTGTACCGGAATCTGCTCTACACCGGCATCACCCGTGCCAAAAAGCGCGTGATACTCATAGGTCAAAAGCAGGTGCTGTTCATGGCGATCCACCGCAATGAGATCGGCAAGCGCAACACGCTTCTGGGTGAGCGCATCCGCCTGTACTATAAGGCGTATGCCCGGCGGGCAGGTATCCCTATTCCAGCAGCCATAGAAAAAGAATTGAAGCACGCAGGTTAAAAATGTGGCGCAAGGTGCAGAAAAAAGCCCGGCGTCCCCTATTTATTACACAGGAAGGAGAATTGTGAAGATGACCGACAGCAACAACGCCAAAACGATGTATGAAACTATCCCCGCAGCCGCAGAGCTGAACAAAGTGCCGGGGTTTGACCCGCTCAAATTCCTCCGGCGCGCCGGCAACTCCATGAAGTTGGATCTGCCCTACCAGAAACTCTGGTTCCGTATGGCGCATCCCAATGGGCGTATGCGTGTGACGGCAATGCGGATCACTGACCAGATGGCGATTTTCGAGGCCAAGGTATTCATGGACCGCAGCGATGCGGAGCCGTTCAGCATGAGTGTTGTCCAGCAGACTAAGCAGGACAATAAGGACTTTGTGAAGGCCGCCCAAAACGAGGCGTTGAGCCAGGCCCTTTCGGACGCCGGATTCGGTATTCAGCTTGTGAGTGCTGATGTACAGGCAGCTGGGGAGCTGGAAAATGAAGCAGCGCCTGCAGTCAAAGCTGGTATGCCCCCTGTTACTCCCACAGTGAAGACGGCACCGCCGGAAAAGGCCGTCAGAGGCGCTCAGAAGGCCGATGGCGCGCCGGAGGGGAATTACCCGCCGGACAGCACTGTGACGCCGCACAAGGCGTCTGAGACTGTCCACGCAGGTGTATCTCCCAATGCCGCAGTATTGAGTGCCGGAGAAACGGCGATGAAGGAGCAGCTGCCGGTAGAAACTGGCCGGGAGGCTGATGTGCTTCCTGCTGATATGGCGGACAGACCGGACGATGCGGGCGCCGCTGGTGAAGCGGATCAACTGCCTGTCAGCACGCCGGGAACCGAATTGCCGGTCCAGCAAGCGGAATCGGCTCTGTCTGCCGCCGAGGAAACGCAGGAGCTCCCGGAAAACGGAGCTGTGCATGAGGCGGCTGCGTACACCAAGGACACGCCTGTGGAGGAGATCCTGAAGGCAATGTCGCTGGAGCAGGCGCAGCAGGTCGTTGTTGACAGCGGCGTCTGCCGGGGGATGACCATCGCGGAGGTGGCGAAGAAGAGGCCTGTCAATCTGCGGTTCTATCTGACTCCCGGCAACAAGAGCAAGGATAACATCGTGCGGGCCGCAGCTCAGCTGGTCCTCGATTCACTTCAGAAGGCCAGTTGATATGGAACCCCAGCGAGGGCATGAAGGGAGGAATGACAGATGGGCTCATACCCGGATGAATTTCCTTTTGGCATCATGGAAGTTGTCAATTTGCTGAATCTGCGCATTAGGCGCCAACAAGCGAACAGTGTTTATGTGGACTGTCCGTTTTGCGGTGACCGCCGGGGCAAGATGAATGTTAATTTTCAAAAAAATGTCTGGCGGTGCAACTATTGCGGGAAATATGGCGGGATGTTGGCTCTGTATGCTGAATTCAACCATACGACTACCTCTGATGCCTACTGGGAGATCGCAGAAGCTCTGTGTGACAATATCCAGGAGGAACACGCACGCTCCGGGAATGAAGCCCAACAGCGGCCGGCCAGTCCAAGCCCTTCAACTTCAGGGGCCTGGGCTGCCCCTGCCGGTCATTCTTCTTCCGAGCGAAAAACAGTACCACAGTCGAATAAGGCCAGTCCAGCGGAGATCCACCAGACGCTATCCCTGCTGCTTGCTCAACTTACGCTGCGGCCGGCACATCGGGAACATCTGCGCTCACCAAAGCGTGGGCTGTCTGATGAACAAATCGAGGCGCTGGGCTTTAAGAGTACCCCGCCGCCCTTCTTATGCCGCTCTATCACGG
>OLRN01001511.1_pt1 | contig 12182 bp, 5 predicted proteins | sample 1673001 | NCBI WGS metagenome assembly OLRN01 (sample SAMEA3136745, study PRJEB25190) | human gut metagenome | biome: human gut; feature: human-associated habitat; material: faeces | place: Austria | collected 2013 | reverse complement strand
AAAAAACACCGTTTTATGATACAATAAAAAGATATAATAACTGATTTATAGAAAATGGGTGATTGCTAGTGCGTTTAAAGTCCTTTTCAACCTATGGCTTTAAATCCTTTGCTGATAAAACTGAATTGACCTTTGACAAGGGAATTACTGCTGTTGTCGGACCGAATGGTTCAGGCAAGAGCAATATTTCTGATGCCATCCGTTGGGCGTTGGGCGAGCAGAGCGCCAAGTATCTGCGTGGCAGCAAGATGGAGGACGTAATTTTCTCCGGCAGCGGCAAGCGCAGAGCGTTGGGCGTAGCAGAGGTCACCATTGATTTTGATAACAGCGACAGGACGCTGCCGCTTGATTTTGAGCAGGTAAGCCTGACGCGCCGCATTTTCCGCAGCGGTGACAGCGAATATGCGATTAATAAGAAAAGCTGCCGCCTGAAGGATATTATCGACCTGATGGCGGATACAGGCCTTGGTAAGGGCTCGATGTCCATTATCGGCCAAAATAAAATTGATGAGGTCTTAAATAGCCGTCCCGAGGATAGACGCAGTCTGTTCGAAGAAGCAGCAGGCATCGCTAAATATCGTCTGCGCAAGAAGGATGCGGTACGCAAGCTGCACGATACGGCCAACAATCTTACGCGTATTAACGATATCCGCAGTGAGGTAGATGCGCAGGTAGAGCCTTTGGCGCAGGCAGCAGCTAAAACTCAGCAGTTCAACGAGCTGAGCGAGGAGTTGCGCCACTGCCGTTTATCTGTACTTTTGCGTCGCTTGGACGCTTTGGAGGAAACAGGCAGAGAGCTGCAGGCGAAAAAGGAAGCGGCGGCAGGTGCGTATTCCGAGCAGGCAGCGAAGGTCGGCAGCATGCAGGCCGAGGCCGTAAAGGTACAGCAGGAGCTGGATAAGCTGGCCGAGGCTTATAATAAATTACAGGATGATATCAAAAACCGCGAGACTGCTTTGGAAAAGCTGCGCGGCGACCAAAAGGTTTTGGATGAACGTGTCAGCCAGAACGAAAAGGCCGGCGAACGCCTTGTGCAGCGCAATGAACGTTTAGAGCAGCAGGTGCGCGAGCAGGAAGCAAGAATGCAGGAGCTGGCAGCAGAGTTTGATGCTGTCGAAAAAAGACATGCTGTGGCCGATGGCGCTGTAAAGCAGCTGCAGGCGCAGCGTGACGAGCAGAGCGCCAAGCTGGAAGAGGCGAAGCGCAATGATGAGCAGGCGCAATCGCAGTTTTTCAGCGGTATGCAGGAGCTGATTAATCTCCGCAACGAGCTGCACAATCTGGAACAGGAGCAGGAGCAGCGCGCACGTCGCCGCGAGGCCCTGAAGAAAAGTATAGAAGAAGCCGAAGCGGCAGACCGTCAGGCACAGGAGCAGTACAACAGCCTGCTGGAGCAGCAATCGCAGTGCGCTCACGGCATGGAGCTGGTGCGCAAAAAGGGCGAGGAGCTGCGCAGTGCCTATGATGCAGGTCAAAAGGAGCTGCAGGCTGTACGCAGCAGTCAGCAGCAGTGCCAACGTCAGCTGACTGCGGCCGAAACACGCGAGCAGAGCTTAAAGCGTCTGCAGCAGAGCTACGAGGGCTTCAGTTATGGCATCAAGGCGGTGCTGAAGGCGCAGGAGCCTTGGCGTGAGCAGGTTGTAGGCGTGGCAGCGGAGCTGCTGCAGGTAGAAGATAAATATGTCGCTGCTATCGAAACAGCGTTGGGCGAGGGAGCACAGAACTTGGTGATGCGCTCGGCCAATGCGGCGAAGGAAGCGATAGCCTTTTTAAAGCGTACTGGTAGCGGACGCGCAACCTTTCTGCCGCTGGATACCGTACAGCGTCGCGGGCCGAACCGCGAGGAGGAAGCACTGGCAAAGCTGCCGGGAATTCTTGGCTATGCGGTAGATTTGATTGGCTTCAAGCCCGAGGCGGAAAATGCGGTACGCTTTTTGCTGGGCAGAGTGCTGATTGCCGAAAACATTGATGCTGCCTTGGCTGCGGCAAAGGCCGGACGCTACCGTCTACGCGTAGTTACGCTGGACGGCGATGTTGTAAATGCCGGCGGCAGTATGAGCGGCGGCAGCAAAAAGCATAAGGAAGGCTATTTGAGCCGTAATGTAGAAATTGCGCAGGCTGCGGCGCAGGTGAAGCACCTGCATGCCGAGATGCTCAGATGGCAGGAAAAGCTGGAGGAGCTGGAAGCAACCGAAGGAAATCAGAAGGAGCAGCTGCAGCAGCTTGCTGCACAGCTGCGTCAACAGCAGCTGAAGGCCGACAGGCTTAAGCTCAATCTGGAGCAGGTGCAGCAACAGAAAACGCGCGACAACGAACGCCTGCTGCTGCTTTTGGATGATCGCAGCAATATCACTGCGGCCTATATGGCAAACCGTGATAAGGTTAAAGAGCTACGTACGGCAGTTGCCGAGCGCGAGGGACAGGACACTGAAGCCAAGGAGCTTTTGGATAGTCTGAAGAAGGAAATTGCTAAATACGGCAGCGCGGTTACCGCCTTGGATAACCAGCTGCAGGATGCCCAAATTACGCTGCAGACCTCGGCCGCACGCACGCAGGATATCAGCAAGGCTATGCACAGCCTGGACCAGGATACACTGCGGCTGCAGGAAGAAATTGCTGCCAACCAAAAAGAGCAGGAGCGCAGACAGCAGGAAATTGCCGACTGCGATGTGCAAAAGCAGAAGCTGCAGCAGCAAAGCGACGAGCTGCTGGCACAGCTGCAGCAGATTCTGGGAGGCAAGGATGACTTTGCTCAGGAGCGCGGCAGCCTGCTTGATAAACAGCAGGATATTGAAAAAGAGATTGCCGGACTGCGCAAGCAGGTGAATGACAGTGAAGCACAGCTGAAGCAGACAGAGCTGGACCTGGCGCGGCACGAAAGCAACTGCAGCCATATACGTGAGCAGCTGCAGCAGGATTATCAGCTGGATGAGGCGGCGGCACGCAGTCAGAATTTTGCGGAGCTGCAGGAAATGGATCTGGCGGCGCTGCAAAAGCAGGAAAGCCGTCTGACACTGCAGATTGCGGATTTGGGACCGATTAACGCGGCGGCGATTGAAGAATATAACGCAGTGAAGGAGCGCAGCGAATTCCTGTGTAAGCAATATAACGATTTGTGTACAGCAAAGGAAAATCTGGAGGCTGTTATCGCAGAAATCAACAGCGGTATGACCAAACGCTTCAAGGAGGCCTTTGCCAAAATCAACGAATACTTTGCGCAATGCTATGTCAAGATATTTGGCGGCGGTACGGCGGTGCTGCGGCTCACCGAACCGGATAATCTGCTGGATTCCGGTATTGATATTGATGTCCAGCCGCCCGGCAAAAAGCTGCAGAGCCTGTATCTGATGAGCGGCGGCGAAAGAGCGCTGACGGTTATCGCGCTGCTCTTTGCTCTTTTGAGCTATCAGCCATCGCCGTTCTGCATCCTGGATGAAATTGACGCGCCTTTGGATGATGCCAACATTCAGCGCTTTGCCGATTTCCTGCGGGATTATGCAGGAAACACGCAGTTTATCGTGATTACACACCGCAAGGGAACAATGGAATGCGCTGATATCATGTATGGCGTAACTATGGAAGAATCCGGTGTTTCTAAACTATTATCCGTAAAAATAAATGCAAAGGAGAATGAATAATGGGATTTTTTGAGCGTTTAAAGGAAGGCCTTTCTAAAACAAGACGCAATTTTACTGACCGCATTCAGGAGCTTGTAGGCCTGTCTGCAGCGATTGACGATGATTTCCTCGATGAGCTGGAAATGATTCTGCTTTCTGCGGACGTAGGCGTAAAAACTACTGAAAAGCTTATCGACGCAGTGCGCAAAGCAGCGAAGAAAAAGGAAATCAGCGGTACCGAGGATGTTATTCCCTTCCTGAAAAAATATATGGCAGAGATGCTGGCAGACAGCGGCCAACGTACACGTATCGGTGCTAAGCCGACTGTTATCCTAGTAGTTGGCGTTAATGGCGTAGGCAAGACCACTACTATAGGCAAGCTGGCAAATTACTTCACCCTGTTCAAATACAAGGTTGTTCTGGCAGCAGGCGACACCTTCCGCGCTGCGGCAGGCGAGCAGCTGCAGATTTGGGGCGAGCGTGCGCACTGCGACGTTATCCGCCACGCTGAGGGTGCAGACCCGGCGGCAGTAGTGTTTGATGCTATGAAGGCTGCTATTGCGCGTAAGGCAGATATTCTCTTCATTGATACCGCAGGCCGTTTGCATAACAAGGCTAACCTGATGAACGAGCTGGAAAAAATTCACCGCATTATTAAGCGCGAAATTCCCGAAGCTCCGCACGAAACCTTCCTGGTTCTGGACGCTACCACCGGCCAGAACGCAATCAATCAGGCTAAGGTGTTCATGGAAACCGCTAAGGTTACCGGCGTTGTACTCACAAAGCTCGACGGTACTGCCAAGGGCGGCGTTGTTGTGGCAATTAAGGAAGAGCTGGGCCTGCCGGTTAAATGGATCGGCGTAGGCGAAGGTATTATGGACTTCCGCCCCTTTGAACCGGATAAGTTTGTAGAAGCGCTGTTTGACAGCGGCAAATAAGAGGCTGCTTTCAGATAGCAGGCGTTAAGGCCTGCTGAGTAAGATATACGAATATAGCAGAAAATCTCCCGAGCTGCGTTTGGCAGCGTGCGGGAGATTTTTTGTGCGGGCAGAGAAAAAGCCGTGCGCAGTAGCGCACGGCGGTGGGAGTAGGGATTAGGTTTTTCTGTTATGGTTTGGTTATTTTTGCTCTGCTTTAATTTTTTCAACCTGCTCAACAGAAAGCGAAGTACCTTTAGCGACATCTTGTACTGACAAACCCATGCTTAAAAGACGCTTAGCAGTAGCAAGTTTTTCTTCGGCTATACCTTCCACTCTACCTTTAGCTTCACCTTCGGCAAGAGATTCTTCACGAATATCCTTCATACGCATTTCGTAAGTCATATAGGAATCCCTCACTTTCTTATCATTCTTGATTTCCGTAATCGTATCGGCGACCTCGCGCGTGAAATTACTGGTAACTGTATTACTGTTGATGTAGTCAAACAGGCTTTGAATATCCGGAGATACATCGCCTTTAGTGCCTAGTGTATTGAGAAACATAATAGCAGCTTCATCTGCCAGTTCAATCTCCATGTTTTCCAAACAACGTCTTTTAAAGGTATAAATACGCTGGGAATCCTCGAAGAAGTCAAACAGGCAGAAGAAGATTATATAGGTAGGGGAAAGTTCATCATAATCCTGGCCTTTTTGCAGCATATCGGTATCCAACATAGCCTGATAGTAGCGAGTACGCTTGGGAAGTTGAAATTCGCCGGTATGGCTGACAGGGTTCTTTACCTGCATTTCCAGATTATAATGCGTGTCGGTGTCGTCAGCAATTCTGACATCCAGACGAATACCGTGGCTGTCAGGATAAACATCAAGAGTCTGTTCTGCTTCAAGATAGGTGATATCTGCAATTTTGGTGTGGAAAAGTTCTTCCAGAATATGCTTGCAGATGCGCTTTCTGAGCATAACATGCTTGAAAAGAAAATCGTTGGAAAGAGTTAGCTTGTCAAGATTAGAGATTTGCTTTTTCATATGTTTCCTCCTTTGATTATAGCATAAAGTAGAGCAAAAATATATAAGAGAGCAGATGTAAAAAAGCGCCTGCCGAAAGCTCGACAGGCGCCACTGGTCCACACGACCAGGCATAAGCTCCGCCAAAATGCGGCTACCTATGCAACTAAGGTAATTATAACACAGAAGCACTTTAAAAACAATAGTTCGTTAAACAAAAAGTATTATTATACTCAAGGCATATTTCATTACTGCAAAAGGCGTTCTCCCCTGCGGGAGAACGCCTTTACTGTTTACTGAACTTTATTCACTTGTCACTGCCGACAATTTATTTTGCCAGCTTGTTGCCGTAATGGTCGCGCTCGCCTTTAGTATCGTTTACGCGTACACGTTCGATCTTATCGCGATCGCCATCTTCACCGCTGATGCGGTCTACACGGATGCGGCCCAATTCAGGCTCAAATTCTTTGATGATCTTTTCTTCCAGAGCTGCGCCGTTTTCGATTGCACGATAGAGCATTGCAGCAAATTCATAACGGGTCATCAGGCGGTCACCGCCGAAGTTGCCGTCAGGATAGCCTTCGATGTAGCCGTTGCCTGCCAGCTTAGCGATGTATTCATATGCCCAGTGGTTAGCCGGAACATCCGGGAAGAGTTTGGTCTTGGTTTCATCCAGCATACCGAATGCTTTTTCCATCTTAGCCATCTTAGCACCCATTACTGCCAGCTGACCGCGGAGGTCGATAACCTCACGAGCCAGAGCTGTACGGCTGTTGCTTACATGGTTGGTGCGGTCCAGAGCGAAGGATACGCCTGCGTTAACCATGTTTTCACCATTGCCTACGGTACCTGCAACACTGAACATTACCTTTTCGTCAGGACGATAGTATGCGCCGATTGCTGCAGCGTTTTCGCCTGCATAGTTGCCATAGCCTGCGGAGAAGGTCAGTTTGTCGTCCGGATCAAAGTCCATCGGATGCAGTGCTGCCAAAGCTGCTGCGCCTGCGCCAACCTTGTTTACACGGCTGCCAAGCTTGTTGATGCGGTTGGTGTTGTTAACAACTTCTTGATTGGTCTTATACAGTTGGCTGCCATTTACAGCGTCAGTAGAATCAGCAGTAATTGCACCTGCTGCTACACCGGAAATCTTACCGTTCTGATTGAAGGCAACCTTGCTGTTAATTACGGTATAGCCATCCTGCATGTAAACAGATGCGCCTTTACCGTTAATCATACCTGCAGTTCCTGCTGCACCATTCAATGCCATTTTAGCATCGCCATTGCTGATACTTTCGATGCCAACCAGATCCTTGTTCAGCTCAACCTTAACAATTTTAACGCCGTCTTTTACATCCTTACTTACGCTGACATTCTGGTCACCATTGAAGTCAACATAATCGCCAGGTTGTACCTCAGTTCCTGCTGTTATAGCACCATTAACAGACAGATTCCAACCTTTGTTAGCGTCATCCGGTGCCGGATTAGCAGCCATCGCCGGAGCCATGCTTGCACAGGTCATAACACCTGTTGCAATCAGCATTGTCAACAGCTTTTTGGTAGAGCAGCTTTTACTGCCATGATTTTTTGCGATTTCGGAGACAACAACATAAGCGTTGCGTGCTTCGCTCCAAACTACTTTAAAAATTTTGTTCATCAAAAATTCCTCCCATATAAGTATATTTTATATAATGTACGCAGCACTCGCTGCGTGTGGGAACAAGTTAAACAACTATTGTATTAATTATCCTGCGCCGATATTACTGTTTTTCAGTCCCGCGGTCTTGCAGCAGCACTGGCAACAAGCCTTCGCAAAACAGCTTCAAGTACACTTGAGGCTCCTTTACTCCGGTTAACAATTATAATTCGTTTCTATTATAGCACTTTCATTTTTTTCGTGCAAGAGGCAAACTTGTACTAATAGTTTAACTCGCTTATTTTCCAAAAAGTACATTAAGATCCTTGTAAAGCACATACAGACTGATGTTTCCCTGTTTTTCTCAGGCTTTTTTTCGCAAAATATTTTTGAACAATTTCATTATTCTTCTACAATCAGCTTTGGTAAACTATCACTCAACCTTACAAGTATTTTCCTGCAAGAGATTTTTGCAACATGTTGCACTTTTCTCTTCTAAACTCGCCTCGCAGCGCCAAAAATGCAAAAAACGCAAAAGCCCCCAGAGCAGGACAAACCTGCTTCTAAGGCAATCAAACTGAAATGCCAAAACGAACTGCTTTATTTTTCTAAGCTATCACAATCAAGTAAAAAATCATATATGTTCACGGTAAGAATTCCGTATTCATCATAATAGGCCGGGACAATATCCTTGGTAATGATAATTTTTTTGAAGGTATCATCAATATTTTTCAAGGGGCGTACCTCCTGCGCACGTTTCATCTCATCCGGCAAGGAATATGCAGACTGTATATAGTACCTTACTGAGCTCATATTGCAGACAAAATCAACCTCCAGCTGTTTTCTTACTACATTACCGCTGTCATCTCTCACGGCAATAGGCACTACACCCACATCAACGCTGTACCCACGCATGCAAAGCTCATTGTAGATTACATTTTCCATAGAATGAGTTTGTTCAAACTGCCGGAAATTAATGCGCGCATTACGCAACCCCAGATCAGAAAAATAATATTTCTTCGGAGTATCAATATAGGCCTTGCCCTTTACATCATAGCGCGAAGCCGCTTCAATTAAAAAGGAATCTTCTAGGCAATCCAGATACTTTTTAATAGTGGTAGAAGTAATTTTGGATTTTTTGACACTTTTAAAGGTATTTTTCAGCTTTTCATAATTAGTTAAAGAGCCAATGGCCGAAGCCAGTATATTAAGTAAATCCTCCATTTCTCCCTTATTACGGATACGGTTGCGCTTATAAATATCACTCAAATAAATTTCACTCAACAAATTCTGCAAAGCGGCAGCCTTTTCGGCAGTCCCTTCACGCAGCACAACTACCGGAATTCCTCCGTAAAGCATATATTCCGCCAAGCCCATATACTTATCGCCGGGATAAACACTCATAAATTCGGCAAAGCTAAGCGGATACATATGCATCTCATCGCCGCGTCCGGCAAATTCCGTAATAATATCCTTGGAAAGAAATTTAGCATTACTGCCGGTAACATATACATCCATATTCGCCTTGCGCAAATACCCGTTAAGCACAGCTTCGAAGCAATCCATTTCCTGTACCTCATCGAGCAGCAGATAATACATACCCTCATCAGCAATCCTGCTGTTAACATAAGCCATAAACTTTTCCGGATTTACGCCACGCTTTTCCTTTTCCATGGCAATAAGATTTTCACCTATCTTTTGCAAATCATCGGCGGAGTCGAAAGCAAAACAGATAATATGCGCATCATCTATACCGCATGAAAGCAGATGCTGATAAAACATAGTGTTCAGCAGATAGGATTTACCGCATCTGCGAATACCTGTAATAATTTTAATCAACCCGTTATGCTTGCGTTTTATCAGCTTGTCCAAATAAAAATCTCTGCGTATTTCCATTAGCTCACCTTCTTTAGAAGAGATTTTTGCAACATGTTGCATTTTTCTCTTCTATTATAGCCTTTTTTCTCCCCGTATTCAATCTCAACGCCATTTCTGCAAGAGATTTTTGCAACATGTTGCATTTTTCTCTTCTAAATTTGCCTTTTTCTTCCCAACATTTACCCTCAACGCCATTTCTGCAAGAGATTTCTGCAACATGTTGCACTTTTCTCTTCTAAACTCGCCTCGCAGCGCCAACCTCGCCGCAAAAAACGCAAAAGCCCCCGGAGCAGGCAAGCCTGCTTCGAGGGCATTCAGTTTAAAAATTTATTTTGCTTTCGGTCCCAAGCCGTATTTCTTCAGATAACGGTACAGGGTTACACGGCTGACATCAAGCATGGTTGCCAGCTTACTGATATTGCCGCCGGCAGATTTCCAGGCTGCAATAAAGGCTTCCTTGTCATACTTCCAGGAGCGCTCCAAGGTTTTGTCACCGGGCAGCTTAATGTTTTCTGCTTCGATGATGCTGCCGGGAGTGTGGAAGAAGGCCTGCTCGATAACACCCTGCAGCTGCTTGATGTTACCCGGCCAACTGCAGGACAGCAGCAGGGAAACAGCTTCGGGAGAAAGGCGTTTTTGCGGCAGGTTGTGCTGTGCGGACATTTCCACCAGAATATGCGAAGCGATAACCTCGATATCCTTCACGCGCTCGCGCAGAGGCAGCACGCGCATGGTGGTATCCAGCACCAGCTCATACAGATTACGGGAGAAAAGTCCCTTATCTGCCAAGCGCTTAAGGTTGGAATCGCAGGCAGCGATTACGCGCACATCAAACATACGCGGCTTGCCGCCCTTTTCCGTTGCAGGCAGACCGTGCGTCAGTGCATCAGCCAGCTTGTCGCCCATTTCGAGCGGCAGTTTTTCTACCTCGTCGAGGAACAGCGTACCGCCGATAGCAAGCTCCAGCTTGCCTGCGGACTGCTGTCCGTCCTCATTGGTGCCGAAGAATTCAGCCTCCAGCTCTGCCATAGATGCGTTGTGACATTTTACCGCAATCAATGGAGCGGCAGCGCGGGGGCTGGCCTGATGAATGCCGTGTGCCAAACGCTGCTTGCCGGTACCGGGCTCGCCCTGCAGCAGGATATTGTGGTCGGTGCGGGCAACGCGGCTTGCCTTATGCTGCAGCGCCAAAAATTCGCTGGTTTCGCCAACCATGCTGTACAGGCTGTAACGGCTGCTGTAACCGGTTGCATGGGCGATGGTTGTTTTCAAATCCTCAATGGACATGGAAAGCACCAAAGCACTTTCTACCTCGCTGCCAACCTTAATAGGCATAACGGTGGTAATATCCTCAAAGGTTCTGTCTTGGGTAATCCAAGTGATTTCACGACGCTGTGTTGCTACGCCATGCAACGCTTTTTTGATAGGAATATGCTCGTAGTTCAGGAACACGTTCTCCAGACGCTCATGTCCTTCCAGACGCTTGCGGCCGTTTTCGTTGCAGTATTTCACGCTGCCGTCCTTGCCCAGCCAGTAAACGGTTACCGGCAGCTGCTCCATCATAATGCGGTTAATGCTCCATGCCTCCAGCATATTCAGGTGCTGCTCGATGGAATATTTCATCGTCATCAGCAGGCTCAAAAGCAAATCATAGGGCAAATCGTTCTGATCCAAGGAAAAGAAGGAAATAATATAGCGGATTTTGCCGTTTACGCAAATAGGCGCACTGCAGGCATCGCCGGAATGGCTGTCCTTAATCCACATTTCCGGGCCGAACATCAAAAAGGGCACGTTATGCTCGCGCGCAATGCTGATGCTGGAGGTACCAACATCCTCCTCCAGCACGCGCATACCCTGAATATCCTCGATAATGCGTTGGAAGAACGGCATAGCGTAGTTTTTGATTACATAGCCGTTTTCGTCAATCAGCAACATGCTCAGGTTATGGATATTGAAATGCTGCTTGCTCTGCTCATAAAGACCGTCAACGTATTTAACGATGAATTCATGCGTCTTTTGGTGTGCGATAATCTCTTCGCGGCTCAGCTTATTGATTTTGGGCATGGTTTCGTGCGGCAGATGCATAGCACGGCAACGCTGCCAGCTGTCGGCAACCCACGGATGCACGTTGGGGTCAACAATGCCCTCTTCCATAAACTTTCTGTAATAAGCAGCCAGCTTGTCCTTGTTTCTTCTCTCACGAATCATATTTTATACCCTCCCCAGCTGTCCGGCAGTCGGCTGCCGTCAGCAGAACTTTTATTTATAAACCTCGCCGTTCGTAATCAACACGCGGCGTGCTCCATAATAGCGTTGTTTCCAGTAATCGTCCTTCAGCGACGAAAGCATTACACCCTTGGACGAGGATGCACTCCAAAATTGTCCGTCACCGGCATAAATGCCCACATGCGACGCGCCCGCGGCGTAGGTGGTAAAGAATACCAAATCACCGGGCCGCAGCTGCTTCTGCGTTACAAAAATCCCCTGTAACGCCTGCTCGTCTGCCAAGCGCGGCAGCTTGGCCTTGCAGTCCTTAAACACATACTGCACGTAACCGGAGCAGTCAAAGCCATTGGTCGTGGTTCCGCCGAACACATAGGGAACACCCTTGTATTTAGCTGCACGGCTGACGATTTCCTTGCCCTTAACCTTAGGGATGCCCTCCTTGGCAAAGGCCTCCCAGGTCAGCTTATGATAGGTTGCATCATTCAGCTCACCGTCCGCCTTCAGCTTGTGCTGCTTCTGGAAGCTTTTCAGCGCGCTGCTGGTAGCCTCCGTCATGCGTCCGCTGGGGCGCTCGTCACTGAAGCCCAGCACCTGCAGCTTTTGCTGTGCCACCTTCAGGCGCCAGTTGCTTTGCTGCACCTGCACCTTGGACTGCTTTTCCTTCGTTTTTTTAGACTTTTTCTTTGCGGTTTTCTTCGCCTTTTTCTCAGGCTTGGCCTGCTTGGACGCCTTCACTGCGGCAGCAGGCTTGGCTGCGGTATCGGCCTTGACGGCAGCAGGCTCCGGCACCGCCTTCACAGGCTGCGCCTCGCTTACGACTTCGGAGTGCTCTGCATCCGAGGTGAGAACATCCTGCACATAGACCCGGGGCGACGGACGGCAGTAGCC
>OLRN01001509.1_pt1 | contig 12188 bp, 11 predicted proteins | sample 1673001 | NCBI WGS metagenome assembly OLRN01 (sample SAMEA3136745, study PRJEB25190) | human gut metagenome | biome: human gut; feature: human-associated habitat; material: faeces | place: Austria | collected 2013 | reverse complement strand
CAGAGACTCTGACATCAAAGTCAGTTTGGACTGCTTGTCGCCGTGGACGGGGATACAAGTCGGGTGAATTTGTACGTAAGCGGGATTGGCGAAATAGGCTCCCTTGCGGTAACACTGCATGGCTGCCGAACAGTTGCAGCCCATGGCGTTGGTAGAAAGGAAATACGTATTACCGTAACCTCCGGTAGCGATAACTACGGCATGGGCGGCAAAACGCTCCAATTTACCGGTCACCAAGTTGCGGGCGATAATACCACGTGCACGGCCGTCTACCATCACCAAATCCATCATTTCGTAACGGGTAAACAATTTCACCGTACCGGCATTCACCTGACAGCTCAAAGCCGAATAAGCACCGAGCAACAACTGCTGTCCGGTCTGTCCTTTGGCGTAGAACGTACGGGATACCTGTGCGCCACCGAACGAACGGTTGGCCAACATGCCTCCGTATTCGCGGGCAAAGGGAACACCTTGTGCCACACACTGGTCGATGATGTTGTTGGAAACCTCGGCCAAGCGATACACATTGGCTTCACGGGCACGGTAGTCGCCGCCCTTCACCGTATCGTAGAACAAACGGTAAACAGAGTCACCGTCGTTCTGGTAATTCTTGGCTGCATTGATACCTCCTTGTGCAGCGATGGAGTGTGCGCGGCGCGGAGAATCCTGAATACAGAAATTAAATACTTTGAATCCCATCTCGCCGAGAGAAGCTGCGGCAGAGGCACCGGCCAGACCGGTACCGACCACGATGATGTCCAAACGGCGCTTGTTGGCCGGATTCACCAATTTCTGATGTGCCTTATAATTGGTCCATTTTTCAGCTACCGGTCCTTCCGGAATCTTGGAATCGATTATCTTTGTCATAGTTCGTTTCAATTTAATGATTCATTAATTAATATTAGTAGCACACGCTTCCGCTGCAACCGCCGCAGAAAGAGAAATACAATGCCACTACCAAGAACATCAGGATGACGATAGTGGTGTAGATGTTGCCGATGCACTTCCAACGGTCGAACCACACCTTACCGTTCCAACCCAGTGTCTGGATGGCACTCCAGAAGCCGTGCGTCAAATGGAACCACAGGGCAGCCAGCCAGATGATGTACAATACGGTATAAACCGGGTTGCTGAACGTAGCTACGATATAACCGTAACCATCCGTTGCGTGCAGGCCGCCCATGTAGGGATCGCCCATCAACTCGGCAAACATCATGTTATACCAGAAATTGTACAGGTGCAGAACCATGCCCAATACAACGATGATACCCAGCACCAACATGTTCTGTGAAGCCCACTCCACCTTGTCAGGCTTACTCGTCACGTCGTAACGGTTGTTACCGCGCGCCTTACGGTTTTGCATCGTCAACCAGAAAGCATAGATGATGTGAATAACCACCAAAGCTGCCAATGCCAGAGTTGCCGCTACCGCATACCAGTTGGAGCCCAGAAATTCACAAATCATGTTATAGCCTTCTGCCGAGAACAGAGCCACAACGTTCATCGACGCATGGAACGTCAAGAACAGGACAAGCGCGATACCGGTAACCGACATCACCACTTTCCTACCAATAGATGAATCACATAACCACATAAATGATTGAATTTAAAATATTTAATAAATAATATAAAGGAATTCCTACATCTTCATCCTCCTGATAAGGTTCTGCAAAATTACTCTAAATCCTGAATAACACAAAGAAATAGCCGAATTATATTCCTAAAAATCACTACTTTTGTAACCGTAAAAACAAGTTAAAAATGAAGTTCGACTACGATGTGATAGTGATAGGCGGCGGCCATGCAGGCTGCGAAGCGGCAGCAGCCTCTGCCAACATGGGAGCGCAAACCTGCCTTGTCACCATGGACATGAACAAGATTGGACAAATGAGTTGCAATCCGGCCGTGGGGGGCATTGCCAAAGGACAAATCGTCCGGGAAATAGACGCTTTGGGCGGCTACATGGGTATCGTGACCGACCGCACCGCCATACAATTCCGTATGCTCAACCGTTCGAAAGGCCCAGCCATGTGGAGCCCCCGCGCCCAGTGCGACCGTGGAAAATTCATCTGGGCATGGCGGGAAATCCTGGAAAATACACCCAATTTGCATATCTGGCAAGACCAAGTGAAGGAACTCCTCGTAGAGCACGGAGAAGTGGCTGGCGTGAAGACATATTTCGACGTGACGATCCGGGCACGCTGCGTCATCCTGACGGCCGGCACGTTCCTGAACGGCCTGATGCACATCGGACACACGCAGTTGCCCGGAGGCCGTGTGGCCGAACCGGCATCGTACCATTTGACCGAATCCATCGCCCGCCACGGCATAAACTACGGGCGGATGAAAACCGGGACACCGGTACGCATCGACGGAAGAAGCGTACATTTCGAGGAAATGGAAATACAGGAGGGAGAACACGACTACCATAAGTTCTCATTCATGGGGCGCGACCGGCAACTGAAACAACTTCCGTGCTGGACCTGTTTCACCAATCCGGAAGTCCATGAAGTGTTGAGAAGCGGTTTGCCGGACTCTCCCCTTTACAACGGACAAATCCAAAGCATAGGACCGCGCTACTGCCCAAGCATCGAGACCAAACTGGTCACCTTTCCCGAACGCGGCCAACATCAGCTCTTCTTGGAGCCGGAGGGCGAAAGCACGCAAGAATATTATTTAAACGGCTTTTCGTCGAGCCTGCCGCTCCACATCCAAATCGAAGCCTTGAAAAGAATCCCGGCCTTCCGCGATTTGGCCATATACCGTCCGGGCTATGCCATAGAATACGATTACTTCGACCCTACCCAACTGTACCACACGTTGGAATCGAAAATATTGCCGGGCCTGTTCATGGCCGGACAAGTCAACGGAACCACAGGTTACGAAGAAGCAGGCGGACAAGGCATCGTAGCCGGAATCAACGCTGCCTTGAAATGTTCCGGAGGCGCACCTTTCGTCATGCACCGCGACGAATCCTATATCGGCGTACTCATCGACGATTTAGTCACCAAAGGAGTGGACGAACCTTATCGCATGTTCACGTCGCGGGCAGAATATCGTATCTTGCTTCGTCAGGACGATGCAGACGCACGCCTCACGGAACGTTCTTATCAAATAGGATTGGCCACACGCGAACGCTATGACCATTGGCTTTCTAAAAAGGAAGCTGTCGAGCATATCGTAAGTTTCTGCAAAGGCTTCTCGTTGAAACCGGCCCTGATCAATCCCGGATTGGAAACTTTAGGCACGACACCGCTCAAATACGGATGCAAACTTTTCGAATTAATCAACCGCCCGCAAATCACGGTAAAAAACATAGCCGAACATATCGCACCGTTAAAGGCCCTGCTCGACACATTGACCGACCGACGGGATGAAATCATCGAAGCTGCCGAAGTATTGATAAAGTATCACGGGTATATTGCCCGCGAAAGAATCATCGCCGACAAGATGCAGCGTTTGGAAAGCATTAAGATAAAAGGCCGCTTCGATTACAAAAACATGAACTCCTTGTCGACCGAAGCCCGTCAGAAGTTAGAGAAAATCAATCCGGAAACACTGGCACAGGCCGGACGCATCCCGGGTGTCTCTCCCAGCGACATCAACGTGCTGCTCGTGCTTCTGGGGCGGTAATCCGAGGCTCTACGTTTCACGTGAAACAAAACTTAAATTATTAACAGATAAGACACTGGTTATGAACAATCCAACATTACTGAAGAATCTGCGAAACATTCCGGATTTCCCCATACCCGGAGTTCAGTTCAAGGACGTAACGACACTCTTCAAAAACGCGAAGTGCATGAAGATTATGCTAAATGAATTGTATGAAATCTATAAGGACAAAGGCATCACAAAGGTGGTCGGCATAGAGTCGCGCGGTTTCGTCCTCGGCGCAGCCCTTGCCGTGAAACTAGGCGCCGGTTTCGTCATGTGCCGGAAACCCGGAAAGCTTCCGGCCGAAACCTTACAGGAAAGTTACATGAAAGAATACGGCAAGGATACGATAGAAATACATAAAGATGCCATTGACGAAAAAGACGTGGTCCTCATTCATGACGACCTGCTTGCCACAGGCGGTTCCATGAAAGCGGCCTACAACTTGGTGAAGAAGTTTAATCCGGCACACGTCTACATCAATTTCATTATCGAACTGACGGGCGAAGGATTGAACGGACGCGAGGTTTTCGACGAAGGCATTGAAATCAGCACACTCTTACGTGTCTAAAAATAGCTTTTTTAACGGGGACATGCAGCACGCTGTATTGTCCCCTTTTCATATCCAATTCCAAACGCCATGACGACCGAAGAAAAAGAAAAGCTGGACGCTTATTTGAAAGGTATCGTCCTGAACCTGCCGGACAGTCCGGGATGCTACCAATATTTGAACGACGAGGGGGAAATCATCTATGTGGGTAAGGCCAAAAACCTGAAACGGCGCGTCTATTCCTATTTCAGCAAAGACCACCAAAGCCGGAAAACGGCCATGCTGGTCAGTAAAATCAGGGATATCAAGTATATTGTGGTAAACAGCGAAGAAGACGCGCTTTTATTGGAAAACAACCTTATCAAACGCTATAAACCGCATTACAACGTGTTGCTGAAGGACGACAAGACCTATCCGTCCATTTGTGTGACCAACGAATACTTTCCCCGCATTTTCAAAACACGGCACATCGTACGCAACGGTTCCGTGTACTTCGGCCCTTACAGTCATATTCCCACGCTGAATGCCTTACTCGATCTCATCAAGAACCTCTATCCGTTGCGCACGTGCCACCTCGCGCTCACACCTGAAAACATCCGTAGCGGAAAGTTCAACGTGTGTTTGGAATACCACATCAAGAACTGTAAAGGCCCCTGCATCGGAGCGCAAAGCCGTGAAGAATACCTCCAATCCATCCAAGAAGCCAAGGAAATCCTGAAAGGAAACACGGCCGAAATCAGCCGGAACATGCTCGCCGAAATGCAATCGTTGGCGTCGGAAATGCGCTTCGAAGAGGCACAAGCCATCAAAAGGAAGTACGACCTTTTGGAAAGCTACCGGAGCAAGAGCGAAGTGGTGAGCAACGTCCTTCACAACATTGACGTTTTCTCCATTGAGGACGATGGAAACGCGGCTTACATCAACTACTTGCACGTGACGAACGGGAGCATCAACCAGGCCTTCACCTTTGAATATAAAAAACGGATGAACGAGTCGCCAGAAGAACTGTTGACGCTGGGCATCGCTGAAATGCGGGAACGCTACAAGAGCCGTTCCAAGGAAATCATCACCCCCTTTCCCATCGACGTGGAAATGGAAGGCGTCACCTTCACCGTCCCGCAAAGGGGAGACAAGAAGAAACTGCTGGAACTCTCTATCCTCAACGTAAAACAATACAAACTGGATCGGCTCAAACAGGCCGAGAAACTCAATCCGGAACAGAAAAGCGTACGGCTGATGAAAGAAATACAGCAAGCCATGCAACTTGAGAAGCTCCCCATGCGCATCGAATGTTTCGACAATTCAAACATCTCGGGGACGGATGCCGTGGCGGCCTGCGTAGTCTTCAAAAAGTGCAAGCCCAGCAAACAGGACTACCGCAAATACAACATCAAAACCGTGGTCGGACCGGACGATTATGCCTCGATGAAAGAGGTGGTACGCCGCCGGTATTCACGCGCCGTGGCGGAACAAGGCGAACTGCCCGACCTCATCATCACGGACGGCGGACGAGGACAGATGGAGGTGGTACGCGAAGTGGTAGAAGACGAACTCGGCCTGCGCATCCCCATCGCCGGACTGGCCAAAGACGACCGCCATCGCACCAACGAACTGTTGTTCGGCTTCCCGCCGATTGTCATCGGCATGAAGACAGACAGCCCTGTGTTCCGGCTCATGACCCAGATACAGGATGAAGTACACCGTTTTGCCATCACTTTCCATCGCGACAAACGCAGCAAACACCAGACCGTTTCGGCACTGGATGCCATCAAAGGCATCGGCGAGAAAACCAAAACCCAGTTGCTCAAACGGTTTAAAAGCGTGAAACGTATCCGGGAAGCTTCGTTCGATGAACTGGCCGCAGAAATCGGGCAGGCCAAAGCGAAAATAATACAAGAAAACCTGCCTGCTGAAGCATGACATGCAGGCTTTTTTCGTATATTTGCAAGAAACCAGACACACGCTAAACACATGAGAACCGTAATACAACGCGTCAGCCATGCGTCGGTAAGCATCGGCTGTCACTGCAAATCGGCCATACAAGGCGGACTTTTGATTTTGTTGGGCATAGAAGAGGCTGACAATGAAGAGGATATAGATTGGTTGTGCCGTAAGATTACAGGACTTCGCATCTTCGACGACGAAAACGGCGTAATGAACCGGAGCATCCTCGAAACCGGAGGTGACATATTGGTTATCAGTCAATTCACCCTGATGGCTTCGTACAAGAAAGGCAACCGTCCCTCGTATATCCGTGCGGCCGGGCATACCACAGCCATCCCCCTCTACGAAAGCTTCTGCCGGAAATTGGGCGAAGCGCTCGGCAAACCCGTGCAGACGGGAGAATTCGGAGCGGAAATGAAAGTGGACCTGTTGAACCACGGCCCCGTCACCATCTGCATGGACACTAAAAACAAAGAATAAAAAAGATGTCAAAGATAAGATTCATAGACCTGTTTGCCGGTATCGGCGGAATCCGCATCCCATTCGACGAATTAGGATACCAATGCGTATTCTCTTCGGAATGGGACAAGGCGGCTTGTGCCACATACGAGGCCAACTTCAACGAACGGCCACAAGGCGACATCACCCAAATAGCTGCTGAAGACATCCCTGCCCACAACCTCTTGTTGGCAGGCTTCCCCTGTCAGGCATTCAGCATCATGGGCAAGATGAAAGGCTTCGACGACATTCGCGGCACCATGTTCTTTGAAGTGGCCAGAATATTAGAATTCCACCGGCCGCAAGCCTTATTGCTCGAAAATGTGAAGCAACTCACCACCCACGACAAAGGAAGAACCTTTTCTACCATATTGCAAACGCTCGATACACTCGGATACCATGTGAAATGGAGCGTATTGAATGCCTTGGACTTCGGCCTGCCACAAAAACGGGAAAGAGTCATCATCGTAGGATTCTTAAACCCACGTTTCTGTGAAATGTTCGACTTCAATATTCCCAAACGACCTTATCATCTGGCCGACATCTTAGAACCCGATGATGCGGTCGACCGTTCATTGTTCGCCTCGGAACACATCGTCGAAAAAAGACGGACGAGCGTCACCGGGAAAAATGTATTTTACCCTTCCGTATGGCACGAGAACAAGGCCGGGAACATCTCTGTACTTGACCATGCCTGTGCCCTGCGAACGGGAGCTTCATACAACTATTTGTTGATAAACGGAATACGCCGCCCCTCTTCCCGCGAACTTCTCCGACTGCAAGGCTTTCCAGAAAGTTACAAGATAGTCGTCTCCCACAGTGAAATACGGCGGCAGACAGGCAACTCCGTGGCCGTACCCATGATAAGAGCCATCGCAAAAAAAATAGACACCATCATACGCAATGAACATGAAACATCCCAGACTTCGCGACAGCAACAAATTGCATACCTATGAATCATATCCCCTCAATGAGATACCGGACAACGTTCTCATCGAAATCGGAAGCCATTTGGTATATTTACTCTACATCGGCAGAAAAGACATCAGTGGTTCGGATTGGGGCGACGCATTTTCCGATGCCATAAAGGGCACACACCTTGATTCCCCGATAGGCATTGCAGATGTCGTATCGGGTAACATGGCCTGGTCGATGAAAACAGTAAAAAATGTCAATCCTTTCACTGCAAAAACCGTAAGGCTGATTAGCGGACGTTGTTCACCCGATTATTCCTATGGTATTTCAGATCCTCATAAAGACATACAAGAAACAGGAAGAGCCGTGCTCGGAATATGGAATGAACGAATCAACATCGCGCAAGACCACTATAACCCTCTGCGCACTTCCGTGTTGGTTCGTTCGAACGACTTGCTTTCATACTGCCTCTTTGAAGAAGAAAACCACAGGTACCGCACGAACGACTACGTTTGGGAAGTGAATGCCAACGGGAATCTCATCGGCAAACACATAGACAGTGGGGAAACCTGTTTCACATGGCAACCCCACGGTTCACAATTCACCATCCACACCAAAGTCCCGCAAAACGCGGCTAAATTCAGCATAAGAAAACCACCCGTCCTGCAAAAAGGCGACATATTGGAAAGCATCAAATTCGATTCATCATGGATAAACATAAAGAGATGACCATAGACGAAGCACAACGGCAGGGAGACGAATGGATTAAAACGGTCGGTGTACGTTACTTCAGCGAACTGACCAACATGGCTTGCCTGACCGAAGAAGTGGGCGAACTGGCCCGTGTCATGGCCCGCCGCTACGGTGACCAGTCTTTCAAGGAAGGAGAAAGCTGCAACCTGGAAGAAGAGATGGCCGACGTACTCTGGGTTCTGATTTGCCTGGCCAACCAGACGGGTGTGAACCTGACGGAAGCACTCCGCAAAAGCATCGAAAAGAAAACCCGAAGAGACAAAGAACGACATATTAACAATCCCAAATTACATTGAATCATGAGCGAGCACACACATCATCACGAGCCTGAAACCAGCAAGTACGAACAGGCATTGAAGAAGTACGACCTCAACCTCAGCGACGAGGCCGTGAAAGAAGCCGTGGCGAAAATCATCGCCGAAAAAGGGCCGGAAAACGAAACCAAGGAAGTCAAACGTTTCCTGATGGGCAGTGTGGAACTGACCTCATTGAGCACCACGGACAGCGAAGAAAGCATCCTCCGTTTCACGGAACGCGTGAACGCATTCGAGGACACCTACCCCGACCTGCCGCACGTGGCCACCATCTGCGTCTACCCCTGCTTCGCGCAAATCGTCAGCCAATCGCTCGAAGTGGAGGGCGTGGAAGTAGCCTGTGTGTCGGGCAGTTTCCCCTCCTCGCAAGCCCTGATTGAAGTCAAAGTGGCCGAAACGGCCCCGGCCGTCAAGGACGGCGCCACGGAGATAGACATCGTCATGTCCGTCGGCAAGTTCCTGAGCGGCGACTACGAGACGCTCTGCGACGAAATCAGCGAACTGAAAGCGGCCTGCGGCGACCATAAGATGAAAGTCATCCTCGAAACGGGCTGTCTGAAGACTGCCGCGAACATAAAGAAAGCCTCCCTGTTGGCCATGTATGCCGGAGCGGACTACATCAAAACGTCCACCGGGAAACTCGAACCGGCCGCTACGCCGGAAGCCGCCTATGTCATGTGCCAAGCCATCAAGGAATACTATGACGAAACGGGCATACAGATAGGTTTTAAGCCCGCAGGAGGCATGCACACGGTACATGATGCCCTTGTGTACTACACCATTGTCAAAGAGGTCTTAGGCGAAAAATGGCTTACCAACCAGTGGTTGCGCCTTGGCACAAGCCGGTTGGCCAACCTGTTGCTGAGCGAAGTGACGGGAGAAGAGGTGAAATTTTTCTAATCCTCCCCTTCTGACAGTTTGACAAAACGACAAACATGTCCCCACGAGAACGGCGTATTTGCATGCCGGTGAAGCACACGTCGCTTCTACGCGATTCTCGCGTATCGTGAAAATGACATTCTGACATCCATGCGGATGGTTTGCTGACACCAGAAAGGCAGCATAACGCTACTGTCCGTATGAAACCCAGTGCCTGCCACGGAAAAGCCGGAAACGGTGACAAATGTGGCAGGTATTTTTGTATGCCTTTTCGTCCCAAACAGGAGAAAAACCTTTCATATCCGGAGTCTTCATCCCCCACTCCATCCCGTTCTCACGCCCATTTTCGGAGATTCCCGTCCCAATCTGCTGAGAAACATTTTCCGCTTTCAGCCAAACGATTTTTCGTTCGGCTGAAAGAAATCCGGATTTTGACAGAGAAATGCGCGATAAGAGCAATAATCTTATCTTAAATATTAAAACAAGAACATCTTTTTCCTCTATTTTATCTATCCTCTACCATAGCCCAACATGGAAAAAATAGCAAAATGTCATTGTTATCAATAAATGGATGTATTTCATAATTCTATTTGATATTATGACTACAAACAAAGTCAAAAAAGTATAATTAATAAAGAACAGAGAAAAATCCATTTTTTTATTTTATTTGAACTAAGAAAGTAATTATATTTGCGTGTATTTAATCTTAAAACATTATATATATGAAAAAAATTATCATTCCATTATCTCTTATTCTATGTGCTTTGAGTGGAATATGGAGCTACTCTTGTAATAGTTATGGCGTAAGCCTTAATGAAGTGAAAGTAGAACATAAATGCCCATCCACTAAATGAAAAGGGTTGCCGTTTTAGGGGGATATTTAGTGGCGTTGCTGATTCTATTTATTAGATGTACCCCGAAAGACAACAAGCCGATAACGTATAACGATGAAGTGTTTACGAGGTGTGACACTACTCCTGCAACGGTATTAGCCAAAGGCTTGCCCATCCATTATCCGGCTTCGATGTTCACCATGGACAGCATCATCGGCATCGTGGATTTCCAAGCATCGGACTTCTTTATCCACCTCTATAACGAAAAAGGACAAGCTATCGGCAATATGGTCCGGAAAGGCCGTGGTTTCGGAGAAATCACCGACTACAACGATTTTATCGTCAAAAAAGAGGAAGGTATCGTATCTTTCTACTCGCCGGGGAAAATCATAGAATATGACGTACTTGCCTATCTTTCGGATTCCACATCCTACATCAAAGAATATCCGCTCCCTTCAGAGGTTTATCAAAAAAGCAGTTTTTACCATAATGCCGTAAGGACAAAATCAGGAAAATACCTTCTCATTGAATCATTCGATGAGAACCGTCTTGTGACTGTGAACGGCAAAACGTGCAACGTTTACAAAACATATCCTGACATATCGGGTGAAGGAACAGAAAAGGATGCGGCCATCTTCCGCTATGCCTCCAAGATGGCGATAAAAGGAGACTACAGCCGTATTGACTTCGGAACTTACATCGGTGGTGTATTGGACATCCTGCAAATAGATGATACGCTCGGCATTTCCCCCGTAAAGACGCTCGGCATCTACAAACCGGTATATGCCAAAGTAAAAAACAGTCCGGATGCCATTACGTGGGGGGATGAAACACCTATCGGCTTTGAAGCCATGGATGCCTCGGACCGGTACCTGTATACCCTACTCAACGGAACATTGGGTAAAAACCTGAAAGCCAAAGATGCTATCAATAACCCGCCTTTTACGGAAAAGATATCCATATTCGATTGGAACGGGCATGCTGTCAAACAAACCTACACAGGCAAGAAACTAATGGACCTGACGAACAAAGGGGACAGTATTTGCTATGCAGTGGCTTATGACGACAATTATTCGCTTCTGAAGATAGAACCGTTCAAATGATTCCGCGCATATCAAGAAGGAGGTTTAAAGCCCCCTTTTTTCTTTTAAAATGATTGCATGGAACCGAAGAAAACACTACCTTTGCTTCATCACCAAACAAGGAAAAACATGGAAAGAGACGAATATACAGACCGCTACGTAAACCCCTATACCGACTTTGGATTCAAAAAGCTTTTCGGCACAGAGATGAACAAGGAGCTGCTCATCAGCTTTATCAACAGTTTGCTGAGCGATAAGGAGCAAATACGCGACCTCACTTACCTCAACACCGAAAACCTCGGCATCAGCGAGGCAGACCGCAAGGCTGTGTTCGACGTCTACTGCGAGACCGACAGCGGGGAAAAGATATTAGTGGAAATGCAGCGCGGACAGCAACTGTTCTTCAAAGAAAGGAGCTTGTACTACGCTTCCTTCCCCATACAGCAGCAGGGAAAGCGCGGCGATTGGAATTACCAACTCAAGGCCGTGTACGTCATCGCCATACTGAATTTCGTGTTCGACCACATCCACGACGGGTACTTCCACCACGAAGTGCAGTTGACCGACAGCAAGACCCGGGAGGTATTCTACGACAAACTGACGTTCATCTATCTGGAAATGCCCAAGTTCAACAAGAAAGAAGAAGAGCTTGACAGTATGTTCGACAAATGGCTCTTCGTACTACGCAACCTCACGCGGCTGATGGAAAAGCCCGCTACGCTACAGGAACGCGTCTTTACCCGGTTCTTCGAGGCAGCAGAAATAG
>OLRN01001508.1_pt1 | contig 12190 bp, 19 predicted proteins | sample 1673001 | NCBI WGS metagenome assembly OLRN01 (sample SAMEA3136745, study PRJEB25190) | human gut metagenome | biome: human gut; feature: human-associated habitat; material: faeces | place: Austria | collected 2013 | reverse complement strand
CATTCCAACCTACAATTAAATTATACTCCCAAGCTACGTCAGATTCTGTCTATCTGATGTTAGTAAATTACAACCAACAGCTCTTTTTTTCAATACTTTACCGTAAATATTTCGTCACTGAAAAATTTTATCCTGCTTTTAAAGCTTCCCATTTTTCCGCTTTTAAACTGCAGTATAACACATACTTTAGTATAATCATTAACTTCTCTAAGCCTACCTGTATTTTCATCAATATAATTATTTTTACTTCAGCTAACATATAGGTTATACTAAACGCAGAGGAATCATCTATTTCTCTACCAATCTCGTCATAGGTCAGGCCGCCTTTTGCCTGCGATGACGGGATTTTATTTTTACTAATTTTTGTAAAGCAAAGCAGGAGTTGCCATACAAATCGTACAGTAGCTCCTGCTTTTAAACACAAAAAAACTGATTGACTTCTGCAAGTTCAATCAGCATTTTCATTCTATATATTGTTCCAACATAACCAAAATTTATGTTGGTGCCGCGGACTCGAAATTATATTGACCGCAATATAGTGATTAACCGATTGTACTCTCTTGCTTCCTAGTTTATGCTATAATTATGTAGTTGTAACAACATAATATCAGAAACAAGGCCCGGTGTCTAGCCGAGCCTTATTTTATTTTTGAAAACAATTCCAGAATAAAGCCTAATCCTTTTCTTTTGGGGTCCACTCTGCGCGATACGCCGCTACATCCAGTGTTTCCACGCCAGCGCGTATTTTTTTCAACGCATCCCGCACGAAATCGTACTCAAAATCTGTCATGCGCAAAGAACGCATTTTGCCGCCTAAAGCCTTCCTTCCAGCGCCAGTACGGGCGCCACCCCAAGTTGTTTTTTCTTTTGCTTCTTCAGCCATACTAACATCTCCTTTAAAGCATGAATTGCAATAATCTACAAGCGTAATATACGCATACACAAACCAGAATACCTTTTTTGCACCCATAATCTCTATTGTAAACTAATAACAGTAAGCAAATCATGAATATATCTGTAAGTTTCATTTGCGTATCCTCCTTATTTATGATAGAATACCCCTTGAAGGGGCGGGCGGTTATCCTGCCGCCCTTCAGCCGAAAGCCGTTGTTATTTGCGTCTTAAATGGTCGACCAAAACTATGTAAGTGCCTATAATGACGGCTATTCTTTCAACATTTTCTAATAACGTTTGAAAGAAGTCTTTATCATCCATCTTTTCCCTCCTCTCTATGCTTTAATTATAGCACACTATCTTGAATTTGTCAATATTTTTTCATGATAAAATTACGATATTTTAAATTTTGCCACAAAAAAATTAGCCTACTGGATAATACCAGTAGGCTTTTTTGTTATATGCTTTTTTTAATGAGCGTCACAACTACACTGCCGACAATAATCTGCCAAAGCAACCGCTGCTTTTTAACGCGCTTCTCCTCGCGCGCGGATGCCTGCAAGGATTTGTTGGCACTCTCCAATAAGCTGCTCTGAGCTTGCAGCTCTATCTGCAGCTTTATTGATTCCGTCTTGAGCTTGCTCAATTCCGCTCTCGACTCTTTCAGCGCTGCTTGTGATTCTGCCAGCGCTTGTCTGCTGGCTCTTGTTTGCTCTAACAGCAGATTCAAGCGACTGTCGAGTGCTGACATTTCCGCCGCCGTCATCGTGTAGGTTGTAGCCGATGATGCCTCCGATGCAGAGGCAAGCAACAGCAATAATAATGTAGCTGCAGTAATTGCGCAAAATTGTTTTAAACACATCTTATCCCTCCCAAGTAAAGTAACCTGGAACGGAACCACCCTCACGCATATCCACATGCACAAAACCGCCATCAACGTAGGTGCCCACGCCGTCAAAAATCTGCTTGCAGATATCGGCCAGCTCTCGCACGCCCATGCCGTCAACATAAATATCTGCAGCTGTGCCTTTGACATGCTGGCTGTTCCAGACACCGCCCACAGCGCGGTTATGGTCCGGACAGCGGTAACCGCTGCTGATGTTAATCGGTCTGCCGATGCGCAGACGCAGGCGCTCCAGTCCCAACAGCAATGCCATGCTGATACCGGTCGTAGGCAGCATGCCACAGCAACGGCATGCAAATTCAGCTTCAGAAAAATGTTCAGTTAACATAGTAATCAGCCCTTTCTTTTTTTGATGATAGCCGCCAGCTCACCGACGGCCTCAATGCCAGCATCACTAAGGTTCTCGCAAATCGACAACAGCTCAGTGATTACAAGATAACCCGCGACCATCGGCACAGCCCACACCGGCTGATGCAGAGTAATCATCGCCAAGTCTACCAGCACAGCGGCAAGCACGCAGAGGATATACACGATGACCTTGCCAACAAAGCGATGTTTCATCACTTCCGAGGAAATCAGCCCTTCCGCGCGAGCTGCCTCAATGCCGCCGATAATCTGCATCACGGACGGAGTCTGCCCCATGCTCTGCAGGCGTTTGTAGCTCAAAGACATCCAGCGGGTGAAGCAGTCCAAAAATACCAACGCGGTAAAAACCATAAACAACACCGCGTGTTTGTGCAGCAAGACGGCCAAAATAGCACCAATAACCGATTTATAAGTAAAACCATGAGTCAAAGTGTGTGCCGCGTTATATACGGCGTAGCGCAAAGCTAAAAAATCCATTTCTCAACCTCCTAATTATTTATTGCTACAGCTCTTACTTCATCCGCAGTAACTGCAGCTTCGACCCGTGCCTTAGCAGTTCTGTACGCAGTATGCAGTTTATTGCTGCGTGCGGCGACGGAAGCGATAATCATACGCAGGTCTGCGGCAGTTACCACCGCATCCTCATTGTCTGCCGTGGTCCAGCTAATTTTAGCGCCCTCTCCCTGTACATCGAGCGCAATAATTGCGGCGTTGATGCGGTCGCGGGCTTTACTGTCGTAATCGTAGAGATAACCGCCATATTTCACCGGCTCAACCTCTGCAGCATCACGCTGGCGCTTCAACACCAAGATTTTACGCTGTTTTACGTTTTCAATAGGTTCTTCCTCATGCGTAACAGTTACACCTAATTCCGCTAAGGCTTCATCGCTGATTGACAACGGGATAAACACGCCGTCTTTGCCCAATGCCTCGGAAAGCTCATATAAATTAGAGTAGGTCTGCTCTTTGTATGTATAAGTTGTTTTCACAGCCCGCCTCCTTAATTAAACACTATTTCGATTTTATATTTTTTGCCGACGTTGGCAGCGGTAAAAAACCTTGATAAATCAGACGGCACTTTATTTGGGCTTATATAAAAGCCGGGGACATAGCTTGCGTATGGCACATCAAGCGTGATTGTACCCGTCCTGCCTGTATCAATCTCGGTCACGTTGACGGTAACGTTATATGAGCCGCTTGTAACGCCGTCGACGTTAAATGCTAAGTCAAGATAACCGCTATAATAGCAAAGCATCACAAGAGTCACAGCCTTGCCATCGTGCGTCAGCTCACCCTCAATCTCGCCATAATTAGCATAATATCGGCTGTAGCCGTATTGATAACCACTACTGCCCATTGTCATTACAAGCGTGTTTTGTTTGCTATCTGCCCTCATAAACAACCTGCTCAATCCCATGCTATCACCTCTACGATAATTTGGATGCCTGCACGATGCAGGTTATGGAGTTGTCCAAACGGCTTATAAAAACGTTAAGCAACAGTCCTGCGCTTGTGATAGCTACATCTGATGCCTTGCCGATATAGCTGATAACGCCGTCGATGTTGATGTTCAGCGCATAATCAGCAGTAGCGTTGATGCGTGCCGTGAACACAGTTGTTTGACCGTTGGTAAGATTGCCTGCAATGCTGTTTAAATCAAGTGTAAAATTGCCCGTTGCGGTATACACGGCGGTTGATGCTGTCGGCGTAGCCGATGTACCGCTGACAGACGATGCCGCATAACGCTCTAACGTGATGTTGGCGTTGTTTAAGCTCTGCTCTGCTGTCCATGTGTTAGCAGTATCCTTTTTAGCATAAGTTTTAGTAATTACATTGCTTTCACCATCACAAATTGCTGCTCTAGCCGTGCCTGTATAACTACTTGCATTAATTGAACCCACAGGCTGCGAGCCTTGCCTCCACGCTATTGTAGAGGTTGCACCCATTAAAGCAAAACCGGAAAAAATATCAGTCCCGACTTTACCTAGCAACGCATTATAGATAACCTTGTTTTGGACAGGGTTAGTGCTAGTTGCAGACAGCTCAGCGTCAATGGTTACCTTTTGCATCATCCCTACAATCGGATTGCCGTCCGCACCTGTTGCCTTTACTCCGTCTGCCAAATCGGCAGCGGTGACGGTATCACCGGTAAGGTCTACCAGCGTGTTACCGCCGTATATCACTTTATTCACTGCCATTTTTCACGCTCCTTAACCGATTGTAACGGTTTTTCCGCCCTGAGCATTGTCGCTCTCGTTGTACGGGATTGGCTCTACGGTAACCTGAGTAAGGTAATTAAATCCCTGAGTACTGTCCGGCAGGATGGTCTGCGCCGTGGTCTTAGGTGTAGCAGTCTTAGCCTGCGCCTTAGCTCCCTCAGTGCCGCTCATAGTGCCCTCAACACCCAAGATGGATACACCGGCGCGGATGTTTGTTGCAATGATTTTGGCCTGCTCCGTGCTGGAGATGGTTACCTTGCCGCTGCCGTCATGATAGCCGATAGGGATGCTGTACGCTTCAGCTTTTTTACTGATGCTGCCGGTAACAGCGCCATTGTTCCTCATTTCGCCGGTAACTTTGATTTTATTGACATAAGCAGTCTTTCCACTCAAAATTTCTGCGCTGGCAGCAGTCGCATCGCTGGTATCGGCGTCAAATGTACAAGCACCGGTAATAGCCGCGCCGCTCTTGTCATGTGCGATAACGCCGCTAAGCAGCTTATCAGCGGTAACGGTATCGCTGGTCAAATCAATCAGCGTTTTGCCGCCATACACAACTTTACTAATAGTTTTCTCAGCCATAGATTCCGACCTCTCTTTCATCTCCTATGTAGATTGTAATACCGTCTGACAGGTTGCTTGTTTCGTAATACGGTATCTTTTCTACGGTAATATTTTTGAATAAGTGTTTGTTTGCTGTTGGCAGCTCCTGTGCCTCATGAGCTGCAGAGTGTACCGTATAGGCTCCCTCGTACAGCTCAGCGCCGATAACCGACCTTGCCGACAATGTGCCACACAGGTTAGCTCTGCTGGGCGATAACGTGCCATGCAGCTCACCTTTCGCAGCCGTCAGCGTACCATGTAACCTCATTAGTAGGTCACCTCCTCCATGAGTAAAAACTCATGCGGCGGGATGACTGTATCTACATAGCCGTCAGCACGCTTTAGCTCTACGTCGTAAACGTATGAGCCGAACGGCATATCCTGCGTATCTGACGGATTGATGGTCAGTGTTCCGTCGGTGATTGTTTTCTGCAGGACGATGGTTGGACTTCGCGGCGTACGTCTGAGCGTAAACGTCAGCACATCACCGTCAGTCAGCGCAACATCGTTACCGTTGGTGTCAGACACGCCGATGGAAAATGCGGCGCTGTCACCTCGGATGATAACGATGTTGTTGTTTTGAGCTTGGAACATTATTTGTCGCCTCCCTTAAAAATTGGTTACGTATGCGTCTGACGTTCTTGCAAGCCGCATACCGTCAATTTCAAATTCTATCTGCATGGTTTCACCTCTAATCAGCTTTTGAAAGTTAATATTAACCAACCATAAGAGTAATAAGCTGAGAAATATTCTCTTTCCACCAGGTCATCTTCAACGTCATCAACATAAACAACATTTATTCTTAATTTGTTTATGGTAACGCTGTTACTGCTAACGACATAGCCTGGTCGCATTACTGACTCAATGCCCTTTGTGCCAGCTTTATGCGATTCTTTTATGTCGGTGTATGCGTCTGTTCCAAGATTGCAGGCTATTGTAGTATCTTTAAAAGTTATTGTTTCCTGTTCGTCACTCCCACAGCCTAAAATATAAGCGTAAGGTGCAGCAGATGAGTAAGTAACATCACCATCAGCATTATATATTTCTAATCCTGCCAAATGTTCCGAAGCAGACCTTTGCTTGTACCCAAATATGTAAACAGACGCTTTTGCTACAATATCAGCACGTTCGACACTTTCAACGTATTTAGTAGCATTACCACCACAGCTTGTATCATAAAAATATACTGCTAACCCACTACCGCTCACCGGATTTCTTAAATCGAAACTAAATGGTTTTACATCGTTAAGACCGTTTAAAGATAATCCATATATGACTGGCGTAGCATTTACATAGTTAATTGTCGGCAATTTATAAAAAGCATAATGAGTAATACCGATATTAGTTTTAGTACAAACTATATTAGCTAGTGGTATCTTTGCAAGTACTTCTAAATTTTGGAAATTATCATCAATCACAATAGCCCCATCATCTTCGGTTAATGCTTCAAAATATTTCATTAATACACCCCATAACGAAACGTAGTGCGCGGAATGTTTGACCATTGAATTTTACTGCCGGCATCACTTATTCTGATTAACGGAATACTACCTTTATCTTCGCTGGGAGTATAACTTGAGATGATATACCAAAGCTTATTGTTTGGATTGTCTGCAACTTCAGATATAAGCAATTGCCCTGTACCTGTTACAGTCTTTACGCCTATAAACTTAGGTATGCGTTTAGTAAGGTCTAAATCAAGACTTCCGTCTGCCTTGTAAACCTGTAATCCAACAGCCATATTACCATACCCCCATTCTCACCCTCAGCACATTACTGCTGTCATATACTTCAATCAAGTTGTCTTTTATTTCCGTTCTCGCACCGCTAGTTGCTGTACGTAATGTACCGATAGTCGCGCAGATAGCTGACAGGCTATCTACCGCCATTTTATCAGCGCTAATACTGCCTGCAAGCATATTGTTTGTAATCACATTGCCGTCAATCTTCGTATCACCTGTAACATGGACGTATTTGCCGTCAAGCAGGATTGTGCCGTCAGCCAGGTTAATTTTTGTGATAATGTCGTTGCCATTAATGTCAACATTTTTTACCGCAAGGCTGATAGCCTCTTGTGTTTGCGTGATTGTGCTGTATGATTCTAATTTTTTATTTGTCGCAGCGTCCATTTTAACAACCATATTGCTGATTGCCGTGTTGGTCTGCTCAATTGTACTGTAACCGCTCAGTTTTCCGTCAGTATAGCTTGCTACCTGCGAGCTTATGAGCGCTTCAGTCTGCTTTGTTGTGCTATATTGGCTGAGAGTATCATTTCGAAAATTAGCAATGCTGCTGCTAATCATGCCAGATGTCTGCTCTGTCGTGCTGTACTTGCTGAGAGTACCGTCCCTAAAATCAGCAATTCCACTGCTAATCATGGCAGCTGTCTGCTTTGTTGTGCTGTACTGACTAAGCGTACCGTCCTTGAAATTAGCAATACTGTTGCTAATCATTGTGGCAGTCTGCTCTGTGGTACTGTAATTACCCAAACTGTTAGCAACACGTGTAGCAATAAGTGTTTCCGTCTGCGTGGTTGTACTATAATCTTTTTTTAACTTATCAGCCGTAATATTACTATTACTCAATGCTGCATTGGCATTAACTAAAGCGTTATTACTGTTTTGCAAAGCGGCGTTAGCGTTCGCTGTGGCGTTGGCGATGCTGTTTTTTACAGCCGTATCAAGCTTATCGGCGGCAATGCTTCCAGCCTCTATCAGCCCCGCATCAATCGTTGCTTTTATAGTCACCGTTTCGCTGCCGCTGTACCTGCCATCGCCAAAATAATTGTAATAGCAAGCCTTGACCTCATAAACGCCAGCATCAAGCGATTTATAATAGCTCAGATTCGCCGTTTTATCATCGCTGTCATTCGTTGCTCCGTCAAAATACCAATGCACGCCGATACAATTATTCGGGATGCTCTCCAATACGCAACATTCAATGCCCTGCATTTTTGCCTTGACGCTGATTTTCGGCGCGTTCGGCGTCGCGAAATTATATGCTGCCGTTGCTGGGGCGCTGGTGATTCCGTAGGCGCTGACGGCAAAAACATAAATCGTGCCGTAACGTGCGGTTATAGCGTTTGTTGTGTAGCTGTTATCTGCCGTGCGTGCGATAAAATTAGCGTTATCAACACCAACGTTAGCATCTAGCCTGATTTCGTAATATTTTACATCGGCGTTGTGCACCTCGTCCCATTTAATCACTACAGCATCTTTCAAGGTGACGCTGAGGTTTGTCGGCGCTGTCGGTGTTGCCGTGCTGATCGCAACGAGAATGCTTGTCTGGGCCGATGCGTCAGGTGTTTCAACGTTGCCAAAAATATCCTGTGTACATACGGCGATTTGATATGTCTGACCGATGTTGACCTGTGGCAATGTGGCTGATTTGTAGCCGCTGCCGCCGTATAACCATTTTCCGCCGGGAACACGATACCATACCTGCGCTTGCTGGTAATTCTCAAAATCGGCAGGCTCCCACTCCACGATTATGTCATGATATACGACCGTGCCGCCAACATCACGATATTTGTTGTATGCCGTCATGCTTGTGCAGTTTGGCAAATCCGCCGTAGCTACCGTACAGCTGTAACAATCAATATCAGCCAGATTTTGGCTGTTGGCCTTAAATTCGTTAAATGACGGAAACTTAAAATACAACGTTCTGCCAATGTATTGTTTAGTTAGTGGAACAACATATATGCTGCCATCCAAAACGGCTACATCCTCGCCGTAGCTGTGCGCCTTTGCCGTTGTGCCGTATTGTCCACGCTGCAGCCCTGTAAGCTGATACAGATTGCTGTTAAGCAGCGTCGCACGGGTGTAGCTCATACATTCGCCGTTTATCCAAATCAGTGTATTGCCTAACGCCGCATCATGTGCGCTGCCTGTCAGCAGCTCAACGGGACGCTGATTGTTTAACCGGATGTACGCCGTGTCAGCCGTATCCGTCATCGTGCCTGCCGTTGTGCCGTAGATACTGTTAACACCTTGCGTCCCGATGTGGCTATAATCACCGTCCTTGGTCGACGCAAACACATTGCAGCCGCCCCACGTTTTGGCAGCGCCTTGCAAGGCAATCCATAATTCGCAGCCGCTGGCGCTGGTAACCAAATCAGACGGCGGAATAATAAACAGCGGACGCGCCGTATTGCCAGGTTCTACGTTAAAATCTTGGTATTGGTAATCATTTACAACGGTGTATTTAGCTTCGCTGTATGCTCCGTGCGTTCTCTGTACAGCGGTTACAGTCAATATACCGGTCTTAGCCTCGGTAATTTCGCTCACCATTACCACTTGACCGTCAATGCCAATAGCCTCATCAGTGATGCGCAGCAGGTCGCCCGGCTCTAACCTGCAATATTTCCACGGCAGCCTAAACGTATATTGATTGCATTCCGTCTGTGCGATGCGTGTTTTCATTTGTGCGTATTTCAGCGCTCGTTCTTTTGTGTGATACCATTTGGCATCATAGGTAACGCTTCGCACGCCGTATTTTTTGATGCTGTCAAGGTCTTGATAGCTGACCGATTCTTCCTCGTAATCGTTGGCGCGGTTCAAAAAATTTACAGTAATGTAATTATAAATTTCCGTGTTGTCCTTACGTTTAACGATTACAGGCGAGCCGCTTTGCGGAATAAAATCATCAGCCGTCAAATCATACATGATCTGCTTGTTCGGCTGCCACTCAGCACGCTGCACATCATCACGCACAGCGAATTTAAAGCGGTCAACGCTCCAATACATGTAAGTATTAGTAATTTCCAACAGATTAGCAATAATCGTTTGTGCCTTATCTTGCCTGCTGAATGCATCATTTGGTGTGCTGATAAGCAAATCAGCGTTAGCGCAATATTTGGCGTAATCGGCAAAGCTCGCCTCATCGATGTATGAGCCTAAGCCGATTTTGCTCAATATATCCTTAATGACATAAGCGGGATTTGCGTCGGTGTTATCGGCAATCAGTGTACCGCGGACCTCAAAGCTATATGACGGCATTGAGGCATTATCCTCGCCTAAAAAAATCCTGCCATACAGATACGCTAAATTATCATAGCCTGTTGCGATGTCGGCATGATTTGTACTCATGTAGGTTGTCGGCTGATTATTATCGCCCTTGTTGAGCGCCAGTCCTGCACCCTCGTTATTGGTGTTGGCGTTCAATGCGCCTAAGCCTGCGTAGGCTGTATCGCCTACCCACACTTTATCGATGCCGCTTATCACACCCTCACCCAACGCAAGCTCAGCATATACATAATACAGATATGTTATGGTAGTACTTTTTGATTTGCCGCTTTTCTGAGTGGTGCGTTTTTCTTTTGTTTCAAAATCCTGATAGCACATAAGATTTGGCGACACCTTACACGTGCCGTACAACAGCGGCACGGGTGTACCAAACTCACAGACGGTGCTTTGGAAAGCGTCTATTTTTTGCGAGCGGCTCGTAAATTTCGCACCTTTAAAAAGTCCCATCTTTCAACCTCCAAAATCCCGTTGCCCTGCTCCTGCCTTTTGCATCCAGCAGCAACGGCTCATCCAAATCTGTGATGCATGTGCCGTTATCGGCTGAGCAATGGATGATGCAGCCATTGCCTAAATACATTGCAAGATGTGCATAATTGCTGCGTCCCCAGCGATATGAGATAACATCGCCGGGCTGAAGCTCATCGACCTCATAACAATATTTTGTAAGATATGCAAGCACAAGCTCTTTACAATTTTTTTGACAATACCAATCGCCGCTGTAACCAAATTCCATAGGGATGTCAGCCCATCCCATTTCTTTGTAAATATTGGTAATGAGCGTACAGCAATCAAGTCCTGCACCCTTGACGTTAGCGCCGTTGATATGCGGCGTACCCACATAGCTCAGCGCTGTTTCGTATAATTTGTTATTCATCATAATTTCACCAGCACATTTTTACTAGGCTTTAACGGAATCATACAGGTGTATGCATCTTTGCTTGCCGTGCTTACTACGCCTGACTGCTCTTGATATACATTCTGAGGCGCGAACGTCCTCAGCGGTACAGATGCATTTAAACCGATAGTTTCACTCTTTACAGATAATTTGACGCTGATGCCGCCGCATGATGACACCTCGCAGCGTCCATTAAACAGCGACAACACCCCCAGCACAGCGCCATTTTCCGCGTCCAAAAATGCACGGCTAAGAGTTAGCTGACAATCATCAAATTTGCCCTCGTGCACGGCCTTTAGCAAAAACATGTTATCCACGTTATCATTATGCTGGCGGTCGGCGCTGATTGTGACAGACAGCGTTTCTACGGACGGCTGTCCCGATGTCTTGGTCTGGTCACGGCTGATGATAAATATATCATGTCTGTATGTTTTGCCATTAAAGCTGACATCGCTGTCAAAATCAGCAATGTGATATACACTCCCGCTGCTCAGCGTCAGCGTAAACAAATCGCAGCAGATAAATTCGTTGTCGGCGTTGAGGTGTGTTGCAAGGTCTAATGTACAATTTTTCAAATTACATCACCTCACTGTAACTAATTTCAAGTTAACGTTGTTTACATTCTCAAAATTCTGAGTGACAGAAAGCGTATCTGAGAAACGTACACGCCAATAATAGTCAAAGCTTGCTTTAACAACACTTTTTACCGTCGCAGCTGGCACTGTCAGTACGTCCCCGTCTAAAGTAAAATCTGCAGTCTCTTTATCATCGACATAAACACTTACATTGTCAGCCTTTTCGCAAGGCAGTACATAGCCGCCATTTTTAATAAACAGCTGATATTTACCACTTTCATCCCTGCTAAGCTCCTGTAGTTCGACGCGAGCGCCATAATCCTTGTAAAAGAAAGGTAAAAGGGTACCCTTGCATTTTGCATAAAAGCCCATTAGTAGCGACAGATTCTTATCGTCTAAAGCAGTAAAGCTCACAGTAAATGATAGTTTAGGATACAGTTGGCTACAAATCGCCCTACGCCTGCCGCTGGCGGTTTCTGTCTGTGTGACCTCCCACGCCTGCTGCAGTGTACTGCTCCATGCTGTTTCACCGCTGTCAAGCGGAAATATTCTTTCAGCCATACGCATCCCCCTTAAAAAGTATCAAACGCCGCGTTGAAGTTGCGGTTGTCGTCTAATGTTGCCTGCTTTAGAACCTGCATGCCTCCACGCGCCAAAAAGTCAGCAAAGCTGGATGCATCCAACGCTGATACGTTAAGAGTGATGCTGTT
>OLRN01001507.1_pt1 | contig 12190 bp, 10 predicted proteins | sample 1673001 | NCBI WGS metagenome assembly OLRN01 (sample SAMEA3136745, study PRJEB25190) | human gut metagenome | biome: human gut; feature: human-associated habitat; material: faeces | place: Austria | collected 2013 | reverse complement strand
TTGATATTGACCCCCAAAAGCACAAGGAGTATCTCTACCATTTTTATGCGGGCGATTTCCCCGGAAGCTGGGCAAAGGGCGAGCTGTACAACTACGACCCCGCCACCGGCGATGCCCGGAGCTGCGGCACCACCGCCAGCCTGTGCGGCGTGGAGCAGGCGTTGGAAAAGAATGATAAAATCGCGCTGGATTACGCCGTGAAGCGTGACCTGCTCCTGCACACGGCAATGGCATTTTTGCAGGGCTTCCCGATGCTGAACTGCGGTGATGAAATCGCACAGCTCAACGGCTGGGATTACAAAAACGACCCCGACCGTGTGGAGGACAGCCGCAACCTGCACCGCAGCAAATTCAACTGGGAAAACGCAAAACAGCGCACCCGGAAAGGTACGCTGCAAAACGCTCTGTGGCAGGGCATGGAAGAACTGCGCAAGATGCGGGCAGACGAGTGCTTCAGACCGGATGCGTGGGTCACGACATGGGACAGCCACAACCCCGGCGTGCTGGCACTGGTGCGCAAGCGCAATGACGAAACGCTGGTAGGTCTGTTCAACTTTACCGAATACCCTGCCGGTGCAAGCCTTGACGCTCTGGGCGGAAAGTATACCACCGCTGACGGCAAGACTGTCTGGCTGGCCGATGTGGAATTGCAGCCCTATCAGGCATTGCTCGTGAAAAAGGCATAAGATGGTTTTTGAGGACACCCCGGTATCTTCCGCGCGAAGGAAAGATGCCGGGGTGTTTTTTCTTTTAGCGATGCAATCGCGCAGCCTGCATCCAGTGGATGCAGTTCACGGGTTTGGGTGTTTCCCAACAAGCATTTTGCAAAGCAAAATGAACAGTTGTATATACAGCTGCCCTGCTTGCGCGTACTCTGTGAAGGGGTTCAATCTTAGAAATTTTCGTTTGAGGGAACTGCTATTCCGATACTCAAAATTTCAAAATCAAGTTCATCATTCATGCCGTCAGTTTCAAAGAAAACCTTGAAGCGGACGGTTATTTTTGTGCAAAACGAAATGCACGCAGCTAAAGCAAGTTGTATGCAAAAGCGGAGGTCATACCTGCCGGATTTCCTTTTGCCGCTTTTGTGCATTGCAGGCACTCTCTGCACAAAAAAGTTCGCCGCTCCTTTGACGGAACGGCGAACTTGCTCGGATCGTTTACGGTCTGCTGTCTTGTCACGGCAGCGGGCAGGTCACAGAAGGCTCAGGGCCTCTTCATCTGCCACCAGCGTGCAGTCCGGATGCAGCTGCAGGATGGAGCCGGGGCATTCCGGCGTGACCGGGCCGGACACGACTGCTTTGACGGCCTTTGCCTTGGCCAAGCCGTTGGCGACCACCAGCACCTTGCGGGCCTGCATGATGGTCTTGATGCCCATGGTATAGGCCTGCCTGGGCACCAGATCTTCGTTGCCGTCAAAGAAGCGCTTGTTGGCCTCGATGGTGGCTTCGGTCAGATCGACGCAGTGGGTCTCCAGCTCAAACGCCTTGCCCGGCTCGTTGAAGCCGATGTGGCCGTTCGGGCCAAGACCCAGCAGCTGCAGGTCGATGCCGCCCACGCTGTGGATGATCTGGTTGTACTGGGCGCAGGCTGCGTCCGCATCGGGGTTGGTGCCGTCCGGCAGGTTGATGCGGGCGGGGTTGATGTTGACGTGGTCGAACAGGTGGCGGTGCATGAAGCTCCAGTAGCTTTCCGGGTGGTCCTTGGGCAGGCCGCGGTACTCATCCAGATTGACGGTCGTCACCCCTGAAAAGTCGAGGTCACCCTTGTTGTACCACTCCACCAGCTGCTGGTAGGCACCCACCGGGGTGCCGCCGGTGGCCAGACCCAGCACGCAGTCGGGTTTCAGGATGATCTGCGCCGAAAGGATGTTGGCCGCCTTGCGGGACATGTCTGCGTAATCGTTTGCGCGAATGATCTTCATCGGTTCTCCGCTCCTTTGTTTTTACTTCAGCAGCAGCGGCAGAAAGCTGGTGCCGTTTTCCGGTGCCTTGCTGTGGAAATAGTCCGCAGCGGTCGCACCGACATCGCTGAGGGTCTTGCGGATCCCGATATTCTTGGGGGTGGAGTGGGCACTGTGGATCATCAGCGGCACCATCTCACGGGTGTGGTGCGGGTGTCCGATGGTCGGGTCGTTGCCGTGGTCCGCCTGCACGATGAGGATATCGTCCTCGCCCAAGGCGTCGCGGATCTTGCCGATCCATTCGTCCGCCACCCGCAGGCGGTCTGCGTAGGCCGCGACATTCTCCCGGTGGCCGCACAGGTCCGTTTCCTGCACGTTGGTGCAGATGAACGCAGTCTCCTGCTCCTTTACGATCTCCAGGGTGCGCTGCAGCACGCTGGCCGTGTCCACCATGGGGATGCTGGTGCCGTAATTGTTCGTGACCACGTCGGCCACCTTGCCCAGCAGGAACACCGGCAGGCCGCTCTTGCCCAAGATCGTCGGGATCTGCACCTCCGGGTCAACGCCGTAGCCCATGTGGATGCAATGGTAGTCGTTGTTGTAAACGCCGCTGGCCGGGGCATTTACGCCGATGTAATCGCCGTGTTCCTCAATGGCATCCAGCAGGTTCTGCAGGTGCACGCCGCGCCCGCCGAAGGTGATGACGCGGGGCACGACCGACACGCTGCGCACCAGATGACCGATCTTGAGCTCTTCCTCAAAATCAAGGTCGTCGATGGCCGCCGTGACGTTGAAGGCCTGACCCGGATCGCATTCCACGTTGTCGGCCACGGTGCAGGCCTCGTTGACGATCAGCAGGCGCTTGCCGGATGTTCCGGTGTAATACCGGACATGGTAACCCGCATCCTCCAGCGTCTTTTTGATGAGCTCGATCTTATTGCAGATCGGCTCGCCGAAAGGCTTTGCCGGGCGGGTGCCCATGATCTCCTGATGGCCGAAGAAGGTGTCCGCACCATCGTGCATCAGCTCGGCACGGCCGAACGTTGCATCCGTCGCAAACGGCAGGCCGGGGAACTCCCGCCCCACGATGTTCGCCAGACCAAGGCTTGCCAGATTGGGCAGCTTCAGGTCCGGCGTGCGCTCAAAGATATGCACGCAGGTGTTGGCACCGCAGTCCGCAGGGCGCACCTGCGGCACATCCGGCATTGCGCCCACACCAAAACCATCCAGAACGATTACAACAAACTTTCCCATTGCGAATTATCCTTTCTGTCATTCCCGGACCGGTTCTCCCAGCGCAGAGTACAGGCCCGCCAGCTCCGGCTTGCCGGAGGACAGCCCTTTGACCACTGCCACCCGGCTCCGGGTCACAAAGAACTGTGTCCGGAACGCCATGACCGCCGCAGCCGAGACCGGACAGTTCTGCTGCAGTTCAAAATGATAGTCGATGCTGGAGTCGTCCGGCGGCAGCACCGGCACGACCTTTGCATTTTCCGGCGTCGTGCCCACCAGGGCGTTCTTCATATGGCCGCGGCGGTAATGCCCGCCGCCGTAGCAGTACGCCTTATCGCCCAGATTGTGGCTGACCTCCGAAACATACAGGTAGCCGGGGCGCTCCTCGGCATCCGGGTGGCCGGCATGATACGGTGTCGTTCCGGTCAGGCCGTGTCCCGGTTCCCCGTGGGTGCCGCCTGCCGCCGCGATCATCGGGATGCTGTGGGTGCAGGTGGCACTGGGCGTATTGAGCATCAGGTCCCGGTAGCCGCGGGCGCGCAGCATTTCGGCTGCGGTCTGCACGGTCCGGAGGTTGGGCATGGGCAGGATGTCCTGTGCCGCTTCGTCGTACAAAAAGCAAGGGAAGCTGCACACGCCGCCCACCTCCACATTCGGCATCGCCTCGATCGCACGCACTGCGCTGTCCAGTTCCTGCAATTCAAAGCCGCCGTACTGCCCGGAATACAGCATGTCGCCTTCTCCCAGAACACGGAGCATCAGCTTCTGGTGCAGGCCCAGCTCGGTGCAGACTGCGCTGATCTCGCGGGCTTTTTCCAGCGTGTACACCGTTACGATCACCGGCTTTGCGCGGAGGATCTTTTTCAGGGCCGCCCGGGGGATCTGGACCAGATGCCCTACGTTGCCGAGGGGGATCTGATTTTCCACCATCGTCAGCGCCTCGCGGAAGTCCACGCACACAGCGCCCACATATCCCATGTCGGTCAGCGCACGGGCGATCAGGGGGTTGCGTCCGATCTGCTTGAGCATGAAAAAGTTCTGCACGCCGTTTGCGTCACCTGCTTGTTTGATGCTGCGGGCATTTTCCAGGATCGTGTCGTAATCCAGCAGATAGGTGTCCGGCAGGATCACGCCATTCTGCTGCCATTCAATGCCCAGACGCACCAACGGCTGGTTGCGCTCCATTACGGTCTTTAAAAACACAGGGCATCTCTCCTTTTCCTCTCGTTTTTTCAGCGGTTCAGTTTTCCTCGACCTGCTCCATGCAGCTGCGCAGGATGCGGATGATGGTGTCCGGGCCGCTGCGCATGGGGTTGATGCGGATCATCCGGTGTTCAATGGTCGGGTCCTGCGCACGGAACGTTCCACTGACACGGTAGATCATGGGGGCAAACTCGTATTTGCTCTCGCTGCCCACCGGATGCGGCGCTGCGCCGAACTTCGGGGCAGCGTCCAGAATTTTTTCGGCGATCTCCTGATCAAACTCCACCAGCAGCACCTTGCTCTGCGCGTTTGCCAGGAACGCCTGCCGCACATGGGGGACCTCGCCGGCGTTCAGGCGGCGGACCAGCTCCTCGTTGACCTCGCTCTGGATGGCGAGCGCCACCGGCGCATAGATCAGGCCGCGCAGGGCCTCCATGGCTTCGTGTCCCTGCACCTGACTGCCGCCGGAATACTGCATCTTGTAGATGCGGTCGATCAGCTCCTTGCTGCCGATCACTGCACCGACGCCCTCCGGACCAAGGATCTTGAAGCAGGAGAAGGTGGACAGGTCGGCCCCCGCTTGGCAGCCGATGGCGTCCACTTTCAGGGCGGCGTAGTTGTCATCGGTCACCACCGGGATGCCCGGCAGCGCAGCCTTGATGGCTGCGATCACGGCCTTGTAGTCGTAGCGGTCCTCCGGCTTCTGCCGGGTCAGCTGCACCAGGGCGCCGCGGATCTCGTCCTTGTGCTGCGCACAGACGGCCTTGAGCTGTTCCAGATCGTTGAAGTCCGCGCGGATGGGTTTCAGCCCCATGGCGTCGATGGTCACCTGCGTCGTCGTATAGATGGGCGAAGTGTGCACCAGAATGGCATCCCCCGGTTTCAGGCAGGCGGTCAGAGCCCAGCGGATCGCGCCCGTGCCGGAGCCGCGCACAAGCAGCGCCGCCGGAGCATCAAAGGTGTCGGCAAAGACCTTTTCCACCTTTACCGTGCAGCGGGGCTTGTTCAGCCCTTTCACCACGCCGAGGTCGCCCAGCGAGAGGACTTCCTCTCCCTGAAAATTGCGGGTCACTGCGTCAATGACCTTGAACTGGAGCTGTTTTGCCTGTTCCAGCGAGATAGAATGCAGGGGATAGGTTTTCATTGTCAATTCCTCGAATCCTTGTTATTTCTGTCCTTTGTAGATGCGCAGTGCATTGCGGTACAGCAGGTTCTCCCATGCGCGGTCCGGCACGCCTGCCTCGCTTGCCAGCGGAGCAAAGGTGTCCAGCAGGTAGCTGTAGCCCACACCGCCCCGGTCTGCAAAGTTGCTGCGGCGGGTGATGTCCATGCTCATGACGATCTGCGTGTCGTACCCTTCCGCACAAAGGCGGCTGAGCCAGTCTGCACGGGAGACATCGGGCTGGTAGTTGCACTTGCCGATGGTGTCGAACGCAATGTTGACCCCCTGATCCAGCAGGCGCTTCATGTAATCCAGATCGGCCGACAGGTCGATGTGGCTCAGCACCACCCGGCTCAGGTCAACGCCAAAGCTCTTGAAGATCTCCAGCTGCTCCAGGCCGCGCGTGCCCAGCGTTGTGTGGGTGCAGATGGGTGCCCCCGTTTCTGCATGGGCGCGGGATGCCGCACGGAACACCTTGGCCTCCGTCTCGGTGATGTCCTTCGAGGTGCCGATCTCGCCGATGACGGTCGCCCGGGCACCGGTGCCTTCAATGCCCTCGGTCAGTTCCTTCACCATGATGTCACACAGCTGCTGTTCGGTCAGCGTATAGCACTCCGGCGGGAGAAAAGGCTCCTTGTAGTAGCCCGTCGCGTGGGTGATCTCCACCCCCGCCTGTGCAGCCATTTTCTGCACATAAGCCACGTTCCGGCCCATCCCGCGGTTGGTCTGGTCGATGATGCCGACCACACCGTGTTCCGCCAGCCGCCGGTATTCCGCCGCGGTCGCGTCAAAATCATCCAGCCTGCAGTCGATGTTCTTCTTCGGGCCGGACAGGTCGATCGTCGTATGCTCGTGCGCATACAGAATCTTTTCAGGCAGTTTCAAAAGGATTCGCCTCCTGTATTGTTTCTTAACCAGAGCCGCCTCCCGGCGCAGGCCGGGAGGCGCTCATTTTATCCGGGGATCAGGCGGCAGGGGTGTACAGAGACAGCAGGAACAGCACGTTTGCGATCAGGCCGACCAGGATCGCGCCCAGAGGACCGACCGCCATGGAGACCAGAGGCTTCTTGCTGCACTTGTTGATGCACCAGAATGCCACGATGATGAACAGACCCGTCGTGGGCATGATTGCCTGAGCAGCCAGGATGCCGCCGATCAGCAGGGCGATGTCGATGACGTAGCTCATAGCGGTACGGATGTTGTCGCCGCAGCGCTTGATGCCGGGGAACTTGTCCAGACCCTTTGCGATGACGTTCAGCAGCAGGATCTCCACGCAGATGCAGGCTGCACCGGCGATCAGGGCGATAAAGGGGTTGGGGATCAGCAGACCGATCACAAAGACGAAGGTCATGCCGGCCGGAGCGTAGACGCCGGTGGTGATGGCGGTGGTGGCAACCAGCGGGATAAAGCCGATGGCACGGGCCAGAGCGGTCAGACCTGCGTTGACGCGGTCACCCTCGGCCAGCAGGCCCAGGCTGATGGGGTCACCGGCCATGATGCTCATGCTGGTGCCTGCTGCGATCAGGCCGCCCATGAGGGCCAGAACCGGCATATACTTGCGGATGCGTGCGACCTTGTCGGCAAAGATCTGGGTCAGCATTTCGTTGGAGTTCTGGTCGTTGCCTTCCTTATCCATGGCAGCGAACACCAGCATGATGATCATACCGGCCAGCAGGGCCATACCGTCCTTGTTCAGGCTGATCGTGTGCTCGGCGTCCAGTGCGATCTTGCCGTAGGTCTCAACGATCTGACGGACCAGCAGGGTCACAACGGCGGTGATGATGCCCTTGGCAGCGCCGAACTGCAGGGCAACCGTCACAGCCGGGAAGATAGCGAAGGCCAGCGTGATACCGGCAGAGACCTGGCCCAGGCTGCCCAGGAAGTTGACCGGCAGCAGGTTGAACAGGTCGATGATCACCTGCAGGCCGAACAGCAGGGCCACGCCGTACACAGCGCCGATGACGCCGGAAACGATCATGCCCTTTTTGGTGTCCGGGCACCAGGTGCCGATGATGTCGGTGGTGAGCAGGATGCAGTGGATCAGGATGATGCTTGCGGCAATGGACGTGGGCAGGCCGTAGCCGATGACCAGGCCAAAGCCGATGGCAAAGCTGGTGGCTGCCAGAGCCTTGCGGTCCATGCGCTTTTCCAGATACTCCGGCAGGACCGGGCGCAGGCCGTCGTTGAACACGGCGATGCTCTGGTTTGCCAGGATCGATGCCAACGCACCAACTGCCGCGATGATAACGTAGCGCAGAATGGTTTCCATATGTAATCCTCCTTATTTGACGATCCGGATCAGAAGCCCAGACCCTTGAGAATGATCGGCACGACCTTTTCGATGTGCTGATCCGTAAAGCCGTATGCCTTCTTGCCGGCCTTGACCTGTGCCAGGATCTCGTCCTCGCTCAGCATTTTGCCCGGCATGGACACCGTTGCGCACTGGTTCATGCCCAGCAGGGCAATGGCCATTGCCAGCGCACCGCCGCCGCCCGTCTTGCAGGCGCCGAAGTAGTAATCTGCCTGCCCGGTCTTGACCGCCATTGCCGCCGCAATGTCATCCTTGATCTCCACCGAGGCACGGTCGCCTACAACACCCTTGATGGTGTCATAAACCTTCTGCTTGTCGATCTGGCCGCCTACTACGATTTTCATAAGCTAGCCCTCCTTTCTGATGTGGGTTTTATGCAAATGCTGTCACGATTGTGCCAGCACGACCCCGATGTGCATGGTCAGGAACTTCTGCTCGTCCTCCGGCAGGTCCGGCAGGATCTCCCGCACCAGCGCCTGCGTTGCTTCCAGTGCCTTGGGGAAGGTGGGCTCCTGGCTGGTCTCTTCGTAGACCTCCTCGTCCAGCGGCTCCACCGGCTCTCCGCGGTGGATGCGCCCCAGCGCAGCGCACAGGTGCGTGATCATGGCGGAGGCGTTTTCTTCGGTCAATGTCAGACCGTATTTCTCCTGAAAAAAGCGGATCACATCCTGTACCTTCCGGCAATCCTCCTCGGACAGCATCCCTGCCTGGTGCAGGATCGTTAATCTCGGTTCAAAATCCATCTCTGACATCTCCCAATGATTTTTTGTTTTGCTTACAGCCAGGTGCCGATCTTGTCGGCCAGCGTCTCAGCCGGAGCTTCGGTTCCAAAAATGTTCCAGACCAGCTCACAGATCTCGCCGCAGCAGCTATAGGGGCTGTAGTACGAGGTGGAGTCCGGCTTGAAGCCGACGTTCTGCTTGTTGGTCAGGAAAATGACGGCGGTCTTGTTGGTCTTGTTCATGACCACATGGGTGCCGGTAAAGCCTGCGTGGCCAAAGGCGTCGTAGTGGCGGTCGCCGCGGCCCATGAACGAGGAGCCCCGCTCAAAGCCCAGCCCGCGGGACGGCTTGCCGTTCTGCTCGCTGGTGAACTCGTCGATGACTTCCTTCTTGTAAAGGCGGACGCCCTTGTAGATGCCGCCGTTCAGCATGGCCTGGCACAGCACGGCCAGATCTTCCGCGTCGGAGTACAGGCCCGCGTGACCGGCCACGCCGCCGTTTGCCATCCATGCATTGCCGTCGTTGCACTCGCCCTGCAGGGTGTAGTTGCGCCAGCCGGTAAAGGTGCGGAACGCGTCCAGATCGGCGGTACAGTCGTAGCCAAAGCCCGGGTAGTCGATCTCGTCCACCATGGCATACTCATACGGGTTGCCGAAGGAGGTGGCCGCCACATCCTCGGTGGTAAAGCCGTTGGCCAGCGGCAGATAGGTGGTGCGCTTCAGCCCCAGAGGCTTGTAGATCTCGTTCTTGACGTATTCGTCCATTGAGCGCCCGGTGATCCGCTCCACCAGGAAGCCCAGCATCTGGAAGCCCAGGTCGCTGTACTTTTCCTCGCCGGGGGCGAACATCAGCTCACAATTGCAGATGTAATCCAGCACCTTGGCCTTGTCCTTCTCGATGTAGAGGAACATCGCCTTCCACTGCGGCAGACCGGAGGTGTGAGTCAGCAGCTGATGCACGGTGACGTTTTCCTTCCCGTTCTTGGCAAACTCCGGAATGTAGCTTGCTACCGTGGCATTCAGGTCGATCTTGCCCTCGCTGTACAGCTTCATGATGGACTGTGTCGTGGCCATGATCTTGGTGCAGGATGCCATGTCGAACATGGTATCCATCTGCATGGGGCGGGGATCGTCCAACCGCACGCCCATGTCGTTGAGCATTGCGTAGCCGTATGCCTTTTCATACACGATCTTGCCGCCGCGTGCCACCACGATCGTTGCGCCGGGGAAATATCCCTGTCCCATGTAGTTTTCCACAATGTTGTCGATGGCCGTCAGGCGGTCATCGGTCCGGACGGGCATTGCAGACCGGGGGAAGCAGTTCTCCGCCTGCTCCGGGCTGGCACACCCCATAAAGGCAGAGGCAGCTGCCAGTGTGCCAACGGTTTTGCCGGATGCGATCAGGAAGTTGCGCCGAGTGATCTTTTTCATGCGAGATCTCCTTTTCTTTCTGCAAAAAAATCAGACATCCTGTATCGGTTTTCGGAAGAAAATGTTTTATACAATATTTTGTATTTTCATCCCGAAAGAAACATCCGCATGTCCTCTATGCAGATGTGACTTCTGTTTGACCGCACCTTTGCTTAGTAGCGCGGAATGATCTGCTTGCGCATCACCTGCTGCTGGATGTGGTCCACACGCTCCACCGACAGGATCTTGCGCACCAGCTGCGCGGTGATGTTATCACTTTTCCGGCAGGCAAGCACGGCCACGGTATCTTTTTCCTGCTCATCCAGCCGGGGCATCGGATAATAGCTCAGCCCCTCCGGCAGCATATCGGCGCTCCAGACGCCGGCATCAATGACGCCGCTGTGCAGAAACGGCACCAGTTGACTATAGATGATGGGCACATATTGCACCGGCTTATCGGCAAAACAGAACCGGGTCAGCATCTCCTGGTCCACCGAGGAGGTATCCACGCCCACCTTGCAGTTCTGCCAGTCGCCCTTGAAGTCCGGGCGGACAAAGACCCGATGCTGTTCCACATAGCTCTGCGGGCCAAAGGCCGCGATCAGCTGGATGTCCTTGCCCTCCTGCACATAGTGTTCAAATGCAAGCTGGCTCATGACGCACAGATGAAAGCGCCCTTCTTCCACACAGTTCAGCCGGTAGCCGGAACCGCGCATGAATGCGATCGCGCCCGTGACCCCTTTCTGGTTCAGTTCCTCATACAGTCCGCTGGCCAGACCTTCATAGCGCAGGCCATACGGCATAGGCATCACGCAGGTCAGACCCGTATTGCTGCAATACTGCGCCATTGCCACATAGTCGATCTCTGTTGCAATGGTGCCGTTCTGCCCATGGGATTCCAGACGGATCACATGATTCTGTTTCAGGTTGTTCAGCGCGATCTGGATATTTCCCCGTGCCATCTCGCATTGTTCGCTCAGTTCCGTCACCGTGGGGATCCGGTCTCCCGGTTCCAGCCCTGCCAGGATCTGCGCGACCTGCAGCGTTGCCAGACCAGACTTCTGGAGCAGACTTGTGTTCATCATGGTTGCTCTTCCCTTCTCGACCTATCTTTCAATCCGCATCAGGTGGACCGTGGGAAATTCCACAGGAAAGAAGCGTATTTTGGGCGTTCCGCCCCTCCTCACAAGAGACAGATCGCTTGCAGATTCATGATAATACAAAATTTCATATATTGCAATATGGAGTCTTGCATAAACTTTTTCCATCGAATTTGTACAACCTGATTTTTCATCCGCCGCGGCTTTCCGGTCCGTCACCAGTCTCCCCGGCAGGAACACCATGCGCCGCTTGCCCTTGAGGTCACCCCCGCGTATGCGGGGAAAAGCGAAAAACAGGTGCCGTTCCTGCCCCCTTACCAGGATCACCCCCGCGTATGCGGGGAAAAGCGCTACTGGGAAGGAAACATCGAAGCGGTGGAGGGATCACCCCCGCGTATGCGGGGAAAAGACTCTCAGAAATCTTCATGGTTGTTACCTCCGGGGATCACCCCCGCGTATGCGGGGAAAAGAGAAGGGGGTCACCTTCCTGCCCAACATTCCCAGGATCACCCCCGCGTATGCGGGGAAAAGTACACCTGACCGCTTATTTCTTTATCATCTGGGGGATCACCCCCGCGTGTGCGGGGAAAAGCTGCCGTCGCTGCCCTCAAAGGTCACGCAGCCGGGATCACCCCCGCGTATGCGGGGAAAAGTTAAAGATGCCCTGCTGGATTGCCCCCAACGTGGGATCACCCCCGCGTATGCGGGGAAAAGGCATCCAACTCACCCATAAGGGACTTCTTGATGGGATCACCCCCGCGTATGCGGGGAAAAGTGTCCGAACTGCGGTCGCAAAATGAAGCAGCAGGGATCACCCCCGCGTATGCGGGGAAAAGTTCTTGGCTCCCTGGCCGCTGCCCATGATGCTGGGATCACCCCCGCGTATGCGGGGAAAAGGACCAGATCCAGCAGGATGCAGCACGCACACCGGGATCACCCCCGCGTATGCGGGGAAAAGCATGGGTGAAGGATTTTTACAAGCTCGAAAAGGGGATCACCCCCGCGTGTGCGGGGAAAAGCCGATGAAGGTTTTCTCGTCCTTCGCCATCACGGGATCACCCCCGCGTATGCGGGGAAAAGTGCACTGCGTGCGGGGTGTCACCCATCACGATGGGATCACCCCCGCGTATGCGGGGAAAAGCTCCAA
>OLRN01001506.1_pt1 | contig 12198 bp, 9 predicted proteins | sample 1673001 | NCBI WGS metagenome assembly OLRN01 (sample SAMEA3136745, study PRJEB25190) | human gut metagenome | biome: human gut; feature: human-associated habitat; material: faeces | place: Austria | collected 2013 | reverse complement strand
AAGCTGACGCAGGGATATCAGACGGCGGCAGTTCATTGCTTCTGGGCCAAGTATTGGAGCCGGGACACGGCATACCCTAACCTGGGCTTTGACACCTTCCTGAGCCTGGAACAGATGACCCATGTCAACAAGGTGCGCAGGCACTACTGGACCAGCGGTCTGGTCACGGATGACTCCATGGCGGACCAGATCATCCAGCAGTATGAGAAGATGAAGACATCCTCGGATGCACCGGTTTTCCTGCACGCGGTCACGATGCAGAACCATACCAATTATAATAAAGACAACTACCCGGACGATGTGCGGGTGAAGGTGACAGAGCACCCGGCGGGCCTCAAGGCCAGCACCATCGGCGCGCTGGAAGATTTTGCGACCGGCATCCGGGATGCCGATGCCATGCTGGGCAAGCTGACCCAATACTTCCCGCAGGTGGACGAGCCGGTGATCCTGGTGTTCTGGGGCGACCATTACAACCCCATTGATTCCAATTATGATGTCTTCACCAGCAGCGGCTATGCCAGCGATTCCAGTGCGGACCCGCGCCTGCACCAGACCACCCTGCTGATGTGGTCGAACTACACCGACAAGCCCGTGGATCTGGGCACCATTGCCGCTTACGATATCTCGCCGGTGATGATGGACATTTACGGTCTGGAAGAGCCGCTCTACTTCCAGTTCCTGAACCGTCAGCTGCGTGTGGCCAGCCGCACCAATACCCGCGGAACCACCATGAATCTGGACGGCACCACCACGCAGGAGCCTACCGAGTTCCAGCAGCGGTGGAGCGCAGAGCACTGGCTTTTGCAGTACGACCTGATGTTCGGCAAAGGATATGCGCTGCAGCGCATGGGCCTTGCGGGCCTGAGCGGCGTGGACACAGGCAAATGAGCGAAAAACAGACGATTTCTTTGTAAAAAACAGAGAAAAACTCTTGCAACCGGCGTTTGTTTGTGATATTATAACAAGGCATTACACACGCATCACTATGCCCTTTTGTGCCCAAATGGGTGGAGGGCAGTCCCGAACCGTCCGATACGGCCCGGGATCACGGTGTGCGGAGGCAAAACAATATCTGGAGGTATTTTACTATGGCAGTCGTTTCTATGAAGCAGCTTCTCGAGGCAGGTGTGCACTTCGGTCACCAGACCCGCCGCTGGAACCCCAAGATGGCTAAGTACATCTTCACCGAGCGCAATGGTATCTATATCATTGACCTGCAGAAGACCGTGAAGAAGCTGGACGAGGCTTACAACTACGTGAAGGAAGTTGCAGCTGAGGGCGGCGACATCCTGTTCGTCGGCACCAAGAAGCAGGCTCAGGAGTCCATCCGTGACGAGGCTCTGCGCTGCGGCATGCACTATGTCAATGCTCGCTGGCTGGGCGGTATGCTGACCAACTTCCGCACCATCCGCAAGCGCATCGACCGTATGGATCAGCTGGCTAAGATGAAGGAGAACGGCACCTTTGAGCTGCTGCCCAAGAAGGAAGTTGCCAAGCTGGAGCTGGAGATGGAGAAGCTGGACAAGTACCTGGGCGGTGTCAAGAACATGAAGACCCTGCCGAAGGCTATGTTCATCGTTGATCCTCACAAGGAGCGCATCGCTGTTGCTGAGGCCCGCAAGCTGAACATCCCCATCGTGGCTATCGTTGATACCAACTGCAACCCCGACGAGATCGACTACGTCATCCCCGGCAACGACGACGCTATCCGCGCTGTCAAGCTGATCGCTGGCGCTATGGCTGACGCTGTGCTGGAAGGCAAGCAGGGCAACCAGGAGGCCGCTCCCGCTGAGGATGCAGCAAACGCCTGATTTCCCATCCCACAAACAACAAAATAACGTGTAAGGGAGAATACGAAAATGGCTATTTCTGCAAAGGACGTTATGGAACTGCGCAAGCAGACCGACTGCGGCATGATGGAGTGCAAGAAGGCTCTGACCGAGGCTGACGGCAACTTCGAGAAGGCAATCGAGATCCTGCGTGAGCGTGGTCTGGCTACCGCTGCCAAGAAGGCAAGCCGTACCGCTGCCGAGGGCATGGTCTACGCTGACTACTGCCCCCAGTGCAAGGTGGGTGTTGTCATCGAGGTCAACGCTGAGACCGACTTCGTTGCCAAGAACGACAAGTTCGTTGCTTTCGTCAAGGAGGCTACTCAGGTCATCATGAAGCAGAACCCTGCTGATGTTGAGGCTCTGATGGCTTGCAAGACCGAGAACGGCGAGACCGTGGACGAGGCTCTGAAGAACCTGATCCTGGTCATCAAGGAGAACATCAAGGTTCGCCGCTTCGTCCGTTACGAGGGCGTTTGCTCTGCATACGTCCACGGCGGCGGCACCCACGGCATTCTGGTCAACTTCGAGACCACCAACGGCATCGAGGCTAAGGACGAGTTCGTTACCTACGGCAAGGACATCGCCATGCAGGTCGCAGCTGCTAACCCCGGCTATGTCGATGAGGCTTCTGTCCCCGCTGAGGTCGTGGCCAAGGAGAAGGAGATCATGCTGGCTCAGATGGCTGGCGATCCCAAGACCGCTAACAAGCCCGAGGCTGTGAAGCAGAAGATGATCGAGGGCAAGATCAAGAAGTTCTTCAAGGAGAACTGCCTGGTCGATCAGGAGTTCGTCAAGGACAGCGACCTGACCGTTGCTCAGTACACCGCTAAGGTCGCTAAGGATCTGGGCGGCGACATCAAGATCGTCAAGTTCACCCGCTTCCAGAAGGGCGAAGGCCTGGAGAAGCGTGCTGACGACTTCGCTGCTGAAGTTGCAAGCATGGTGAAGTAATTTAACTTCCAAAGTTGAATTGGGAGCTGCAGTACCCGTAACAGGGTGCTGCGGCTCCTTTTTGTTTGTGTTTGGCGGGCGGATGTGCTATCATAGAGAAAACGGAAAGAAGGGAGGACGAAAAGCAATGCGCAGTGTAAACAAAACGTCTCTCCGAATGGAGAGCATGATCGGATAAGGAGAATCCCTTATGAAAAAACAAACCATGACTCTTGCGGGCATCCCTGCCATCCTGTACGGCAGCCGGAGCCGGAATGTTTACCTCTATCTCCATGGTAAGAACGGCTGCAAGGAAGAAGCAGAACGTTTTGCCGCTACAGCCTGTGAAGCTGGCTGGCAGGTGCTGGCTATCGACCTGCCCGAGCATGGCGCACGGAAAAACAGCCCTGAGCGGCTTCTGCCGTGGGTGGCTGTGCCGGAGATAGAAGCCGTATATGCCCGCATGAAGCCGGTGTGGGCGCATATCCGGCTGTATGGCGTGAGCATCGGCGCGTGGCTTGCCATGCAGGCGCTGCAGGGAGATGCGCCGGAACAGACCCTGCTGGTCTCTCCGGTGGTGGATATGAAAGCTCTCATCACGAATATGATGCAATATGCCCATGTGACCGAGGAACAGCTGCACCGGGCAGGGGAGATCCCCACGGATCTTGGGGAGACCCTCTCATGGCCGTATCTGTGCTGGGTGCGGGAACATCCGCTGCACTGGCATGGCCGCACGCAGGTGCTGTATGGTGACAGGGATGCCCTGACCAGCCGCACCATGATCGAGCGCTTCCGTCAGGAAAGCGGGGCGCATCTGACGATCATGGAGGGCGGGGAACACTGGTTCCATACCCCGGTGCAGATGGCGGTCCTTCAAACGTGGGAAGAAACGAATTTTTGATTTTTGATTTAGAATAGCCGCCGCGTGCGCTATGGCTATTTTTAGCGGAAGTATTATTTTTATATTTGCAAACCAGCAAAGCCTTCGGGCTTTGCTGGTTTGCTTTTTCACGGGAAAGGTCGTGACCGTACACTGCATTTTTTGTGGTGACTATGCATTTTATCTTTGGGACTCTTTCTGTGAAAAAATGGTTTGGAAACGACCGCAGTCGTTTCCAAACCACAATATCAAATAAATTTTCCTCTGCTTATGGCCAGAGCGCACGCGGAGGCCATTTCAAATCATAGAAGCTTACAGCAACAAAAACTGCCGCTGACGGTTTTTACGCCGTCAGCGGCAGTTTGCATTTACAGATTCAGTTCAGCAGGATCTGAAACTCAGACCTTTGCTTCGCTGTTGTGCTCAGCATTCTTATAGGCCTTGAAGGAGTGGAACACGATGTTCAGGCCCAGAACGATCAGCAGCACGGCCAGGATCAGCTGCAGGCCGTTTGCAATGAACACAGCACCCCAAGTGGTCTCGCCAGCGGGGATGGTGACAGCAGCGGCATTGCTGATGGCCTTGACCATAGCGATCAGGCGCTGCACCAGAGCGGTGAAGGTGACGCACAGCATGATGATCAGCGGAGGGAAGATCATCTTGTTGCTGCGGCCGGTGACCTTCAGGAACACGCACAGGGTGGCCAGAACCAGAGCGCTCAACAGCTGGTTTGCAGAACCGAACAGGGGCCAGATGTTGGCGTAGCCGATCTTGGTCAGCAGGAAGCCGAAAGCCAGAGTCAGGAAGGTGGAGAAGTACACGTTGCACAGCAGCTTGCGCCAGCCCTCAGCATGCTCCATGTCGTCCACGCTGAACAGCTCCTGGAAGCTCATGCGGCCGATACGGGCCACAGCATCCAGACTGGTCAGAGCCAGTGCGGAAACGCACATGGTCATAAACACAGAGGCAAAGTGCTGGTCCAGGCCGAAGCCCACGAAGAAGCTGGCAACGCCGCGGCTGAAGATCTGGAACGGAGTGCCGTCTGCGGGGGTGCCGTCTGCAGCAGCAGAAGCACCGGCCACGCACAGGGCGATGACAGCCAGCAGGCTTTCCAGCACCATGGCACCATAGCCGACCTTCAGCATATCCTTCTCATTGGTAACGGTCTTGGAGGAGGTGCCGGAAGACACCAGACTGTGGAAACCGGAAACAGCGCCGCAGGCAACGGTAACGAACAGGATGGGGAACATGGTGCCCAGCTTGGCGTTGGTAAAGCCGGTGAACACCGGCAGGTTCATGACGGGATGGTTGACGATCAGGCCCAGAACAGCGCCCACGATCATGGCCACGAACATAAAGGTGGTCATGTGGTCACGGGGCTGCTTCAGCAGCCACATGGGCAGGACAGCGGCAAAGAAGATGTACACAAAGGTGATGTAGCTCCATGCAGCCTTGCCCAGAATGATGGGGAAGTTTGCACCCACCACAAAGGACAGCACGATGAATACGATGCTGATCACATTCTCTTTCCAGCCGGTGAAGTGCAGGTTCTTCTGCAGCAGGCCAAAGACCACGGCGAACACCATGAACATGATGGAGACCATGCCGGCAGCACCGTTGGTCTGGGCAGCTTCCACCAGAGCACCGTCAGCACCGTAGGCATTGAAGGTGCCGGCCACCATGTCGGCAAAGGCGGCGATCACGATGCCGCAGAACAGCCAGCAGAACAGCAGGAACAGCTTGCGGCCGGTCTTGCCGATGTACTTTTCGATCAGCATGCCCATGCTCTTGCCGTCGTTCTTAACGGAAGCATACAGAGCGCCGAAGTCGGTGACAGCACCGAAGAAGATGCCGCCCAGCAGCACCCACAGCAGCACCGGCAGCCAGCCGAAAGCAGCGGCCTGGATCGCACCGGTAACAGGGCCTGCACCGGCAATGGAGCTGAACTGGTGTGCAAACACGGTCCAGCCGTCGGTGGGAACGTAGTCCCGGCCGTCCTCATGGACAACTGCCGGGGTCTTGGCAGAGGGGTCGATGCCCCACTTGTTTGCCAGCCAGCGGCCGTAAAGCATATAAGCGCCAAACAGACACACGGCTGCGATCAATACGATGACCAGCGTATTCATTGTTTTTACCTCTTTCCTTTTTTGGCATCCGGCAAATGTCAGCGGCATGGGGGCGGCAGGGTGTAAAAAAGGCCCCGTCTTCCTGCGTTCGTTCCATTTGGGACGAACCATCGAAGACGAAGGCCTTCACATACACTGCACATCGTGTATGGAATACTCCGCGATACCACTTCGTTTGCTGCACAGGGCAGCCACTCCCAGCGTACATACATACGCAGCCCCGTAACGTGGGCAAAACGGCCATGCATTACTGGAAGGCGGGGTCAGCGCCTTTGTTCACACAGGCTGCTCGCAGGGGAGAACGCTTTGCTCCTGACTGCTGCCCTTGCATCAGATGGGCGGCTCTCTGGGAGAGGGTGCTGCAAAGAATCATGTCCTGTTCATCGCATTTGCCGAATGATTGTCCGTATTTTAGTGCGGAATTCACAAATTGTCAATATCCTTGGAACAAGTTCGGAGGATGCACTAATTCAGAAAAGCGTTCTGCAATAATTTTTAGGTGATTTTTGTTCATGCGTGAAACGAAAAAAACTATACACGTCAACGAATGAAAAGAGTTCACGCCAAGGGCTTGACTTTCACACTTTGATGTGCTAAAGTGGTGATGCAAGAAAGAACCTGAACATTTCCGGAACATTTAAAAGAGGGAACGCTCCCAAAACCGGACAGTCCGCTGCGGCGGCAAGGAGAACATTCATGTCAGATAAAAATTCCAGAAGAAACCAGACCACCGATGCACTGTTCGATGCCATCCTCAGTCTGGAAACGCGGGAGGAGTGCTACAACTTCTTTGAAGACCTGTGCACGGTAAAGGAGATCTCGGATATGGCGCAGCGGCTGGAAGCGGCAAAGATGCTGCTGGACGGCAGAACCTACGATCAGATCGTGAAGGCGGTGGAGATCAGCACGGCCACCATCAGCCGCATCAACCGCTGCATCCAGTACGGCTCCGGCGGCTACCGCGAGACCATTGAAAAGGTGCGCGGCATCCAGAACCCTAAAAAGCAGGAGTAACACCGGCGTACCCGGCAGACATAGAATGGGGCGTACACCGCCCCTGACCGGATGAACGAAAGGAAGGTTTTATCATGTCTGCTGAGAACTGTATCGATACCACCCGCTGCCCCTGCCCCTGCCTGCCCAAGGTGACGCTGGAGCAGGCGGTCATTGACCTTGTGGAGAGCATCGCTCTGCAGGAAAATGCCCTGAGCCACATCCTGTGTGCCGAGAGCCGGAAGATGGACGCCGCCATGAAACTGGACGGTCTGGATCTGTGCAAGCTGCTGGAAGTAAACGATTCGGCCACCAACATGGTGCACGCCGTGGCAAACCTGGAGCTGGTGCTCAAGGATAAGCTGGAGTTCGTCTCCAACAACCTGTACTATCCGCCTGTGGATGCCGCAGCGAAGTAAGAAGATGCTGAAAGGCCTGTCCGGATGCCGGGCGGGCCTTTTCTCTGCTTGAATGCATAATTTTTGTAAAAACCATTTGTTGGAATTGCTGATAACGGGATTCTGTGCTATACTATACAATGTATCACCATGAAAGTGAGGAAATTTACAAATTGCTGAACTACGATGCGATCCTGTTTGATGTGGACGGGACCCTGATCGATTCCGCTCCCGGTATCATAAATACATTAAAAGAAGTCTTTGCCAGGATGGGCGTGGACACCACAAATGTGAACCTGCGCCGCTACCTTGGCCCGCCGCTGCGCAAGAGCTTTGGTGAGCACTTTACCGACCCGGCCCTCATTGAAAAGGCCACCGACCTGTACCGCGACAGCTACGCCGTCAAGGGCAGCCACGAGTGCGCCGCCTACCCCGGTGCAGCAGAGATGCTGCAGCGCCTGAAGGACGCGGGCCTTGTGCTGTGCACCGCTACCTCCAAGCCCACGCAGGTCGTTACGCCCATTCTGGAAGAAAAGGGCCTTGCAGGCTATTTTGATTTTATCGGCGGCGCGTCCATGGACGAGAGCCGCGACACCAAGACCGACGTGGTGCGCCATGTGCTGGCCCAGCCCATGATGCAGGGCAGGCGGGTGCTGATGGTGGGCGACCGCAACGACGACATGCGCGGCGCTGCGGACTGCGGGCTGGATGCCGCCGGTGCGCTGTACGGCTACGGCAGCAGGGAAGAGCTGGAACCCTTCCACCCGGTGCTGCTGGCCGAAAGCTGCGCCAGCCTTGCAGACCAGATCCTGAACGGACAGGCATGACCGGAAGGCCCTGTGCCGGAAACTAAGTGAATGGTGAGAGATATGAGAAATACACGACCGGAAAAGCAATCGCTTACTCCTATGCAGAAGCAGGCTGTGCTGGTGTGCAGTGTGTGCGCGCTGGCAGCCATTCTGACCATTGCCATTACCATGACGCTGCTCAAGCGCGGCAAGACCCCTGCAGCCCCGGGGGAACAGCCCTCCAGCGAGGTGCTGGTGCCGGGCGAAGAGGATATCTCGGATCACTACCAGATCAGCGAGACCTCTGCCGCCCTGCTGCCGGAGACCGCCGACGCGGGCGAGAGCTACCAGAAGGAAACGCTGTTCCTCGGCGATTCCAACACGGTGCGCCTGTACGCCAACGGCCTGATCAGCCTGCAGCAGTTCTGCGCCAAGGAGGGCATTGGCACCCATGCCGCCCTGAACGAGGGCATCGTTACCTTTAAAAAGGACAGCAGCACCTACACCATCGCGCAGGCCGTGGCCAAAATGAAGCCCCGCCGCGTGGTCATCATGCTGGGCACCAACGATACCGGCATGAGCGTGGACGAGTTCATCAAGAACTACACCGCGCTGGTGCAGGCCATTCAGGAAAGCTACCCCTACACCGACATCATCGTGAACACGGTGCCGCCGGTGCCTGCAAACCACGCAAACTACCCCCACATGGACCAGACCAAGATCGACGACTTCAACATGGCCCTGCTGTCCATGTGTGAGCAGATGGGCCTGAAGTTCCTCAACAGCGCCGAAGCGCTGAAGGATGCCAACGGCTATGGCCGCGAGGATTACTACCAGACCGGCGATATCCACCTGAAGCCCGTGGGCCTGAAGGCCATGCTGAGCTATCTGCGCACCCACGCTTACCAGACCGACGACCGCCGCCCGGACACCGCCAACATTCCCACCCGCGCCGAGTATACCCCGAACCCCAGCTCTGCGGTGACAGCACCCAGCAGCTCGGAGGCTGCAGGCTCTTCCGAAGAGCAGGGTGTGCTGTATCAGGCCAGCTACCGGGTGGACAAGACCGGCGGCACCCTTTCCAGCGGCAGCGACAGCGGCAAGACATCCCTCTCCTATGAAGTGACCAGCGCCGCCCAGTCCATCAGCGTGACGGCTGTGCCGCAGGACGGCTATGTGTTCGTCAAGTGGAGCGACGGCGTGACCCAGAAGACCCGCACCGATACGAACTTCAAGCAGAACGTGGACGTGACCGCCGTGTTTGCAGCGGCTTCCGTGCATATCAGCAGCACCGGCAAGGCCGTGCTGGGCGATTCCTACACCTTTACCGCAAAGCTGGGCGGCAAGCACCTCACTGCCGACAGCATCCGCTGGTACGCCAACGGTGCGGAAGTGCCGCAGGCGGCGGGCAAGACCACCGTCAAGGTGGAGATCGACCCCTCCATGCTCAATGCGACCTTTAAGGTGTACGCAGTGGCAAGCTACAACGGCTGCACCGTTACCAGCAACGTCCTGAATGTGACGGTCAGCGGCGTAAGCTCCGGCAGCTCGTCTCACAGCTCCGGCAGCTCTGGCAGCACGTCGGGCAGCAGTACTTCCGGCAGCACCAGCTCTTCCGGTGCATCGTCCGGCACCACCTCCGGGGCATCCTCCGGGGCTACATCCACCTCCGGCAGCTCGTCTCACAGCTCTTCCGACAGCTCGTCTCACAGCTCTTCCAGCAGTGAGAGCACGGCTTCCCCGGCAGGCTCGGCTTCTGCTTCCAACGGAACAGCCAGCTCTTCCCACAGCACCAGCTCGTCCCACGCGGGCTCTGGTGAGAGCAGCTCGGCTTCCCATAGCAGCTCCAGCAGCGAGAGCAGCTCTGCAAGCTCTGGCAGCTCCCATGCGGCTTCGGAATCCAATGCCAGCAAGGAAGCCGCCAACGAGCAGTCCGCATCCACGGACTCCGCGTCCTGAGGCTGTCACCCCGGCCTGCCGTGCCGCATAGGCTGGCAGGAAGGGAGGCGTTTGCATGTACTACGAGGAACCCCGCATCCCGGCGCTGCCCGGGGAAGAGAACGTGACCGACGGCAGCGTGGACGATTACGGCACCGACTGGGAGAACGTGGACAACGGCGCGCTGGAAGAGGAAATGGCAAAGTGTGCCGCCACCCCCTGTGATGTCAAAACCACCTGCCCGGACAACGACCCGGAGCAGACGGACGTACCATCGTACGAAATTGTAACAGAATGATGTGAAGCCAGCTCTGTTTACGGCAGGGCTGGCTTCTGCCTGTTGTTGAGCGCATGGCAGCTGAGGCCATGGCAGAAGGAAAAGAGGGAAGGTTTATGGCAAAATATTATTGCGTGCTGTTCGATGCAGACAACACCCTGCTGAACTTTGACGCAGCCGAAAGCAAGGCACTGGCCGAAACGCTGGTGAACTACGGCATTGAGCCGGACGCAGAAACGGTGCAGACCTACCGCACCATCAACTCGGAGCTGTGGCGGCAGCTGGAAAAAGGCCAGATCAAGCGGGAAAAGCTCATGGCGGAGCGGTTCACCCGCTTCCTCAAGGCCATTGATGCCGCCGGTGACGGAGCCGAGATGAACCGCTTCTATCTGGAACAGCTCTCCACCCACCCGGACCTGATGGGGCCGGAAGTGCTGGATGTGCTGCGGGAGCTTTCCGAGGTGGCAACGCTGGCCGTTGTGACCAACGGCTTCCAGAAGGTGCAGATCCGCCGTCTGGCCGAGAGCGGTGTGCTGAACTTTATGGAGGACGTGTTCGTCTCCGAGAAGATGGACAGCGAAAAGCCGAACCGCAGAATTTTTGATGCGGCCCTGCGCGCCCTTGGCGTGGAGAACCGCGAGCATGTGCTGGTGGTGGGCGACGGCCTGAGCAGCGACATTCAGGGCGGCGTGAATGCGGGCCTTGACACCTGCTGGTATAACCCCAGCCACGCCGAGAACCCCGGCAAGGTGGTGCCCACCTACGAGATCGCAGACCTGAAAGAGCTGTACCCGCTGGTGATGGAGCAGGAAGAGCTGGCCAATGTGGGCCTGAAGAACCGCCGCCACCAGTGCTGAGCCAATAAGCGGATGGAGAACGGGATCATAAAACTATGCTGATACATTTGGAAAAACTAGGCAAGAGCTTTGGCGAAAAGATCGTGCTGCACGATGTGACCGCCAGTGTCGAGCGGGAGGACCGCATCGGCATCGTGGGCCAGAACGGCGCGGGCAAGACCACCCTGCTCAAGATTTTGACCGGCGAGTACCAGGACTACGAAGGTGAGTTCAGCGTGACCCACGGCGTGACGCTGGGCTATCTGGAACAGAACGCAAAGCTGGATGCCACGCTGGATCTCTACGGCGAGATGCGCTCCACCTTTGCCCCTGTGCTGGATGCCATGGCCCAGATGCAGGTGCTGGAACGCAAAATGGCCGCGCAGCCGGACGACACGGAGCTGCTGGCCCGGCACGACCAGCTGCAGAACATCGTGGATGCCGCCGACGGCTACAACATGGATGTGAACATCAAAAAGGTGCTGTCCGGCATGGGCTTTGCGCAGGATACATGGCAGAAGAACATTGCGGTGCTCTCCGGCGGCGAGCTGACGAGGCTGCGGCTGGCAAAGCTGCTGCTGGAAAAGCCGGACGTGCTCATTCTGGACGAGCCCACCAACCACCTGGACTTTGCCACCATGGAATGGCTGGAAAACTACCTCAAAAGCTATTCCGGTGCGGTGCTGGTGGTCAGCCACGACCGCTACTTCCTCGATAACGTGTGTACGAAGATCTGGGAGGTCTCCTACCAGACCATGACCACCTACAAGGGCAACTTCTCGGCCTACCTGCCCCAGAAGGAAGCCGCCGATGCCCTGCGCCAGAAGCAGCACGATGCAGATGTGGCACTGGCCGAAAAGCTGCAGGACTACGTGGACCGCAACCTTGTGCGCGCCTCCACCACCAAAATGGCCCAGAGCCGCCGCAAGCAGCTGGAAAAGCTGGAGATCACCGAAGCACCCAAGGACGAGACGAACCAGCTCAAATTCCGCTTTGAATACGATGTGGAACCCTGGAACGAGCTGGTGATGCTTAAGAACCTGACCATCAAGATCGGGGACCGCACCCTGCTGGAGCCCTTTACCTATACGGTGTGCCGCGGCCAGCGGCTGATCATCGCCGGCCCCAACGGCGCGGGCAAATCCACCCTGATGCAGGTGCTGGACGGCAAGCGCCGCCCCTCCGGCGGCATGGTGC
>OLRN01001505.1_pt1 | contig 12203 bp, 9 predicted proteins | sample 1673001 | NCBI WGS metagenome assembly OLRN01 (sample SAMEA3136745, study PRJEB25190) | human gut metagenome | biome: human gut; feature: human-associated habitat; material: faeces | place: Austria | collected 2013 | reverse complement strand
CACATTTTCTCTCTGGCAGTACACCACTACCCTCGCTTTTCCGCCGGGGGTGCAGGTGTAGAGCACGAGAGGACAGCCGCCCTCCCGCAGGGCTTCGGGTTCTTCGGGCGAGACCTGCGCAGTCCGCTCCACAGTGTACACTGCCTCAGCGCCGTCCTGTGAAGTGAAACGCACCTCGTCGCCTTCCGAAAGGCTGCTCAGCCGCCCGAAGTGCGATTTGTAATTGTGGGCCGCAATGACAAGGTCTCCGCCCGCCGCACTGCCGCATTGACGGCAGGGCGAGACCTTGAGGTTCGCTTTGCTCCACTCGGTCTGCACCGGCAGCTCCAGCCCCAGAGCCGGGATGGTCAGCACCCCCAGATACTCCCGCTCGACGCTTGACGCCGGGGTTTCCGAAACCGGTTCCGGCTCGGACTCTGCATCTTCCGTGGGCAGGCTTTCCGCGCTGTCTGCGGGCTGTTCTGTCTCCGACACTGCCGCGATGCTCTGGCTCTGGCGCAGCTGGCTCACCGCCGAAGCGGCCTGAGCGCCTGCCCTTGCATCCTCGAGTCGGTCGTAGACGTAGAGGCAGACCGCTGCCAGCACCAAAGCACTTCCCAGCATCAGGCAGAGCCGCTCCGGCACCAGCCTACGCATCGTGTCTGCGCTTTCGGCTCAGCCAGAGGCCCACCGCCACGAGGGCGATGCCCCCGCCTGCCAGCACCGGCACGGGCCAGAGCAGCTGGCCGGTCTGGATGAGGGTTTCCACCGGTTCCGGCTCCGCAGCCGGGATGACTTTATCCGGCATCTCTGCCGAGGGTGTTGGCGGACGGATGATTGTTATCTCACCCGGCTGGTCCACCGGCTTCGGGGTCGGCGTCGGCTTATCCGGCACATAAGGCGGCGTCACCGGTGGGGGAAGGGGGTCGGTGCTGCGGTAGCTGTTCTTGAAGAGCAGTTCCGCCTTTGCCCCGTCATCCCCATCCCGCCGGACAGACACGTGTCCTTTCAGCTCACCGTCGGTGTCCCAAGCCACCATGACTTTCAGGTAAAAGACGGTGTCGTCGTAGTCGGCCCGTTTCCGTCCGCCTGCGTCCTGAGTGACCGTATACTCGTATATGCCGGGCGCGGTGTAGACGATGGTATCAAAAGTCTTCGTCAGGGTCTTGTCGTCGGCGGCGCGGCAGTCCCGGGCCGGAAAATCCAGCTCAGCCTCGTCGTCACAGCCTTCCGGCATCGGCGCGCCGTCCAACGCGGTCAGCCGCACCGTCAGCGTCTCGTCAGCTGCCTCTCCGGTGCAGCGGACGGACGCCTCCAGTTCCAGCTCCGCCCGCTGGTCTGCGGCCAGAGCGGGCAGGGCAGCGCTTACCGCAAGCGCTGCTGCCAGCAGGGCCGCTGCCATTTTCGGGAGCCTTCTCATGATAAGCTCTCCTCCTTTCCGTTTTGCAGGTCTGACATTGGTTCCATCCGGGCCAGCACCACCGTCCGCGCGTCGGTGTACTCCCCCGAGCAGGTAGCCATCGCCAGGAACTGCGCTCCTTCCGGCTCCTCTTCCAGCGCACGGAGGGCCTGTGCATCCATCTGAAGGGCATTCTCCTCCACAAAGGGGAGCAGCCCGCCTGCGTCCGAGCGCCACTTGCCCGGGGCAAAGATGGCCTGTTCCGACGCAGGCACCACAAGGCAGGCCAGCACTTCCAGCCGATAGCTCCCGCCGGGCAGCGTCAGGGTGCCGGTGGTGTTCTGGCGGAAGAATGCGCCGTCCTTGTATTTGTCGAGGTCGCCGAACATCCGCCCGTTCTCCATATGGTGGCCGTAGAGCAGGGAATACCGCCCACTGAAGTCCGCGTCGCAGTCAACATCCAGAAAGATGCTGCCCGCCAGCGCAAAGCCGCCGTAGACGTCGGTGTTCAGATAGGTGAAATTGCTCTCGCCCTGCACCACCGGGTAGTCGATAGCCGTGCCGTCCAGCGTCAGCCACCCGCAGACATCGGGGTTGATGTCCCGCAGCTGGCCGAAGGAGAGGCTGTTGTCCTCCTGCGGCTGGGGCTTGAAGGCCAACAGCCCGGCCTGCACATTGTCGGCAGCGGCGTACACCCGACTGTTGTCCCACAGCGCATAGCCCGACCAGACCACCGCCAGCAGCACCAGCAGGGCCGTCACCCCGTCCAGCAGGCCGTTCGCCGCCCGCAGGGCCATCTTCTGCCACCGGATGTTCCTCACCTCCCTTTCCTTATTTCCTCCGCGCTTACTTCTGATGGCGGCGGCGCAGGGTCAGCAGCAGCCCGACGCCCGCAGCACCCGTCAGGGTGAAGAGATAGGGTGCGCTGTCCAGCACCACACCGGCATCCACGGTGCCGCCCTTGGTGTTGGTGAAGTTCGCCTGCTCGACCGCCTCATCCACTTCGCCCTCAGTTCCAGTCTCCGTCGTCACATAGTCTGCGACCGGCGTCTCAGACACCTTGTACTCGACGCCGTAGGGCAGGTTCTCGATGTGGATGGTGTCGCCGTCTTTCAGATAGAAAGTCGCTTCCGTCGTCTCACCGGGCCTGATCTCGATCGAGGCGGGGTTTGCGTCATAGCTGCCGCCGGTGATGGCGTAGCTGTCCTGATAGGTCTTGCCCTCCTCGCCGGTCAGCTGCACCGTGAACTCGAAGTATTTGTCCTTATTGCCCATGATGCCCTCGACGTCCTTGTGGACTTCCAGCTTACCGGCAGAGTAGAGGTTATCGAAGTCGTCCTTCTTGCCCTCGCCGGCGGACTCCGGGTCCTCGGTGTGGACAGCGGCAATTCGGAGCTTGCCGTCCTGCTCGATGACCGTCACCCGCAGCAGGATGGCGTCGTCGTAGTAGGTCACGCCTGCGCTGTCGCCCGCCACCTCATGGATGATGTAGGTGTAGACACCCACGCTGTCGTACTTGGGCAGCTGAATTTCGATCTGCCTGGTCTTGTTCGCGCTGCCTGCTTCGCCCTGCTGATAGGTCACGTCGCCGACGATCGGCATATAATCTGCGGCTTCAATGCCCTCCGATGCGTCGGTCACGGTACCCGGGTCGATCGTAAACGTAAAGGTCTCTTCCGGGGAGAGCGTACCCGTGTTGGCCAGCTCGTAGTTTTTGGTGAGATACACCCGGGACATATCCTCATACGGAGGGCCTTGCACCTGTGCCGCAAAGGCGGGCATGACGTTGACGCCCATGGCCAGAGAGATGGAAAGCACACCTGCGAGAAGCTTTTCTACCTTGTTCTGTTTCATCCTGAAGTTCCTCCTATGTTGTCTTGTATGGTTTTTGGGCGGCTCAGAGCCCCCGCCGCCGGATGAGGGTGATGACTTTTGCCTTGACCGCACTGCACTGCACCGGGCCGAAGTCACGGCTGTCCTCGGCCTGTGTGCGGCAGTCGCCCAGAATGAAGACGCTGTCCTCCGGCACAGCGTAGGGGTAGCTGAGCAGAGATTTGGGGTAGGTGGGGTAGAGGATGCCGCCGCCCTGTGCCGAGCCGTTGACCTCCACAACGCCGCTCTCGCTCAGGGTCACGATGTCCCCGCCCCGGGCCAGCACGCGGCCCACCCGCAGCCTTCCCAAGCGCTCATATACCACAACATCATTCTTGGCATAGTCTTTTTCCAGCCGGCAGCCCAGCACGAGGTCGCCGTCCTTCACGGCGGGGAACATCTCGTTGCCGGACGCCTGCGTCACCAGATACACCTGCGTCAGAAGCACCCAGAGCACGGCGGCGAACACCGCCAGCCGCACCGCCAGACTGCGCACTTCCCGCAGCAGGGGGCTTTTTTCCAGCTTCGCCGGTCCAGACAGGTTCGCTTCCGGCGTCCCGGGCGGGGCCTCCGGGGCAAGCGCCTCGTTTGGTTCCTTCACTCATCTTCCTCCTTCTTTCTGTTTTTGCAGCCCAGAACGGCCGCACCGGCACACAGCATCAGCGGCAGCCCGAAGAAGTCTGTCTCCACGCCGGTGTCCGGGTCTATATCGGCCAGAACGTAGTGGGCATAGAAATTGACGACGCCGTTTTCCAGCTCTTCGTCGGTGGGCCCATAGCCCTTTTCCCACTCGTCCTGCGATACCTTTTCCTTCGGGTCTGGCTCATCCGTCACCGAACCGGGGAGCTCTTTGTACCAGCCGTCGAAGACGTAGCGCGCACCGCCGATATCGAGCTCTTTTTCGATGTCCGCCGTTGTCTCTTCCACTCGCTCGCCGCTCTGGTACTCGCGGCTTTCCCGGATGCTGTAGTCGTCCTCGCCCGGGGCGCGGACGTTGAACCGGGCCGTGAAGTTTTTCCTGCTTTTGACGCTGATGATGCAGTCGATGTGCTTATCCGGTTCTGTCCCGTTGTTGCGCGAGATCTTGTACGGCGTCACCACGATGCTCTCCAAATCGTCCTGCGTCAGCCCCGTGATGCCGGTCTGCTTCTCGATGGTGTCCTTATACTCGTCCCATATCTCATCGACGACCTCGTCCCAGTAGTCATCGCCCGGTTTCAGCGACCATGCGTCGCCAGTCGCGCCGCCCGGCCACGATACAACATAGTCTGACACATTTGTCAGGATGTTCTTGCCGTTATCTTCCCATGCCGCGCCGTAGGTCTTCACCTTGCCGACCCACTTGCACTCGCTGTTGTCCGGCGCCCACTGGCTGGGGTCATTGCTGCCGGGCTGGCTGGTGGGAGTCTTGAGCAGGAAGACTGCCGCCGACTCTTCCTGAGTCCACTCGCCCCAGCCCGGTGCATCCTCATCAAGTTCGTCCGCAGGCAGGGCATTTTTATCCTCGGCTACGCTGTCGTCAGCCAAGTCGGCATCTTCCTCAGAGAATCTGTCTTTTTCGGGCTGCTCTGCCTCATCCAGAGGCGTTTTCTCCTCGGCAACGGGCCGTTCTTCCCACAGCTCCGGCAGAACGGCGATGTCTTCCTCCTCGTCTAAAACGGGCTCTTCCTGCTGGGCCTCATCGTCGGTGAAAGAGGCGTAGAGGCTGCACTCGCTGTCCGCTTCCGGCCAGAGCAGTCCTTCATCCGGCATGAAGCGGACCGCCGTCCCTTCGTCGTCCCGGCTGTACCAGAAGCGGAAGCTCTTTCCCTCCACCTCCGGCTCTTCGGGCATCAGAAGCTCTTCGCCGCTGCCCACGGTCTGTTCCGCGTAGGGCAGGCCGCCGTCGGCCTCGTCCGACTCGCTGAGCCAGAAGAGATAGGTCCTCTCAAAATGCTCGTCCGCTTTGACGACCCCGCTGTCCGGAGTCGGCGTCTCGTCGGGCAGCCCGATGTCGTCGAGCCCGTCCACTACGACGGGGATGCCGCCTTCCGCGGGCAGGAGCACCGGCTCGTCTGTCCGGATGTCATCTTCTTCGTCCCCGGCAGGCTCGTCCTCTATTTCCTCGTCCCATGTCTGGTCTGGCACGCTGTCCGTCCGCTCCGGCCCCTCGGCAAATGCGGGCAGCAGACAGCCGCACAGCAGCACCAGCACGATGCACAGTGCTGCGGCGCGCAGTGTCAGCCGCCTCCGTTCCAGTCGATTCCGCATACAACAGCCCTCCTTCATTCTCGCTCCCGGCGGGGATGCCGCCCTTTGCGTTATCAGGATACCGTTTACCGGACACGAAGGATGTCATTGCGTGCCAGTGCAAAAAATTTTGCGCATGAAAAAACCGCCGCCGGGGTCTTTCGACTCCGGCAGCGGTCTGCTGTCTCCGAATTTTCGGTTTTCAGGTGCGGGTGGTGGCTTCCATGCAGTGCTCTGAGGGGGCGTAATATTCCATCAGAGCAATGTAATTCTCGCAGTGGTGGCAGAATGCCGCCCGGATGGCGTCGTCGGGCGCGCTCTTCATTGCCACGAACATCAGGATGTACTTTGCAATGAGGCTCACAGCCTCGCTCTCGAGGTCATAGCAAAGACCCACCGCCAGGATCGGCACGACGATCTGCTGCGCACGGATGGGGATATTCTCCGCATCGACCTGCTTGAGCACGGCACGGCTCATGGTGGATGCCGCCCAGACGGCGCGGGAGATCTTCCAGTAATCCATATTCTTCAGATGGGTGAGGGTGCGCAGCCGCTGGATGACCTCGCCGTCGTCCAGAACTTTGTTCTGCGTGACCTCCTCCTCCGAGCGGATGAAGGCGCACTGTGTCATGTCCATCAGGGCGGCTTCGTATTTTTCGTGGTAGTTCTCGCGGGAGATGAAGTACTCCTCCATACGGAGCATGACTTCGTCCGTCTCTTTGTCGGTGGCCAGCCAGCTGAAGTCCAGCGGCGTCGGGCCGAAATCATTCTTGCCCATCTCGTTCAGGTCTTCCAGCTCTTCCTCGTTCCGGGTGGAGGGAAGGAAGCGGTCGTTGCCGTTCCGGTGGAAGCTCCACTCTTCGGGCAGAAGATGCGGCACGATGTCGCCGCTGGAGATGATGTTGAAGATGTTGCTCTCGCCCCAGCTCTCTTTCAGGCTGCCGTCGGCATTGTGGTTGTTGTCGTAGTCCTGCTGCAAGTTGGGGTAGTCCTGCGGGCCGAGGGCCACCGGTGTCGCAAAGGTGTAGACGAAGACATTCTCCCGTTCCAGTCCGGGCAGCTCCTTGTTGACACGGGCAGCCAGAAGGTTCGCCACTGCCGCACCGCGGCTGTAGCCGCCCATCCAGAGCTTGACGACGCCCAGCTCCCCCTTTTGCTGAGCTGCCGCCAGATAGTTCTTCAAATCGGCAAACACCTCATGCACCGGGATGATGAAGCCGCTGTGGGCGTGGCCCGTGCCGGTGTGCAGATTGCTCACCCACTCGCCGCCGTAGCCGCCGCCGCGCAGGATGAGCGCCACGATGGTGGTGCGCTTCCCGTTCAGGATGATGGTCTTGCGGGCCGTGGACCAGCCCACGAAGTCGCCCGCCTTGCCCACATCGACATCATAATAGCGGTATTTCACGTCGGCGAATCCCAGCTTGGTATAGGCTGCGTCGAGGCTGTTCTCGCGGCCCACATCCCCGTTGGCCCAGTATTTCGCATCGCTGGCCCATGTATTGAAAGCAGCCGTCACCATGCCCAGCGTCGCCAGCGCCAGCTGGTGGTCGTACTGGACGGAGGTGTGCGCAAAAAAACTGTCGCTGTAGTAATATTCGTGCTCGATGTCCATCTGGCTCAGCTCGCTGCGGAAGGACATTGTATAATTGCCCGCCGGGACTGCCCGGCCCACCGTCTGGCTTTTTGCCGCTGCCTCAGCCCGGGGCAGTGCCAGCCCGGGCGCAAGAGCTGCACTGCAAACCAGCGCTTTACAGAAATCACGTCGTTTCATGGTCTTTCCCCCTTGCTGCTTTCATAAACCTCTGACATTTCTATTGTATAGGTGGTTTGCTATAGTATACCGTATTTTTCCAGCGGATTCAATCACCAACTCTGCCGATTGGGTATGTAAAAACCGGACAGCATCACTGCTGCCCGGTCATTTTCGTATTCTCAGAGAAGCTGCGGGTCCATCTGGCGGCAAAAGTCCACGATGTGGCGGAACATCTGCTCGACCGCCGGAGCCATCGCCGTGGGGCGCTGGACAGCCAGACCCACCACCCGGTACTCTTCCGGCTCGATAGGGTAGATCTTGACCGCCGCCGTGCAGCTGCGCAGCAGCATCCGGGGCATGATGGAGATGCCGAGGCCCGCCTCCACCATGGCGATGTTGGACTGGTCGTCGATGACGTGGCAGCGGCGCTCGGTGCCGATCTTGTATTTCTTGAGGAACTGGCGCATCTCGGCGTCGGTGGCGTCGCACTGCACCACAAAGCTCTGGCCGTTCATCAGCGCCGGGGTCATCACACCGTCCTGCGGCTCCGGCCAGTCCTGCGGCACGATGCACAGCAGCGGCTCCCGGAACAGCTCGGTGAGGTTGAATTCCTCCCGGCAGGTGGAGGACAGGAAGGCGATGTCCACCTGACCGGTGCGCAGCCATTCCTTGACATCATCGTAGGTGCCCTGATATACTTCGATCTCGATCTGCGGATAATGCGCCGCAAAGCTTTTCAGCAGCCCGGGCAGCAGCGATGCACACACCGAGTTGAATACCCCCAGCTTCACCTTGCCCTTTTCCAAGCCGTTCAGGCGGGCGATGCTCTGCTTCAGCGCCTCGTCACTGTTGAGCACATCGCGGATAGAAGGATACAGGGAAGCGCCGTAACTGGTCATGGATACGCCGTTTTTGCCGCGGTTGAACAGGGCAAAGCCCAGCTCCTCCTCCATTACGGCAATGGCGTGACTGATAGCCGATGGGGTCAGGTGCAGCTGCTGTGCCGCCTTGTTGAAGCTGCCCTGCCGGGCCACAGCATCAAAAATCTCGTAGGAAAAAAGCGTCATGCCCAAAGCCTCCTTCCGTTTTTACTGGTTCGGAGACGCCCGATTCTCTGTGAATCTTTTTCATCTTTCATTTGAGATAGTTCAATTATCTTCTTGATTGTACTATCCCGCGCCTTTTCTGTCAAGCATTTTTGCCCGATTTATGCGCCTTTCCGGCGTATTTTGTCAAAGATGACGCAGGAGCCTGCCAGCCTGCGCCGTATCATTAAAAAAGCACAAAAAGTAGATTTTTTATCAAGTGAGGGATTCCTTATGACCGAGACTGCCAAAGCCCCTGTCCGCTGTGGACTCAGCGGCACAGCGCTCAAATACATCGCCTGCATCACCATGCTCATTGATCACATCGGCGCTTCCTGCATCGAAGCCGGTATCCTGCTGCCGGCCCTCGCCGCCGGTGCTGCCAGCTGCGGTGGCATCCCGGTCAGCACCCTGCTGGCGGCAGACCGTGTGCTGCGGTATATCGGGCGGCTGGCCTTTCCCATCTTCTGCTTTCTGGCCGTGGAGGGCTTTCTGCACACCCACGATGTAAAAAAATACGTCCGGCGGCTTCTGCTGTTCGGCCTTCTGAGCGAGGTGCCTTTTGACCTTGCCTTTTTCCGCACACCGTTCGCCCCGCAGCACCAGAACGTCTACTGGACGCTGGCGCTGGGCGTGCTGGCTATGGCAGGGCTCAAGCGCTTTGAAAAGGAAAACGGCCTGCCCGGCTGGCAGGGGCTTGTGTGGGCGGGCGGGTGCGCCGCGCTGGCGCTGGCTGCCAATACCGACTACAACGCCATTGGCGTGATCATCATCTGCGCCCTATACCTCACCCGCGCAGACCGCAAGCGGCAGTGCCTTGCAGGTGCGCTGCTGTTTTTGTTCGAGCTGACCGCGCCGCTGGCCTTTGTGCTGGTCTGGTTCTACAACGGGCAGCGCGGCGCGTGCAGTCCGCTGCAAAAAAAGGCCTTTTACTGGTTCTACCCGGTGCACCTGCTGGTTCTAGCAGGTATCACGAACCTTATGCTATAACAGCAAAAAGCCCGCCGTCCAAAGACAGCGGGCTTTTTTACAGCTTCTCACATCGGGAACATAACGCCCGTTAGCAGCAGCATGGCAGGCACCGTGACCAGCATACACACGGTGGAGTGGGCCACCGCCTGACTGGCAAGGGTCGCTTCGGTGCCGGTCTGCTTGGCCAGCACAGCGGCAAGGCTGCCGGCCGGGCAGCATGCAATGATGGACAGGCCGGTGCGCAGCACATTGTCCAGCGGCAGCAGCCACAGCAGCAGCATGAACAGCAGCGGGAACAGGATGCCGCGCAGCAGGGTGACCCGGTACAGGAAACCGGTGTGCAGCAGCGCACGGATGTCGCTGTCTGCCAGCAGCACACCTACGATCATGAGCGCCAGCGGGGTGGTGCAGCCGCCCACCGCACTGCAGAACTGCTGCACCGGTGCGGGCAGCCGCCAGCCGGTGGCCAGCAGCACCAGCATAGCCACTGTGGCAATGTTGGTGGGGGTGATGAAGGTCTTGAGCCGGATCTTCTCGCCGGGGCGGAACAGGCACACCACATAGGTAAAGAACCATACATTATAAGAGGCCATGGCCATGCCTGCAAACACAGTGCCGCGCGCGGTGCCCAGCAGGGCGCTGCACAGCGGCAGGCCGATGAAGCCGCAGTTGGGCATAGCCGCCGTGCCCACCAGCACCGCATACTTGCCCGGCGTGTCGTGGTGCAGCCAGCTGCTCAACCGGCACAGGCCGGTGGTCACCACAAACAGTGCCAGCAGCAGCACGAACAGTACCCCTGCCTGAGTGAGCAGCTCCGGCTCACCGTCCACGGCTGCACCAGCCAGCATGGTACAGGGCAGCAGAAGCTTCATGATAAAATCCGACAAAAACTTGCTGTCACGATCCTTGATGATGCCGCTGCGTGCACCTACATAGCCCAGCAGCACCTCCAGAAAGATCACCGTGATCTGACCCGCCAAAACGCCAAACGCCATTGGTTCCTCCTTTTTGTTCCACAAGCCGCATTTTTCCTTTACAAAGGAAAAAGCCCATTGATTTCAACGAATCAACGAGCTTTTTCTTGGCGGAGTAGGAGGGATTTGAACCCTCGCGCCGTTGTTTAGACGACCTACGCCCTTAGCAGGGGCGCCTCTTCGGCCTCTTGAGTACTACTCCAGAGCAAAGTGTGTTACACTTATTCAATAAAAAATGGCGGAGAGAGTGGGATTCGAACCCACGGTACGTTGCCGTACGGCAGTTTTCAAGACTGCTTCCTTAAACCACTCGGACATCTCTCCTTGTGGACATCCGCCTTACGCCGTGTCGAATGCCTATTTAATTTACCAGATTTGCACGCCGGTGTCAAGCCTTTGGGGCAATTTTTTTCTTTCAGCCCTTAAAAACAAAATTTACCACAACCTTTTTGGGTCTTGGCCTGTTTCAGGTCTTTACAAGTACACCTTTTTGTTGTATAATAAACACAAGAAAATTTCCTCGCGGTGTAAAGGAGAAATATACCATGTCGTTTTCAGAACTTTTGAAGCAGTGCCGCAAAAAGCAGGGCATCAGCCAGGCTGAGCTGGCTTCCAAACTGGGCGTGACACAGCAGGCTGTCGGCAAATGGGAAAGCGGCAAGTCCTCTCCCGATCCGTCTACCGTGGCCCGCATTGCCGAGCTTTTGAACACCACAGCAGATTATCTGCTGGGCCTGTACCGCCCGGTAAGCAATGTTTCCGCCCCGGAAGAGCGGTTCTTTGGCAGCTATTCTGAAAGCCTGATCCCGGTGATCGGCACGGTAAAGGCCGGTTACGGTGCCCTCGCCTTTGAGGAGGACTACGGTCAGGAGTATGCCCGTGTGAAGGACCCCTCCAACTATTTTTATCTGGTGGTGCGCGGCGACAGCATGGAGCCCCGCATTCAGGACGGCGACCTTGCCCTTGTGCACAAGCAGGACACACTGGAAAACGGCGACCTTGGCGTGCTGATCTACGGCGATGAGGGCGAGGGCACCCTGAAGCGCTATATCCAGCGCGGCAACTGCGTGGTGCTGCAGCCCTTCAACCCGGCCTACAGCGAAATGGTCATCAAGGGCGAGGACCTGAACCATCTGCACATCGCCGGCCGCGTGGTGGAGACCAAGGCGAAGTGGTAATAACCCCTTCCGTCTGCTCACGCTGTTCGCAGCCACCTCCCTCATGGAGGGAGGCCTTGGCAAAACCGGAAACTTTCCCGTACTGCCAAAGGCTCCTCCTCCGGGGGAGCTGGCACGGCGGCAGCTGTGACTGAAGGAGTTCGGCACAAATTGATGTAAAGCCATCTGCATTTTGCGCATGGCTTTATTTTTTGACCCTTTTTCCCACTTTGGAGGTGTATTCTGCATGGAACAGACCCTGATGGACAAGCTTACCATTCTGGCCGACAGCGCCAAATATGATGTTGCCTGCACCTCCAGCGGCGCATCCCGCACCGCGCGGGCAGGCATTCTTGGCAGCTGCTATGCACCGGGCTGCTGCCACGCCTTTACCGCTGATGGCCGCTGTGTAAGCCTTTTAAAGGTGCTCATGACCAACTGCTGTGCCTTCGACTGCAGCTATTGTGTCAACCGCAAGTCCAACGATATCCCCCGTGCCACCTTCACGCCCCGGGAATTGGCCGAGCTGACTGTGGAGTTTTACCGCCGCAACTACATTGAAGGGTTGTTCCTTTCCAGCGCGGTGCTGGGCACGCCGGACTACACCACCGAACGGATGCTGGCCGCCCTGCGGCTGCTGCGGGGCGAATACCGCTTTGGGGGCTACATCCACGCCAAGGCCATCCCCGGCACCAGCCCGGAACTGCTGCAGCAGCTGGGATATCTGGCCGACCGCCTGAGCGTGAATGTGGAGCTGCCCAGTGAGCAGAGCCTGAACCTGCT
>OLRN01001503.1_pt1 | contig 12213 bp, 10 predicted proteins | sample 1673001 | NCBI WGS metagenome assembly OLRN01 (sample SAMEA3136745, study PRJEB25190) | human gut metagenome | biome: human gut; feature: human-associated habitat; material: faeces | place: Austria | collected 2013 | reverse complement strand
GCTGGGGCAACCGGGCATCTCCTTATAACAATAACAGACAACGGTCCGGGGATTCCTCCCGAACGGTTATCTGCAATCTTTACTCCTTTCTTTTCCACCAAATCCGGCGGAAGCGGTATCGGCCTGCCGATTTCCCAACGTATCATGCAATTGCATGGCGGCCAACTTTCCGTCTCATCCATACCGAATGTCCGGACAGAGTTTCGGATGGAGTTTTAATATCCCAATTCGAAATCCTGATCTACCGCCGGAACACCTTCATTCATCCATTTGGGCATGGGGGCATTTTGCAGGTAGTGGTGGAAGAACTGGAACATGCGTTTCTGGAAATCGATCCGGTTTGCCAGGCGCATCGGCCAGTGCGGTTCGCCGGTATAGTTGAGCAACCACGCCGGTTTTTGCAAGCGTTTAAGGGCAATGAAGTATTCGATTCCCTGATACCAGGGTACATGCCCGTCTGCATCGTTGTGCATGATCAGGATCGGAGTGGTCACCTTATCCATATTGAACAAGGGAGAGTTTTCAATGTATTGCAACGGCATTTCCCAGATATTGCCCCCTATGCGACTCTGCCCGTGTTCATATTGCATGGAACGGTTTAAGCCGGAGCCCCAACGGATTCCGCCATACGCACTCAGCATATTAACAACCGGAGCACCCGATTCGATTGCGGCAAAGAGCCGGGTGCGGGTAGCTAAGTAGGCAACCTGATAGCCTCCCCAGCTATGCCCTTGTGCACCGATCGCCTTTTCATTTACATAGCCTTTGGCGATCAGTGAGGTGATACCCGGCATCACGCAATTGTAACAACTTTCACCCGGATAGCCGTCTGTGAAGCGGACATCAGGATTGAAAATGATAAAGCCGTGGCTGAGGTAGAACGGATAGTCGATCGTTGAACGTCCGGGACTGGGCATATGGTAGTTGTATAATGTATTGGCATTACGTTCGTAGAAATTTACGATTACCGGATATTTCTTGTTCGGGTCGAAATCGGCCGGTTTGTAGATGACACCTTCCAGAGGCCGGCCATCCAGGGAGATCCAGGAAGTCAGTTCGGCTGTCCCCCAAATGATGGAATCCTGCTGGCGGATGCCGTCTGTCAAACGGATGGATTTTTTGAAACTGAGATTGGATAATTGGATATCTGGATATTGCTCGTATGTTTCCTGCGTGTAGATTACGGCATTGGCATCCTTTGCTTTGGCCAGGGCCGCCAGTTTGAAATTACCGGCAAGCAATGCTTTCGGGGCAACCGGCTTGTTGAGGCGGGTAGTATAATATCCGGAACCTTTGGTTCTTTCGTTAAATCCGGTGAGATATTGTGCTTCGCTTGTATTGTAGGCTCTTTTCTCCCGATCCAGTTGGATCAGCGAGTAAGTGATTTGTTCTTTTCGCCCGTTGACGGTCAGGTTGACCGGAGAAGAAGCAGCAATCGGATCAAACTTCCAGATATCGTAACGGTCCTTGATCAGGATAGATTGATCGTCATCCGTCCAACCTGCTATTCCGTAGGGTGAAGGATAGTCGGGGACATCGTTATCTTCGTCCCAGGCGGCAAATGTCTGCGGAGTTGTCAGGCGGTATTCTTTGCCGTCGGCCGTCGAACGAGTATACCAGGAACTATCTTGATCCTGATACCAGTATGTGTATTTTCCTTTTGGGGAGAAACGCATGTAGGAAGGGCTTTTCTCCTTGATCTGCCGGCGTTCCCCGGTTTCCAGGTTGATTATGTAGATATCATGAAACTGGCGTGCGGTCCACATGCTTTGTGTGCCGTAAGGTCTTGTGGTGGAGAGAAGCGCCCATATGGCATTCCCCTCATCGGCTGTTTGCAGAGTCGGAAGTTCTTCTGTTGCCAATTGGAGAAGGCGTCCGGAACCGAGGTTGTAGATGGCTGTATAAGATCGTTTCAAATCGGTCGCTTTGTTAAAGGACTGTTGCGTGTATTGTACCTTTTCATCCCAGCTCCATACCTGTACATCCGGGCGATTCTCAGCCAAAAGGGTCGTGTCTTTCTGTTTGGGCTCCGGAGCAGTTCCGAAGAAAAGACGGCTTGCGTTTTCGGAAAAATATAAGGGCGCATTTTCACTGATAATCCATGAAGCGGGGAATGCTTTATCCCCTCGTTCTGCAATCAGTTTGCCGGGGGTGTTATTTTCTGCCAGATACAGGCTGCTCCGGGTTGCGGCCGAATCTTTATGGGGACAAAACAGGTAAGCGAGCTTGCTACCGTTTTCGTTGAATGCAATCTTCTTGAATACCCCTTTTTTATCGGAGATCCGGTTATTTCCTTTCTGAGGAATGTAGGTATAGAGGACAGAGTCGGATACGACGTATAACACATTCCCTTTTTGGGCAAATCCGAAATCGCTGACTGCCGGGAACGAGTCTTGTTGCATTCCGTCGAGCGACCGGATATAAAGCATGGAGTCTTTTTTGCTTCCGCGTTGGTAAGCCAGCCAGTCGGCTGTTTCCGATAGTTTATAAGATTTGAGCGAATCGATTGTTTCCATCCCTCCGGACAGGCGGGAAATGATGAGGCTGTTCATCGGCATTTTATCCTTGTCTGTTTTCTTTAGCTTCTCAGCCTCCACTTCTTTTAGGGTAGGCGTTTTTGTCACCAAGAGATATTCGGAGGAGGAACTGAATTGTGCTTTTGCAGCAGGTTTAAAAGAACCTTTCTCTTCTCCTTTATCATTATATAGCAGGATGGTCGCATCTCCCCGCCAGGGTTCCATCTTGCAGAATACCCATTTCCCGTTATCGGAAATACGTTGTTCGGATATGCGTTCCCATCCGACCATCTCATCGAATGTCATGGCTCTCTTTTCCTGGGCTTGTATGGATAGGCCGGAAGCCAATAATAAGAGACTAATTAAATGTATGGAATTGCTCATTAATTTGATTGATTTGTTTTAGTATGCAATATTACTCTTTTTTATTAAAAGGAAAAAGTATCTTTGTAACCTTCAATGCTTATAGGAAACAAATAGAACATGAGAGATCGGAATCTGGATATATACAGAGGGGCTATAATGATCTATATCACCTGTTTTTGTCATTTGATATGGTGGGAAGGTGTCAAGGTCGGCATATTTGAAGGAAGCTGGATTACCGGGATATTCTTTGCAATGGCAACCGTGTTTTATATAGTAGGAGCCTCATTTTCCCTGTCATTGGAAAAACCGTTTCGGACTTATTTGAAGGGCCGGATAAAAAGAGTCGCGATCCCTTACTGGAAGTATGCATTGGTTTGTTTTCCGGCTGTTGTGTATCATTATTGGAAGTCGGGAGAGATAATACCGTTGAATGACTTTATATCTTATGTGTTCTTTACCCCTACGGTAGAATATCGATTATTTGATCATATTTGGTTTATTCCGCCTTACTTGATCATATCTCTTTGTCTTCCCTTTTTATGCCGGATGATTCGCCGGTGTAATATACCTTTTATCCTTTTCAGTGTCGTTTTGGTATTGTTGCTATTGTTCAAAGCTTATTATCCAGAGTTACTTCAAACTGTAATAGTCTATCTGTTTTTTACGATATGGGGATTGTATTATAAGAAGAAGTTAGGCTGGCAAATTGTTGTTTGTGTAATAGCTGCCGTAGGATATTTGATTTATGCTTTCGGAGTTGAAAGAGTCCCTTTTGATCTGCAAGCTAATAAATTTCCGCCAAACTTATTGTTTGCCTCATACGGAATGGCTGTTTTAGGAATAGGTGGAATTTATATGAAAAAGGGATTAGTTTTCTTATATGACAGATCTGCAATGGTTCGTCGTTATATTGATATATATTCTAATGAAGGATATGAAATATATTTGGTCCATCCCTTTACCATCATTCTGTTAGGCGGTATAAAGCGGCTTTTGGGGTTGGACCCAATTATTGCCGACCATCTGTATTTGCAAATGGTGTATATTGTTTCCGGCTTTTTATTCATACTGTGCGTTAATGTCTATGTGCTGAAAACTTACAATTATATATGGTCTTTGGTAAATAGAGTTTTTTAAGTCGTATTTCCTGCCATGCTCATTAACCAGTTGGATCTTTGATTTATAATCCGCTGCGTGCTGAATTGTTTCAGGAAGAATACGGTTCCGTCTTTCACATCCCGTATGCGGGCCTGTCTTCTCCGGTAAAGTTCGTATATTTCAGGTAGGAGATCAGATAAGTGAAAGAGCCGTCATACAGCAGCTACGGATCGTTGCTTATCAACTCCGGGATAAATAAGTAAAGTCCGTGTTTCATATTCATTTGAATTAGGTTATTTGTCTTTTATAAATGTACGGATATCTTCCGACAAGAATTTATACCCTTGTCCGGCTTTCAGGACGGTGCTTTCCGGTGAAATATAGATAAACGAAGGAAGCGCATGTACCCCGTAATGAGCCGCTATGCCACTCATGCCCAGTCCGTCGGACAGTTGCAGCCAGTTGTCTGCCGATTCTTTGACTTCTGTCTCTTTCCAAACCGCTTCTGGATCTACAGACAGGCTGATAACGACAATTTTCTCTTTATATTTTTCCGCAATTTCCTTTAGTAAAGGAAACGCATCGAGGCAAGGGCCACAGTATCGGCTCCAGAAATCAAGGATGATGTATTTCCCTTTATAGTCGGAAAGATGGTGGATGTTCCCTTTGATGTCTTTCAGTTCGACATCCGCGATCTTGTCTCCTTCCTGAACTGTCGAGGAGATAGACAACAAGGAAGTTATCTCTTCCCCCAACCGGGATTGTCTTTGTTCGTCCGTCAGCTTGCTGTAGACAGATACGACTAACGCTTTATCCTTCAACTTTCCCGCTTGGCAACTCTTGGCAGCGTCTCTCAGTTCTTCCAGACCGGCATCGGTAATCGGATAGTCCAGCATGAGCAGCAACTCTTTTTGCAGGATAATCTCGTCATGTATGCTGTTCACCGTCTGCCTGATCGAAGCAAATTCCTGTTTGGCGACCGAATCTTTCGCTCTGATCTTGGGGAGCAGTTTCATACACTCTGCCGTTAAGTCGTGGATGCGTATGTTTTCCTCCCGTGTAGCCTCCCGGAAGCGGTTCAGTTCGACTTGTTCGGGGATTGGAATGTCGCTTTCCGCCAGCCAGTTCTGCACATAAGGGGCTTCTCCGGTGATTTTGATGTTCGCTCCGGGCTTCACCCATACGGTGTAGCCGGTGTTGTTGAGGGATATGTACATCTTGGTCGTCCTGTCGGCTTCCCTGGTGAATTTGAATTTACCGTTCACCATTTTTTCCTGATCTTCCGGTCGTACATCCATCCCGTTTCCTTTCATCTCCGCGCAAAAAAATCTGACGGTATCCGGCATATTCCGTATGTCTCCTTCGATCGTAACGGTCTTTTGCCCGTAAGCGGAAGAAGCGCAGACAAAGATTCCAAACAACCATGCAAGTGTCTTCATAAGCAATTCGATTTATGATTAGTGCCGGCAATATACAAGTTTATTTGATTTGGAATCATGCGGGGTACGATAATTTCGTAAGCCGTAACATATCTTGATACGTTACGGCCCATTCTTTCCCTTTTATAACATTTAAGACTTAGATCAACGTCTCCGTTACCACCTGTCCGTCGAACAGGTTGATGGTGCGGGAGGCAAACCCGGCATCGTGCTGGCTGTGCGTCACCATGACGATCGTCGTCCCTTCCTTGTTCAGTTCGCTGAGCAGGTTCATCACTTCCTGTCCGTTTTTACTGTCCAGGTTACCGGTCGGTTCGTCGGCGAGGATCAGCTTCGGGTTGGCCACTACGGCGCGGGCAATGGCGACACGCTGTTGCTGGCCGCCGGACAACTGCTGCGGGAAATGCTTTTCGCGGTGCACGATCGCCATCCGTTCCATTGCTTCCTGTACCTTTTTCTTTCGCTCGGCAGCCGATACACCCATGTAGAGCAAAGGAAGTTCTATATTCTCGTATACATTCAACTCGTCGATCAGATTGAAACTTTGGAAGACGAACCCGATAATCCCTTTGCGCAGTTTCGTCCGCTGGGCTTCCGTATATCGGGATACTTCGATCCCGTTCAGGTAATATTCTCCGCTGGTCGGGTTGTCGAGCAATCCTAAGATATTCAACAACGTTGATTTTCCACAACCGGAAGGGCCCATAATGGCTACGAATTCCCCTTCCTTCACCTCTATGCTTACTTTATTAAGAGCCAACGTCTCTACCTCTTCCGTGCGGAAGATCTTTTCTAATGCAACTGTTTTAATCATGGTCTTTAACTGATTTGTTTACGAGAAATGTGACAAAAGTCGTGCCATAATCGTAAAAAACTTGTAGATAAGATGTTATCTGTTGTGCCGGGTTTGATGATCGTGCATATACGCACAAAAGGAGTTCGGATGCGCACGGTTTATCATAAGCATCTGTATCTTTTACCCCGTTCTTCTGTATATATTAGCACGCTTATCTTAACCCATAAATCGTTCGCTTGGCGGCGAACGGTTGTCCGCTTGCAAGAGAACGATCGTTCGCCGCCAAGCGGACAACTTATAAGTAGAAGGAAAAGGGCTAAATAATACGGTACTTCTTCTTAATTCATATAGTATAAGTTCTTAATTGGTTATTATAACCATACCTCTTCATGTTTTATGCGTCACTATATATATTGCAAGTGCGAGGATAATTCCATTTTTTCCGTATGTTTGTGGTGTTCTAAAGAATCAGATATATGGAAAAGACAAATAACGCGTCTTTGTATTGGTACGTCTTCTACAATGACCAACTTCTACTGCAAAAGAAAGCTGACGGCTATGTAATCCCTTGTACGGACGAAGCGCCTGTGACGGTTGCCCGCTCGCTTCCGGTCGAGATGCAGGACGGGACAATGGCGATGGCGGCTTTTACCGATGCGCCCCTGGAAGAGACGGATGTTTTCATGCCTATGGGACTCCGCGCTTCCTATGATCATATCGACCGTTACTCCTATGATCAGGCGGGGAAAGCGTATGAGATTGTCTATTGGGATCAACACAGCCGGTTTTGTCCTGTCTGCGGGACGCCGACGGAACTGAAAGGGCCGATCATGAAGAAATGCCCTCATTGCGGCAATGAGATGTTCCCGTCGGTATCGCCTGCCGTACTGGTCTTGATCCGGAAAGGTGAGGAAATCCTGTTGGTGCATGCGCGTAACTTCCGGGGAACGTTTCATGGGCTTGTGGCCGGCTTCCTGGAAACGGGGGAGACGTTGGAACAATGCGTGGAACGTGAAGTGTGGGAGGAAACAGGATTGACGATCAGGAATATCACTTATTTTGGCAACCAGCCGTGGCCGTATCCGAGCAACCTGATGATCGGTTTTATAGCCGATTATGTCAGCGGGGAGATCAAATTGCAGGACGAAGAGTTGAGTTCCGGTTCCTTCTTCTCGAAAGATAACCTGCCGGAAATACCGCACAAGCTGAGCTTGGCACGGAAGATGATCGACTGGTGGTTGGAAAATTGAAAGTTGAAAATTGAAAAATAAATCACTGATTATTATGAAACAAACGACTTTGTTTATCTTTTGCTTGTTGGCGATGGCATTCGGTGCGGAAAGTGCCGCTTCGCAGGTGACGCGTGCCGATTACGAGCGTGCTGACACGATCCTGAAATGCTCCGACCGGGTTTATTCTCCTGCTATCCATCCCGAATGGATAGACAGTTCACACTATTTTTGGTATAAGAATCATGAGAAGGAAGGAGATTTCTACTATCTCGTCAATGCGGAGAGTGGAAAGAAACAGCGTGCTGCGGATAAGAAAGGATTGGCGGCATTCTTCTCCAAAAAGCAAAAGAAACTGGCCGAATCCCTGCTGAAAGAGGAAGAGAAGAGGCCGGATCGCTGGCGTCGTCGCGAAGAGGCTCCGGTTCCTGTTGTCTCGCCCGATAAGAAGTGGGAAGCGTATGTGAAAGATAATAATCTCTATCTCTCGCCCCTCTGGGATGAGAAGGAGAAAGATAAACCAAAGGAAGAGATTGCCTTGACGATGGATGGCACGGCGAATCTGCGTTATGACGGTTGGTCGATCATCTGGTCGCCCGACTCCCGGAAGCTGGCAACCGTGAAAGTGCGCGACGTGCAGGAACGCCGCATTCCGCTGATCGAATCCAGCCCGTCTAGCCAGAAGCAGCCGATCCTGCAATGGCGCGACTATGCGAAGCCGGGGGATGTATTGCCTGTTTACCTGCCGGTGCTCTTCGATGTGGAGGCGCGCAAGCAAATGGCGTTGAATGTCACTCCTTATGAAAATCAGTTCTATCTGAACCTGACCGGTTGGCGCGAAGACAGCCGCGCGTTCACGTTCGAGTTCAACCAGCGCGGGCATCAGCGTTATGTCATTGGCGAAGTGAGTGCTGCCGACGGTTCTATCCGTCATTTGGTGGATGAGCAGACGAAGACTTTCATCTATTATTATAACAACTATCGGTATGATCTGGATGACGGAAAAGAATTGCTTTGGATTTCCGAACGGGACGGATGGCGTCATCTTTACCTGATAGATGGTACGAGCGGGCAGGTGAAACGACAGGTGACAAAGGGTGAATGGGTGCTCCGTCAGGTCGATTATGTGGATGAGACGAACCGGGTTGTCTATTTCACCGCTTCGGGCTTTAATAAAGGCGAAGATCCTTATAACCTGCATTACTGCCGGATTAACTTGGATGGAACAGGCTTTACCGATATGACTCCTGAGAACGGGAACCACCGTGTGACTTTCTCTGCCGACCGTTCTTATTTTACCGATGTCTATTCTCGTCCCGACCTGCCGCCTGTCAGTCAGTTGAAGCGGACTTCGGATGTGTCTGTGGTGGCCGGATTACAGAGGTGCGATGTGAGTGCGTTGCAGGCGGAAGGCTGGCAAATGCCGGAAGTGTTCTGCGCGAAAGGCCGGGACGGGCAGACGGATATTTGGGGGAACATTTATCGCCCAATGCACTTTGATGCTTCCAAATCTTATCCGGTCGTAGAGTTTATTTATGCCGGTCCGCATGATTCGCATGTGGATAAGGACTTCAAACCGGCCCATCATCTGGTCTCCAAATTGGTAGAACTCGGCTTTATCGTCGTTTCGATCGACGGTATGGGGACGTCCAACCGCTCGAAAGCTTTCCATGATGTATGTTGGAAGAACCTAAAAGATGCCGGTTTCCCGGATCGTATCGCTTGGATGAAAGCGGCAGGTGCGAAATACAAGTATATGGATTTGAATCGTGTCGGCATCTATGGCTGGTCGGCCGGAGGTCAGAATGCGATGGCTGCTTTGCTGTTCCATAACGATTTTTATAAGGTTGCAGTCGCCCTTTGCGGTTGCCATGACAACCGGATGGATAAAATCTGGTGGAACGAACAGTGGATGGGCTATCCGATCGACGCCTCTTATAGCACCTCCTCCAATGTCGACAATGCTTACCGTCTGAAAGGCAAGTTGTTCCTGATCAACGGTGAACTGGATGACAACGTCGATCCGGCTTCCACCTTGCAGGTTGTTAGTGCCTTGATGAAAGCAAACAAGAATTTCGAACAGCTTTATCTACCAGGCAAGACGCACAGCCTCGGCGGTCCGTTTGAAATGCACAAAATGCACGATTTCTTCGTCAAGAATTTGCTGGGGCAGGAACCGCCGGAGTGGGAGTAACCTAACGGCTCTCAATTTCATCCAGCCAGATTTCCAAGCAAACCTGAGGGAATAGCTCCATTGTTTCCTGTACGGTAGTCAACGACTTCATCCGGTTAGCAATCTTATCCGCTGTATTGGGGTAGGCAGTTTCGATCAGATCGTTCAGAATGAAAGAGAAGAAAGGGGGATTTCGTTTTAGGTAGCGGTCCATTAACAAATAGCAGGTAGCGGGAGAGGATGACAGTATTAGCTTTTTCAGATCTGCATACTCTTCCGTTTCCATATATTGATAGGGAGTATTTTCTGATCCCATTTCATCGCATTTGTGAAGAAAAGAGTTGAATGTCTCGTTGAAAAGCCTCTTTTCTGTGCGGGAAGCCATTTTTATCCCAGTATTGATACGGGTGCGGAGGTCTGGTGTTACCTTGAAAACATCCGGTTCCGGATAATCTTCATTACTGCATGCTCCCAGCATGGCAAAGATGAAAAGTGCCAACAGTGTAGCTAATAGTTGTATTTTTGTCATAACCTGTTTCCGATTAATATTTCTTGTATAACTATAAGACGTTATATGACACTGGATTGTTGCAAAATGATACGACTTTTTTTGAAAATTTATTCTATGGGCTGTTTAGTTCATCGGAGCAAAGGAGGTTACGTGTGTCGTGTCTTTTAACTGCAACGAATCCTTGCGTGACAAAAGCGTATCCTGCCTGGCAAATTCCGGATGACCAGTTGCGAGTTTCTTCTTTTTCTTGATGATGTCGGGAGTAGGCAGATTGTTGTAATTTCTCCATGTCCCATCTCTTTTGGCATTACGTTTGTGTATATAACTCTTCCTGCTGGTCATTTCTGCGAAGTCGAAAGTGACGAAGCCTGTGTTATGAGAACGATTCATAGGATCGTTTTTCCATGTTTCGAGCATATTTTTATAGACCGGTAAAAATTTACCGGGAGGAGGAGCATATAACCAGAAAACACCAGGAGGCAGGTCCTTTAATGCTATTTTACGATGGGTTGAATCTGTTTGTATGTATTCGGTGAAATCTTTGAGGATGGGTAACGGGGTTACCGGTGACATTTTCATGTCGGAAGCCGGTTCATCCAAGTTTATAAAAGAACCTGATTGAATCGCTTTCATCGTCTCTGGATTCAGTTCCAGCTTTTCTTTACCGGACAAGACGTTCTGGAGCCAGACTGAATCCTTTTTTGTCCACTGCTGTGCAGATATATAATCGGCACCTTTCAGACAAATCAACATCACTATAAGCAGTTGTTTGTGCATGTTATATTATTGCATCATCTCTTTTACTTTTGCTTTCAACGCATCGCCTCTCAGGTCGCGAGCTACGATTGTCCCGTCAGGGCCAAACAAGATGATATGCGGAATTCCGTTGAAGCCGTACAGTTCAGAAGGCGTGTTCTGGGCATTGAGAATCTGTGGCCAAGTAATCTTCAAATCTTCGATGGCTTTCTTTGTATCTTTCGGCTGGTCCCATGTGGCTACACCAAGTACTTGGAATCCTTTATCCTTGTATTGGTTATACACTTCTGCCAGTATCGGGGTCTCTGCACGACAGGGGCCGCACCAGCTTGCCCAGAAGTCAACCAATACATAATTCCCTTTTCCTACATAGTCGGAGAGGGAAACCTTTTTGCCATCTTCGGTTTCCACTGTAAAGTCGGTGAAAGGTTGTCCGACGGCCGTCTTTTTCAGGTTGGTAATCCGTTGGCTCAGTTTCCGGATGATGTTCCTACTTTGGATAAAGGCGCTGGATTGGGCAATGATAGATTCCATTTCTTCCGGGTTCATAAAGTTCGATAGGTTTTGAAGGGCAAAAGCACCGATGTAATTATCTTGGTTTTTATCGATGAAGTCCTTCAGCATAGCCATATAGGCCGGCTTATACTCATTGTCGTAATAGGTCTTTGTCAATTCTTGGACTTTGCTTTTATCTTGTTCCTGCTCCCGGATCTCTTTCATTTTGTTCTGGAAGAGTTCACTGATTCTTTTTTCTTCTTGGATATAGCTGCTGAAGGTTTCATTCAAGGGAGTGCCGGACGCGCTGTTCGGAGTTTCCATGTTCAGTTGGATGGTACCGTTTTCGAGCATGAAGGTGGTATAGTATTTCCTTCCGACTTGGGTTAGGCATAAAACAGCGGTGTCAATCTGACCGGTGAACGTAAACGCTCCGTTTTCAATCACTGCGCTGTCAATGTTTTGCCCCTTATCCCGGTCGAAGATATAGACTGTTTTCCCATTAAAGGTAGAATCGGGGATATTTCCCATTACCGTGTAGGAGGGAATCGGCTGTGAACAGGAGGCAAGGCCTGCTCCTGCCATGAGCAATGCGATTAATGTTTTTGTATTCATAAAATAAATATTAATGTTTTGAGGACAAAAGTAAAACATGTTGGAATATGATAAGCCCTAATTCATGTAATTTGTCTTATCATCCAAAATATTAATTGTTTTTAGTGCTGTGTTCCCGCGCTTAATGTGGGAACACATCCTCCTTTATTCCGTTTTGATTACCTCTGCCGGGTTCAACCGTGAAATCAGCCAGATACGATAGGCGACGGTTACGAATAC
>OLRN01001486.1_pt1 | contig 12317 bp, 14 predicted proteins | sample 1673001 | NCBI WGS metagenome assembly OLRN01 (sample SAMEA3136745, study PRJEB25190) | human gut metagenome | biome: human gut; feature: human-associated habitat; material: faeces | place: Austria | collected 2013 | reverse complement strand
ATCTTGATCATCGGTTGTTCCTCCCTCATTCGTATGTTACTGTGATCTCCGGTGTCTGCTTTTCCCCAATGGTGCCCACGATCTTTGCGGGCAGACCCGCCGCCTGCAGCTCTGCTTCCAGGGCAGCGGCATCCTGCGGGGCCACGGCAAACAGCAGGCCGCCGGAGGTCTGGGGGTCGTAGAGGCAGTCCAGCACCGCCTGGGGGAAGGTCCCCGCCGTCTCCACCTCCGGCCCGGCAAACTCCAGATTGCGGTAGGCCCCCGCCGGGATGATGCCGTCCCGGGCCAGCTCCAGGGCCTGGGGCACGATGGGCACCCGCCCCGGCCAGAGCTCAATGGTGCACCCGGCCCCCTCCGCCATCTCCCTGGCGTGGCCGATCAGGCCGAAGCCCGTCACATCGGTGCAGGCGCTGGGCCGCAGGGGCACGGCCGCCCGGGCCGCGTCCCGGTTGAGCGCCGCCATCAGATCCGTCATCGCCCGGTACTCCGCCCCGCTCAGCAGCTCCGCCTTGGCGGCGGTGGTCAGGATGCCGCTACCCAGGGGCTTGGTGAGCACCAGCAGATCCCCCTCCCTGGCCCCCCGGTTGGTCAGTACCGCTCCGGGGTGGACCAGGCCGCTGACGCACAGGCCGTACTTGGGCTCCGTGTCCTCAATGCTGTGGCCTCCTGCGGTCACTGCGCCAGCCTCCGCCACCTTGGCCGCGCCCCCCTCCAGGATGGCCCCCACCGCTTCCCGCGGCAGGCAGGAGGGGACGGCCAGCAGATTCATGGCCAGCCTGGGCTCGCCCCCCATGGCGTACACGTCGGAGAGGGCGTTGGCCGCCGCGATCTGCCCAAAGTCATAGGGGTCGTCCACCACCGGTGGGAAGAAATCCACCGTCTGGATCAGCGCCAGCTCATCCGTGAGGCGGTACACCGCGGCGTCATCGCTGGAGTCATAGCCCACCAGCAGGTTGGGCTCAAGCGTCCGGGGCAGCCCGGACAAAATCTGTTGCAGGACACCCGGTCCCAGCTTGGCCCCTCACCCACCGGCCGTGGTCATGGCGGTCAGGCGCAGCTTCTCATACGGCATAGACTCACCCCCTCTCTTTTTTTATAGTGTACCACAGCCTCCAGGCAAAAGGCAACCATACCGCGCCGCACCCCCCTCCCCCTCCACGCATACGCTGGAGTGAGAAACTAGAGACTTGGAGGGTCATTTATGCAAGCGGAAGCAAAGGTTTGTTTTTATCTGGGCGCCAATTCCCCCACCGGCTTCTACTCCCTGTACGACCAACTGCTTGAGCCCGAGCAGGCCGAAACCATCTACATATTGAAGGGCGGGCCGGGCTGCGGCAAGTCCTCCCTGATGCGCCGGGTGGCTCAGGCCATGGAGGAGAAGGGGGCTTCGGTGGAGTACATCGCCTGCTCCGGCGACCCGGACTCCCTGGACGCGGTGGTGTTCCCCGCCCTGAACACCGCCATTGTGGACGGCACCGCTCCTCATGGCTGAGCAACAGAAGGATACTTTAGGTATCTATCTTTGTGTCATCGGTTATCTGTCCCTGCACCGGCCGGTTCATTTCGATCCAAACCCGGTTTACCTCTTCCATACAGGTAAAATAGAGACTGGTCAGCAGATTCGTAGGAATTCCAAGCTCTCCGGTCAGTCTATCAATCTTTTCCCAATCCGCATGCTCATAGCTCAGGGCCAGATCGTACAGCATTCCAGCCCGGCCGGTATGCTGTAAAAGGGCCTCCTTAGCCTCCGCACACAGAGGAATGGGCCTCAGAATCTCCGCCAGCGGAGCATCAATGAGATAATTCAGGGTAGAAAACATCCCCATTAAGTAGGCATCCGGCTTGGAGATCGGCATATCCTTTGCGTAGTTCATCAGCTTGCTACAGAAGTTGGCCCGCATGAACGACATTCTGAGAAACTCCTCCGCGCCCTCCTCCATCTGATTCTCGGCATTGCTGGCGCTCAGCAGGTAGACCCATTGACGCAGTTCGCTCAGGCCCATAGTCATGATCGCCTGGCGTACGCTGGTTACCCGGTGGCGGAGCGCATAATAGCAGGAGTTTGCCATCCGCAGCAGGCCATAGGTCAGCGTAGCATCTACGGAAATAATCTGCTCAATCTCCTCCACATCCGGCTCGTCCCGCGTCATCGCCACCATTAGGCGGAAGAAGTTGCTCTGCAAATATCCGCTGCTGTGGGTCTGTGTGGTCAGCTTTTCCGCCACATAGGGGCCCTCCAGGGCATCCACCCCCAGCTTGACGGCCTTCTGGTAGGTTTCCTCCCGGTCAATCCCCACGGCGATACACTGCTTTTTCATGCTGTGGGCGATGTCGATGATGTTTTTCAGCGTCAGCTCCGGCGTGGTCTGGATGTTCAGCTTAATGTAGTCGATCCGGTCCAGGATTCCCAGATAGCGCGGGGCAAACTGGAATTCATTGACCGCCACCTGATAGCCCTCTTTTGCATACTGCTGCACCATATGCATGGCCAGGGGATGAATGATAACGCTGTCGTCAATCTGGATCACCAGCTCCCCCTTGTCAAAGAGGTGGGGCGTTTTTTTCATCAGAAGCGTGGTGGTGAAGGTCATAAAATTCAGTGAGCCGCGCAGCAGCTTATCGGTATTCATGGTGAGGAAATTGTAAATGGTGTCCGCTGCGGCAAAGTCGTTCTCCCTGACGTTTTTGCCGTTGTCGCCAAAGGCCTGGTTTTCCCCGTGGTACTGGATCTCATAGCCGATGATCTTATTTGCCTGGTCTTTGATGGGCTGACGAACGATATATTTGCTGCTCATGCCTGTCCTGCCTCCCGCTTCCGTCTGCTGCGCTCCAAAAGATGGTCCACAATTCCGATCAAATGCCCGATTTCCGGCTTGCTCAACTGCTCATCCGCACCGACCTCTTTGCCCTTGCGGCGCATCTCCTCTGTAATCAGGGAGGAGAAAATGATCACTGGAATGGCCTGCAGCTCTTTATCCTCCTTGATCCGCTTGGTGAGGTTATGGCCGTCCATCTGGGGCATCTCCAGGTCGGTAATCACAATAGAAACCTGTCCGGTGGGGCCCCCGCCGTCCTTACACGCCTGCAGCGCCTCCCACAGCTCTGCGCCGTTTTGGAACATGCGCAGGTTGGTATACCCCGCCTTAGTCAGCGCGGTACGGATCATCTGGGACAGCAGGATGGAGTCCTCCGCGACCCAGACCGGCTCGCTTCGCTTCTCCCGCTTACCCATAGCATCCACCTCACTGAGCTGGATACCGGTCTCCGGCGCAATCTCGGCCACAATCTTTTCAAAATCCAGAATCGTGACCAAGTCCTTGCCGCACTGAGCGATTCCGGTGGCAACCCCGTCTGCGCCCCCGGAAACCGTGTTGTCCGGCCTCTGGATGTCCCGCCACGAGATACGGCTGATCCCCACTACCGTATGGACGCGGAAGGCAATGTACATTTTATTGAAATTGGTGATAATGAAGAGATCCTTTTCCCCTTTGGGTTCGGTATGTCCACTGAGATACTCCGGCAGATCCACCACGGTAATCACGATGTCCCGGGGTTTAAAAATCCCTTCCACTGCCGGGTGGGCATGGGGCATTGGGTGCACCGGCGCCGACAGCATAATCTCACGCACCTTGGCCACATTGATCCCGTAGAGATTTCCGTCAATGGTAAACTCCATGATCTCAATCTCGTTTGTCCCCGTCTCCAATAAAATTCCGTCTTTGTTGTTTTCCATGACCCATTCCCCCACTTTCAGATTGTTCTATTCCTACCGGCTAAAAAATGAGCTCCGGCTTTCCGTAGCAGCGGACACAGCCTTGTCCGGTAGCCGCGTCAAAGAGCAGGGTCCGGGCCACCGTGCCGCCTACATCCTCCTGTAGCAGCCGGACGCCCTCTGTACGCAGCGTCATATGGACGCTTTCAATATTCCGCTGTCCAATATTGCCCAGATTTCCACCGCCGGCTACCTCAAACATGCGGGCTCCGCCGGCAATTTTGGCTGTAACCCGCGCCCGTTTGGCGCCTCGCCGCTCCATTTCCCGCAGCGTCTCCCGGATGCCGGTATCCGCATACTTGAGCGGGGACTTCCGCCCCGTCTCCAGATTCAGGGGCAGCATGATGTGGAGCAGGGCGGCCAGCTTGAGCATGGGATCATAGAAGCAGATTCCAATGCAGGAGCCCAGGGCGTAAGTCACCAGCATCCCACTGCCCTGCGCCATTTTCATGTCGGCGATCCCAACCACCAGCTTGTCATTCATCCAAAACACCCAGCTTCCGCAGCAGGAAATTGAGGGAACGCACGTCAGGTGACAGCAGGAGTCGGCAGGGCACGCTGTGCTTTTCGCAGATGAAATTGGTGCCGATGGTCATAATGTAATCCGACTGTCCTCCAAACTCCGCCATGGGCACCGTAATAATCGCCCCCTGCATGTCCACAGCAAAGCCAGGCACCGATGGCTGAGTCGTTACCCCAGCCAATCCAGAGAGGGCGTTGACGAAGGTGGAGATCATGATGTTGCCCACCTCTACCAGGGCTGAGCGGTCCAGCTCCGAGAGCTGCCCATATTCGCAAACCGTCCGGTTCATCATGCGGCCCAGCACCTGATTGATAAAGTCCATCTGCTGTACCGAGAGCATAATACCGTTGATTTCCCCGCCCAGACGCACCAGCACACCGGCCGTGATCACCTCCGGCCCGCCGATCCAGTCGATAGCCTCGTTGTAACCGAGGATGCGCACCTCCGGCATTTCAATGCGCACCTCACACTGGAGCAGGCTGGAGAGGGCCGTCGCCGCGTTGCCCGTCCCGATGCTGCCGATCTCCCGGAGCGTATCCAGTTCCAGGCCGCTGAGTTCATTAAAGTTTTTCACGTATTTTCCCTGCCTATCCGTTTGTCAGGTTGTTGACCGTCGTCTCGATTTCGTCCGCTGTCTGCATCATGCGCAGGACATAGCTGTATGTCCGCTGGGCCTCAATCACCTTTCCCATCTCAGAAGCCAAGTCCACATTGGAGCTCTCCAGATAGCCCTGGCGCACCTCCGAGGGGCTCATCCACACCGCACCGTTTTTCTCCGTGGTCACAAACCGGCCGCTGCCCACATGCTGAAGGCCGTCCAGGTATTGAATGGTAAACACGCCCACAGGCTGGCGCGCCTCAGCGTCCGTCACCACAATGGGATAGCCGTTGGTGTCCAGAACCTGCCGGCCCTCTCCATCCGCCAGATAGTAAAGCGTATCCGTTGTTCCGTCCTCCTTTGTCTGCTGAAACGAGGACAGGGCGAAGGAGCCGTCCCGGGTGTAGGAAATCTCTCCGGTATCCGGGTCATACAGGGCGAAAAAGCCGTCGCCCACAATGGCGTAATCCTGCTTGCGCCCCGTCTCCTCCAGCGCTGCGGAGCGGAAATCCGTGATGGTGGACACCATGCGGGTACCGCTGCCCTTGGGGAGCTGCTGGCCGTCGATACCGTCTACCATCCGGTACATCAGAGCCTCAAAGGCGGGCTTCTCCGCCCGGAATCCAAAGGTGTTCGCGTTGGCCATATTATTGCCCTGGACTCCCATGCGCTCCATTTGCTGCTGCGCGCCCACCGTGGCGGTATAAAAAGCCTGAAGCATCGTTCTCCTCCTCTGCTTATAAGCGTCCCAGCTCTGTTGTCGCCTTGGTCAGCACGCCGTCATAGAGCTTCAGCACCTGTGCGGCGCTCTGAAGCGCCCGCTGGGCCGTCATCATATCGCTCATCTCCTGGAGCATGTCCACGTTGGCATTCTCCACCCATTTCCAGTGGAGCTTTGCCTGGGAGGGAGCCGGCGCCTGCCCATTCGCACCGAACAGGCCGCTCTCATTTTTCTCCAGCAGCCCGTTGTCCGCAAAGGCATACAGGCCCAGCCGGCCCACATAGCCGCCGCCCTCTGTATAGAGGTTCCCTGCCTGATCGGCCCGGATACGGTCGGTGGCCAGATAGACCGGTTGTCCATCCGCCCCCAGGACCCGCCCATGGGCGGGCAGGCAAAGATAGCCCTCCCCATCCAGAGAAAAGCTGCCGCTGCGGGTGTACTCGACGCCCTGAGCCGTCTGGATGGCGAAAAAGCCATCCCCTTCGATGGCGAAGTCGAGCGTCAGCCCCGTCTCCTCCAGGCTTCCCTGGCTATAGTCCACATAGAGCTGACTGGGAGCCAGGATATAGCTCTCCTCACCGATCACGGTGGGGCTGCTTTTGTCCTTATTACCTACCCGGCTGATCAGCACTTCCTGGAAGGTGCTGTCCGTATACTGCTCCGCCTTATACCCGGAGGTGGAGAGATTCGTCATGTTGTTGGCAACCGTGTCCAGCCGGCGGCTCTGGGACAGGATGCCGGAGGTCAGGTTGTAAAACCCTTTTGTCATATGGCCTTCTCCCTTCTGCTGTGTACTACGCTCCTATGTACTGCTTCATGTAGGCCTGGAGCCGCTGAATGGCCCGGTTATGGATTTGTGAAATACGCGGCGCGCTGACCCCAAGGACCTGTGCAATCTCCTTCATGGTCAGCTCTTTTTCATAATACAGGGAGAGCACCAGCCGCTCATTCTCCCGCAGGGAGGCGATTCCCCGGCGCAGCACCTCGTGCAGCTCCTTTTGCTGATAAGCATCCTCCGGCGGATTGCCGGACAGTGCCTTGCCGGTTACATTCCCATAGGTGTCCAAAAGCACCTCGAAAGACATCAGGTTGGAAAACGCCGTTTCAGAGAGGAGCTCCTCATAGTCCTTCTGGCTGAGCTTCAGGTAGTCTGCCATCTCCTGATCGCTGGGGGTATGGCCCAGCTCTATGGACAGCTCCTCAGCCGCCCGCTTCAGCCGGGTGGCCTTCTGCCGGACCCTCCGCGGAATCCAGTCCTGCTTGCGTACCAGGTCGATCACCATTCCCCGCAGCCGCTTTGCGATGTACGCCTCGAACTTGACCTCCTTTTCGGGGTCATACTTGTCCACAGCGCTGAGCAGAACCAAAATTCCCTCATGGATCACATCATCCAACTGGGTAAACCCGCTGAACAGCCCGCAGGTCTGAATCGCAATCCGGCGTACCAGATCGGTATACCGCAGCACCAGGGCCCACTTCAGCTCCATATCCCCCGTCTCCTTGTAGCGCAGCAGAAGGGTCTGATTGTCCATCTGGTCGACCGCCTGCTGACCTCCGCCGGGGGATAGGGCCGTTTCCATCTGTTTTAACTTATTCATGCAGATACCCTTCCCCATCTCTATGCACGCTTTTCCTGCGGCTGAAGTGTAATGTTGCCAATGGCCTGTATCTGCACATTGCTCGTGATTTCATTAAAGGAGAGCACATAGATGTCGGGATAGAATGTGGCGAGCATACGGCTGAGATAGACACGGATAATCTGGCTGGTCAGCAGAATGGGCGTTTGGGAGAGCTCCTCAAATTTCTTCCGCAGCTCTCCCACCTGCTGTACGATCTGCTGCACAATATCAGGGCTGAGCGCCAGATAGACGCCGTGCTCGTTCTTGGTCAGGGCGGCCAGTACCTTCTTTTCCAGCTCCGCGTCCAGCGTCACTACCCGAAGCTGCCCATTTTCGCAGAACTTCCGGGTAATGGTCCGTCCCAATGCACCGCGCACCTGTTCGGTGATCATGTCGATATCATGGGTCGTGGTACTGGCCTCCACCACCGCCTCCAGAATGGCCGCCAGATCCCGGATGGGGATGCCCTCCCGCAGCAGGCTGCGCAGGATCTTTTCCAGGTTGGCGTAGGAGATGACGTTGGGGATCACATCGGCCACCAGCTCCGGCTCCGTCTTTTTCAGATTCTCCACAAGCTGCAAGGTCTCCGAGCGGTTGAGCAGCTCATAGGCATGCTTTTTGATCGTCTCCGACAGGTGGGTAAGCATAACGGTCAGGGGTGTGATAACCGTATACCCGTAGATCTCCGCCATTTCCTTGTTCTCCGGCAAAATCCAGCGGGAGGGGATGCCGTAGGCCGGCTCCACCGTCTCAATCCCGTCAATCGTCCCCGCCGGATTGGACGGCTCCAGTGCCAGATAATAGTCCACCAGAATCTCTCCCCGGGCCACCTCCTCCCCCCGGATTTTGATCACATACTGGTTGGTTCCCAGCGCCGCACCGTCGTGGAGGCGGATAGAGGGGATGACAAAGCCCATATCCTGGGCATACTGCCGGCGGAATATCACAATGCGGCTGATCAGCTTGCCGCCGCTTTTCTCATCCACCAACGGGATCAGGCTGTAGCCGAATTCCATCTCGATCGGCTCCACCGCCAGGAGGGAATAGACATTGTTGATGTCCTTGAAGTAGTCGGTTTCGCTGGCCGCCTGAAGCTCCGGGGTGGCTGCCGCCTCCGGGGCGGGCTGTTCCTCCAGTGCCTTCTGCTCAGTGAGCTTCCGGTCGCTCAAGAAGCCGCCAATACCCAGGCCGCAGCCCACCAGCAGGAGCGGCGCCGTGGGAGCGCCGGGCACCAGCCCCAGCAGCGCTAAAATAATGCCGGTGGCCAGGATCGCCCTGGGCTGGGCCTTAAACTGTCCCAGCACGTCGCTGTTCAGGCTGCCGTCCGACACGGAACGGGTGACGATCATACCGGTAGCGGTGGAGATCATCAGGGCCGGGAGCTGGGACACCAGACCGTCGCCGATGGTGGCGATGGAATACTGGTTCAAAACCGTAGCCAGATCTCCGCCGCCCTGCACGATGCCGATAATTAAGCCTGCCACAAAGTTGATGACCGTAATAATCAGCGACATGACGGCGTCGCCCTTGACGATCTTGGTTGCGCCGTCCATGGCGCCGTAGAAGTCGGCCTCCTTCTGGATCTTATAACGCCGCAGCCGGGCTTCCTTCTCGTCAATAAGGCCGGAGCTCAAATCCGCGTCGATGGCCATCTGCTTTCCGGGCATGGCGTCCAGCGTGAAGCGGGCGGCCACCTCGGAGACGCGCTCCGCTCCTTTGGTGATCACAATAAATTGCACCAGTACAATGATTAAGAAAATCAAAATTCCGATGACAATATTCCCCTGGGTAATCAGCGTACCGAAGGATTTGATTACCATACCCGCATCGCCGCCCTCGGAGAGGATCAGGCGTGTGGAGGATACGTTGAGGCCCAGGCGGAACAGGGTCGTTATCAGCAGCAGGGAGGGGAAGATAGAGAACTCCAGCGCCTCCGAGATGCTCATGGTGATCATCAGAATCATGATGGAAATGGCAATGTTCAGTACAATCAGGATGTCCAGCGCCTGCTTGGGCAGCGGCACCACCAGAAAGAGAACGATGATCACGACCAGCAGCGATATGGAGTTGTTCAGTATCCGTCTCATAACTCTCCAAGGCTCCTACTTTCTCGCCGCTACTTCAGCTTTTCATCCATGCGGTAGAGGTACACCAGCACCTCCGCCACGGCGTTATACAGCTCCGGCGGGATCTCCCGATTCAGCTCCGCCGTGGCATACAGCGCCCTGGCCAGCGGTACATTTTCAATAATGGCAATGTGATGCTCCTCCGCCTTGCGCACAATGCGTCCGGCCAGCTCGTCCTGTCCCTTTGCCAGGACAATGGGCGCCCCATCCGTCTCAGGGCGGTAGCGCAGCGCCACTGCAAAGTGCGTCGGGTTTCGGATAACCACATCTGCCTTTGGCACCTGCTGCATCATACGGGATTGGGCCATCCTGCGCTGCACTTCTTTGATCTTTCCCTTGACCTGGGGATCGCCTTCCATCTGTTTGTATTCCTCTTTGATCTCCTGTTTGGACATGCGCAACTGCCGCTCATAGTCCCACCACTGGTAAAACACGTCCGCGCCGGCCAGCACCACAAAGGCTATGGCGATCTGCATCACCATCTGGAAGCCCTCATCCACCAGATGGGCGCAGGCAACGGCCAGATCGGTGTGGAGATATTTCGTAAAGGTATCTACAATTCCCACCAGGAACTGATAGATCAGGAACAGCAGAACCGTTATCTTTAAAATCCCCTTCAGCGCCTCAATGACGCTGCGCAGTGAAAGCAGGCGCTTGATCCCCTGCAGGGGGTTAATCCGGCTGAACTTCGGCTTCAGCGCCTCCCCGGAAACCAACAGCTTGGTCTGGAAAAAGGTCGCCGCCACCGCTATAGTGGCCAGCAGCGGTCCCGCCGCAAACAGAAAGGTCTTCAGCATCTCCAGCACCAGGCCGCTCAGGTTGTCCTGCAATCCAGTGTGCGCCGCGCCGGCCACAAGCCCCATAGCGTACTGCAAAAAGCGGTAAATCTGCTCCACCATTGGCGTGGCAGTCAGCTTGAGTACAAAAAAGCTGGCCAGCAGCACCGCCACGGAAACTGCATCGTTGCTGAAAAAGACATTACCCTTTTTTCGCTCGTCTCTCCGCTTTTTAGGGGTTGCTTTTTCGGTTTTTGAACTGTCTGCCAAAGCCTTCTCACGCTCCCCCTATCAGGCGCAGTATCCGCCCCAGCTCCGAGAGCATGCCGCTCTCCAGCTCCAGCAGGAATTCGTTGATCGGCGTCAAGAGCAGAAAGAACAAAAGCAGCCCGATGATCACCTTCAGCTCGATATTGATGACAAAGGCGTTGATTTGCGGGATCGCCTTCATCAGCACCCCCATGCCTACCTCTCCCAGCAGCTCCGCTGCCAGGATCGGCATAGCCAGCTTTACCGCCAGGAGCATACAGGCGAGAAACAGCTCAATGACATAGGCGTAGACTCCATCGCCAAGGGCGGCAGCGCCATAGGGAACCAGCTCACCGGAGGTGGTCAGCAGGCGCATCAGGGTATAGTGTCCATTCTCCGCAAAGAAGTCCAGAATCAGCAGGATATTGAGCAGTGATGCAGTCACCGACAGGTTGGCCTGGCTGCTGGCGTCGTAGATCTGCGCCATTGTCATACCCATCTGTGTGTCGATCACCTCTCCGCCGATCTGGACAACGGAAAACACCACCCGCATTACGAATCCCAGAACCAGGCCGATTCCCAGCTCCAGCAGAAGGCGAAACGCCAGCTCCACCAGGGTATCCGGCTGCGGCACCCCCGTCCCGGCCGTCCCAAAAACCAGAATGGAGAGCACCAGCGCCATACCGGTCTTGACCATGGCCGGGAGATTGGAGCGTCCCAGCAGCGGGTTAAACAGGAGAAAGCCCGACATGCGCATAAAAATCAGTTCAAAGAGATAGAGCTGTGCCCAATCGACCATGTCCCACACCCTTACATCAGCGTAAACAGATACCGGCTGAAATCCAGCAGCGTCTCCAGCATCCATCCACCGCCCACCAGAAGTACAGCCACCACCACGATCATCTTGAGGATAAACGAGAGGGACTGCTCATGGATCTGGGTTACCGCCTGAAAAATGGCGACCAGAATACCGACCAGCATGCTCAGAATCAGGAGCGGTGCGCCAATCCGAAGCGCGACGCCCACCCCTTCCCGCAAAATGTCAACTACTTCCATATTCGGATTCTCCTATCGGAAGCTCTGCACCAGGGTCGAGAACAGCAGCTCCCACCCATTCAGGGCGATAAACAGCAGCAGCTTGAACGGCATGGAGATCATACTGGGCGGAAGCATAATCATGCCCATGGACATCAGCGTGGAGGCCACGATTACATCAATCAGGACAAACGGGATGTACAGGTAAAATCCAATCAGGAAGGCATGCTTCAGCTCACTTGTCATAAAGGCCGGAACCAAAACCCGCAGCGGCAGCTCCGCGGCCGATGCCGCAGACGGCGTATCCAGTCCTGCCAGATCGCAGTAGAGCTTGAGCGAGCTCTCCTCCACCTGGCCTGCCATAAACTCCTTCAGGGGTTTCTCCGCCCGCTGCAAAAATTCCTCCTGGGTAATCTCCTCCGCAATATATGGCTCGTATGCGGTGGTCTGGATCTCACTGATGACCGGAGACATGGTAAACAGCGTGAGAAACAGGGCGATGCCCACGAGGACCATATTAGGCGGATTCTGTTGCAGCCCCATGGCCGAGCGCAGAAAGGAGAAGGAGATAATGTACCTGGTAAAGGAGGTCATCATCACAACTGCGGAGGGCAGCAGGGTCAACAGGGTGGTCAGAAACAGGATCTGAAGGGTCTGTACGTTCTCGCCATTTACATTGATCAGCGCATCCACCGGTTATGGCCTCCTCTGTTGTTTCCGCTGCTCCAGCACGCTGTGCAGCGCTTCCTGGAACCCCATCTTGGGCGCGGCGGCGCCGTCTGCGCCGCCCATCCAGGCCTCGGCCTCCTCGGCAGTGAGCTTTTCCAGACAGGTGATGCTCCCCTGAGTCACCCCCAGGAAATAATACGTTTCGCCCGCGCGGACCAGGAGGAGCCTT
>OLRN01001485.1_pt1 | contig 12325 bp, 7 predicted proteins | sample 1673001 | NCBI WGS metagenome assembly OLRN01 (sample SAMEA3136745, study PRJEB25190) | human gut metagenome | biome: human gut; feature: human-associated habitat; material: faeces | place: Austria | collected 2013 | reverse complement strand
CTACCGGGTTATGGCATCAACTTTAATGACAGAGGCGCAGGATCCCCCTTCCGGACCGCCCCAATATTTGTAGACACGTCCGGCTCCGGGCTCGCCGAACTCGTCTTTCCCTTCGCGCCCTACGCGGAAAGGAACACCGGCGGCAGCGCCGAGGTCACCTTCGTAGGTGGCATCCAGGAATACAGAACCGGTGTATTCCTCCATCTCCCCGGTTTCGCGGTTCAGGATGCGGATCTTTTCGATGCGGTTGTCGCGCATGACTATGTTTTCATCTTCGGCATCGAACTGACGCATGGTCAGGACCGTGATCTTATCCTTCTGCCCGTTGAGCATTTTCTGGAAGATGCGTGCTCCGACGGAGGGTTCGAAGTGGTAGCCGTCGCTGCATACTTTCACCTGCTCGGAGCCAGGACCGTAGGTGTCGATATAGTGTTGTTTCACTCCGTCCACAAACTCACGGAACAAGCCGGTCGTTGCGGCACGGGTGGCGATGTCGGTTGCTCCGAGTCCGTTGGCGGGAAGTCCGCCTACATAGCGGGTACGTTCGAGTATCACCGATTTTTTCCCCATCCGGGCAGCCGAGATGGCTGCCATGATCCCTCCGGGGTTGCCGCCGACGATCACCAGGTCGTAGGACGACTGGCCGAAAGCGGTCGCACAGGCCAAAAGGAGGGAGAGTACATGTATTTTCTTTCTCATAAAGTGCTATTTACTGTTTAATATTTCTTGGGCATAACGGGCATAGTGGCCTTGCAGACCGTCGGCATACCGTCGGAGCACCTCTTCTCCGATACCGTCCTGGTCGCCGCATAGGTAAAGGGCTCTTGCCAAATGCAACTCCTTCAATGCGAGGTTACGGGTAGACGTGTCGTTGAGGTCGGGGACCGCATTGCTACGTGCTTCGGCAAACGAAAGGATCGAATGGCCCCGTACACCCGGTGTCGTCAGCATGGCCAGTAGTACGGAGACAGCTTCGCGGCTGCCGATTGCTTCGGTGGCCATAGTGATGGCACGGAAATGGGAAAGATAGTCGTCCGGCTCCAGCTTCTTTGCTTTTTCCAATATGGTGGGAAGGACGGATGTATCGCGGGCGTTTCCCAATGCGGTGATAAGGGCATCCAAGCGGCTGAGGCACATCCCGAATTGTCCCATGCCGGTGTAGTGCCAGCCCTCGTCCCAGTCTTTATATTGCCGGATGGCTTCAGCCAGTACCGGGGCATGTTTCCCTTGTCCTAAGATACACAGGATGCTGGCAAGGATCACTTTTTCTTCCGGCATAGTGGCTCCGGCGATTTGTTTGCTGGCGAGCTGTATGCAACGTTCGGGATCGGTCAGTAATATTTCGAGCCCTTTATAATTATCCGTCACGCTGGCGATAGCCTTCTTCATCTCGGAATTACTGAATCCCTTGAACTCTTTATCTGTCAGCACCCGTTCCGGTAGGTTACCGATCTTGACCAGGTGACGTTGTACCTTCTTGATGTCTATCTTTCGGGGTGATTTGTTTTCCTTGACACACAAGGCGGAAAGATAACCGACTGCATATCCCTGGTTTTGCAGGCAGGGTTGCATGCGGATCACCGGCATGGCATCCCGGTGCGCACTTGCTCCCAGGCCGGTGGTCAGGATACCTTCCAATCCTTTCGGTAACAGGCAGCGCAAGGGGACATCTGCATCATAAATCTTGTGGCGCTTTTCCGGTGGGTTTAGGATGAAGAGCGGGTCTATGATCATACCGTGTGTATCGAACGAACTTTTGTGATAAGAAATCGTGTCGGGATAGCGGCGATGGTTGATCACGTCGTATACCGAGATGATGTAGTCTCCGATTACCCGCCGGCGTTCGCGTGTCTGGGGGATTTTGACCAGATCGTATTGTCCTTGCAGTTTTGTTTTGGCTTGGACAAAAGCGCGTGATACATCCAGAATATCCGTGTCGTCTACGAACAGCCAGTCGTTGTTGTTGTAATAGTCGCCCGGCGCCCATTTTCCAGTTCCCGCACCTTGTACGGCGATTGTTTTTTTACCTGTATAATCGAATGCCGCTCCGGCAGCAATGGCTATATCTGCGCTTCCAGTGCTGTCTATCAATATTTTGGATAGGATGACGCCTCGTCCGAAGGGAGTGGCGACTACGACTCCCTTTACTTGGCTTCCTTCTATCAAAGCACCGCATCCCATCACGCCGAACCAGAGTTTGCCTCCTGCCTGTAACAGCTCTTTACGATGCCATTCCATTTTCCAGTCGGCAGGGAAACGTCCTTCTCCTTTGGGTTGTCTTGGATGGTCTTTAGGTGCCATTGCCAGGACACTCTTGTCTATATGAGCGGTATATCCGCCTCGGAACCCATCCCAATAGACACCGATCATTCCTAGTGTACTCAATCCTCCAAGCCCGTGCAGGTATTCCAATACCAATGTATTGGCTCCCTGTTTGGCTGCAGATATTCCGGCGGACGCACCTGCTGTGCCGCCTCCCATCACAACTACATCGTAGCTGCCTAAAACCGGAAGCGCACCTGCTGGAGAGTCGACGAACCCCTTTTGCAGGGACGGACGGAGTGGGGAGAGCAGTTCGCCTGTTTGTCCGTAGTTTGAAGCGTTTACTTTAAGCTGGCGGACAGTGGCCTGAGCTGGTACGGGTATATCCTTTATCTGCCTGGCTACTGTTTCGCCCATCATTTCTCCTATGAACAGGGCCGGAACGGGGCGCATCACTTTGGCTGCCAACTCTCTTGGTATCTCAGCACAGGGACCGAGTACCCATAGGTTTGCAATATTCTTAGATTTGAATGCTTGCATCGGTAACTTGCGCCAGGACACCGGATTCCCGTTATATGCTTTCTCGCTGTTAATCGTTTGTTTCGGAATATACCAGAGCAGATCCGAGCTGTCGACCTGGTCTATATCCCATGTCCGGTTACGGATGATCTGTTCGACCTCGGCCAGTGATGCATACGAGTCGTCTTTGAGTGGTAAATGGAATGTATAGCGGGTGACCGGATAGCTTTTCTCACCAACCTTGATGGGCTGGGATAATTCTTCGGCCTGGATAATTTCCGGTGCTTCTTTCGGGGTATTTCCTACTACGGTATAGCAGAATTCTTGCGAACCTGCGATAAAAGGTTTACGTTCTGCTCCTAATAGTCCGGCAACGGATGCATTGTGCGTCGCATCGATAATCGCTTTGCAACGGATAGCCTGTCTGCCCGAACGGTTTGCAATCACGACTCCCGCAGGTTTACCGGACGGGTCCGTCAGCACATTCGTTACATAGCTGCTGTAGAGGAACTGTACGTTGTTGTCGATCAGCTCGTCTTCCAGCGTTTTCTTTATATGAAGCGGAGTCGGGAAATTTTTCCCCGGAAAGAGCTTGCGTGCAAGTGCTGTCTGCAGTTTTTCCCCTGCTTCTCGCTCGTAGAGATGTGAGCCGCATATGTCTTCACCCAGATAGGGCATATAGCCAACCAGGTAAACTCGACTACCTGTTTTCGCTGCGGCAACAGCAGCGGCAATAGCACGTGAACTTCCCCCCGCGACCACAAGATCTACTTCTGCAATCACCGGAATCTTACGCGCCCCTTCATGGCAGAACCCTTCATCTGGAACGGCTGACTTCATGGCCGCTTTTGCTTCCGTCACGCTACCTAAAGAGGCTAATGCGCCTCCGGCTGCCGTTACTTTTAAAAAATCACGTCGTGTAATCATGGTATTCTCTTTTTATACTTGGTTTTTATGGGAACTATAAAGATAAGAATTTTATTTTTTAGGAACTAATATAATAGCATCGGCAAATAAGGCACCCTTCGAACGGCAGCCGTCAATCTTGATAGAAGATGTCCAGTTGCCTTTCTCAAACGCGTATGTGCCTAAACTTACCCATGCACCTTTGTGAGATCTGGGAGATATTTCTACTTGCTTGGTCCCCTCTTTACCCGTAATGTCAAAAGCCATAACTTCGGGCATTTCCTGGTCGGGAAGAGCTGTGCAGTAAAAGAACACTTCGTATGTATCCGCCTTTTTAATAACAGGCATAAAGGTGAAAGAGCAATTGTTCTTTTGGTTCGCCGACTTTAAATAGCTGTTTTTATAATGCGCTCCAAAGCTTTTTTGCCAATGTCCGGATCTTTCTATTTTGTCGATATCGCTGTCATCGACTAATATTTCGGGAGTAGAACCGTCCAAATAAGGATTGTCTTTCAATATTTTCCTTAGCTTGGTTACATCTATTGTCTGGACGTCAGTATTATCGTTGATCGCTAATGTCGATGCTACGGCTGCCGATTGCCCCAATACCATAAAGACCGGTTCCATCCGGATTGATCCGAAAGCGATATGGGTGGAAGAAATACATACGGGGACCAGTAGATTAGTACATTCTTCGCGTTTAGGCGTAATGCTCTTGTACGAGATCGGATAGGGTGGGAAGCCATGATATTGGACATCCCCTTCATTTTTTACCATACCGTTTGTAACGATACGTTGGCAATTATGAGAGTCCATTCCGTAGGCGGCCATTCCGATTGCATCTCCCACTGTTTCTTCCCCTTGGCAATTTTTTTGTGTCATGATATATTCCCCGTTTAGACGTCGGGCTTCGCGCACATATAGTTGGGTCGGAAAGTTATCATTGTCAACAAATTCATCTTTCGCCCATCCAAATCTGGAAACCTGGTCGCGAAGTTTGGAAGGGACTCTTTCATCGTGTGTGAGGAAATAGAGCAGTCCTTTTGTATAGTCTACATGTTCTTGCCAGATCCGTTCGCGGGTTGCATAGTTGCCATCCGGATATTCGTAATTCATACCGATCATATCAGTTGATAGTGGTCCGCGATTATTCACGTCATACTTATTATCTGGCATCATACCCCAGTTAAATAAGAGATAATTATCTATGTGTAAATCCATTTTACGGATAGCACGTGCCAATAGTTCATATTTGGCCGGATCATAGTTTTCAGGTTTTTCGAACGGACGTTGATTTTCTTTATTGTCGGTAAGGCATAAGCGGAAATTGTATGCTTGTACGAGTTTATCTCCACTTCCTTTTTCTTTCAGTGTATTAGGTTGGATTCCCCAACATAAGCCACTATTCGGATCGCCTTCTTTTAGATATGGGTCTACTCCGTCCGGAAATTGATGCCAGAAAGACATCTGGACTCCATTAAGAGTCTCGTCGTATTCTTCGTTTCCTTCACGTCCGACAAAGTAGGAAACACCGGCTTTTGCCATTAAATCTCCTTCATACGAACAATCGATGAATTGTTTGGCTTTAACTTGTATCAAGGTCTTTTTGTCTGGTTTCTGGGAGTCTTCCAAAGTGATACTTTGTATTCTCTTATTCTGAACTTTAGCATTTGTTATCCGGCGATAATACAGGACATCTAAATCTGCATCTTTCACAAAGCGGTTCATGGTTGCTGTTGCGACACTCGGCGGAAAGGTCCATTGCTCGAATTTATTATAATGCTCTCCAATGCGACGATAGAAAAGGCGTGCCAATCCGGTAACTGCATATTTGTTTCCGATATCTGTTGCACCTAATCCACCAGTAGTCATACCTCCTAAATATTTACCAGGCTCTACCAAAAGAACGGATTTACCCATTTTTTTTGCAGAGTAAGCAGCTACAACGCCTGCGGATGTCCCTCCGTAAATACAAATGTCAACTTCTCTGATAGAAGTTAGGCTGTCCTCTTTGCCGGATTGGCAAGAAAATAGGGAGACACAGAAAATAAGAAAGATTATTTGATATTTCATGTGATTATTTTTATTGATGAGTTCAAAAAGGAATGAGTGAATAATCCCGGAATAGGGAAATTACCCCGGATGTAATTTGATAAAGGTATCCAAGCGCCATCCGGGGTAAATATTAGAGGTGCGAATTTATTCGTAATTAGGATTCTGAGTCAGATTTGGGTTGGTTTGTCTTTCGATATATGGGATCGGCCATAAATAATCTCTATTCTTGTCGAATTTACGGATATCGACAACACGCATTTTAAAATCTGCTGATTCTCCGCTTTCAGCAATGGGAATACCTTCATAAAAAGCTGTACCCCATTCGTCGATACGCGGTGCCTTATCTGGATAAGACTTCTTCATTCTACCTAAAAGAGGTTGATTCATTACGGTTTCGGCAATTTTCCAACGGCGAATATCGAACAGACGTAAGCCTTCGCCTGAAAATTCATATTTACGTTCGCGAGCAACCGCGTAGAATAATTCGTTTGGATCGGTTGTTGTGATCGGTGGCATCTTAACAGAAGGACGTTGGCGAACTTTGTTGATCGCTTCCAAAACGGATGCATCGATTTCTCCAGCTTTTATTTTAGCTTCGGCATATGTTAACAAAACTTCCGGATAACGGATCAAAATTGTATTCATATCACAGTCGTTCAATGCATCTTTATCTTCTATATTAGCATATTTACGCCAGCAAATACCGGTAAATGTCGCATAAGCATGAGTCGCTTCCAGATTGTCTACACGCTGGTTAGTCATATAATTCCAACATTTTGTACTGTCGCCATGAGTTTCGAATTGGAAACCTAAAAACTCCGAACCGGAGACGGCTAACGTATATCCCAGACGTGGATCTCTGTTTTCATACGGATGTTTGGGATCAAACATCGGAGATTTATCAATTTGTTTTCCATCTATACATTCCCAGGTATCGGCCAGTTGGTAAGCTGGTTTCTTATTCGTATGTGCTAACGCATTACGAGAACCAAACAAACGATAAAGGGCATGTACTTTTGTTCCTAATAGATATTGTACGGAGAAGATAACTTCTTTCGATGTCTGCCCTTCATATTTAAAAAGTTTAGAATAGTCATCTTCTATGATATATTCTGTTCCCTCCATTGCTATAACTGCTTGTGATGCGGAAATAGCATCTTGCCAGCGTTCATTGTAAAGAGCTGTTCTAGCTTTTAGAGCTAAAGCTGCGCCTTTTGTTGCACGGCCGGAAGTTGGGTTATTTGTCGAAGGAAGATTTTCAGCTGCTTCTGTATATTCCTTTAAGATGAAGTCTACTACTTCGCTTTTGGGAGTTCTGGGTTGTTGCCCTGTTTCCAATGTCAATACATCTGTAATCAAAGGTACATCCCCATATAATTCGATTAAGTACGAATAATAAAGGGCACGAAGGAATTGGGCTTCAGCCTTGATCTGTGCGTAGGTTGCTGGGGCTACGTTATCTTCACCTCTAGACATGTTTTGTAGAAGATAATTACATTTTGCGATGCCTGCATAAAAAGCTTTCCAATAATTTTTTGCGAGGTCACTATTGGCATCGGCAGCTCCTTGTGCCATAGTTTGTAAGGCGCTCGTATTACGATCATATCCTATATCGGAGGCCTCATCGAACGATAGGAAGAATGTCATGGTTTCGAAGTCTGTCCATAAAGCTGTATAACAGGAAGCCAAAGCCATTTGCATTTCTGTTTCGGTCGCTAAAAAAGTTTGATCCGAAGGAGAGTTCAGTGGATTCTTATCCAAATAGTCACTACACGAATTCATACATAAGGCAGAACATACGGTAGCTACATATAAAATTACTTTTTTCATTTTCAGATTTAATTTAAAGTTGAACATTAGAACTTAAGATCTACACCAAAGCTTATCGTTTTTAATTGTGGATAATATCCACCATTACCGATAGGAGCTTCAACATCGAATCCATCCCAGAAACTGTCTATTGTCAACAAGTTGTCGCCACTTACATAGAAACGTAAATAAGATATTGGAGTTTTTCTTAATACATTTTTAGGCAGTGCATAACCCAACTGTACATTTTTTAAACGAATATAAGCTGCATTCTTCATCCAAAAAGAGGAGTTCTGCATATTGTTTGTTTCGTTGAATGCCAAACGTGGGAACTTAGCGTTTCTGTTCTCTGGGGTCCAGTAGTCTTTATGTTGTTCCTGGACTGTACCGCCTTCGATGAAAGTCTGAATACCTTGACCATTGATATAGCCGTCGGCTTTTCCGACTCCTTGGAATAACATACTTAGATCAAATCCTTTGTAATCTCCGTAAAGTGACAAACCAAATGTGTAACGTGGGATTGTTCCACCAATGATCTTATAATCGGAAGTATTGATAACACCGTCACCATTCTGGTCTTTGTATTTGATATCACCAGGGCCGAAGTTTCCGTATTGAGTAGCTCCTAAATAATTTCCATCGGCATCGTAATCTTCCGGTTGGATATAACCAATAGCTTCCAGTCCGTAGATGGAGTACATTTCGTGCCCTTCACGGTTAACTGTTAAACCTGTTTGGTTTACACCTCTCATATCTAGTATTTTATTGCGTACATCAGAAATATTGAAAGAGGCACGGTAGTTAAAATCTCCGACTTGGTCTGCATAGCTAAGAGAGACTTCCCAACCTCTATTCTCCATCTTACCTGCATTCTGAGACGGGGCATCCATACCGATAATAAGTGGTACGTTTAGTTTCATCAAAATATCGTCGGTCACCTTGTAGAAATAATCAGTGGTGATATTCAGTTTACCAAATAAGGTTGCATCGATTCCTATATCTGTGGAAGTCGTAGTTTCCCACGTGATTTTTCTGTTTGCCATATTCGTGATTGCTGCACCGGATGATATCGTTTTGTCGAATATATATTTTGTGTCCAAATTAACATTTGAGGAGAATGGGTATGGATCGATTGCAGAATTGTCAGCATTCATTACGTTTTGGTTACCCAATTGTCCCCATGATGCTCTGAATTTAAGATTGTCGATAATATTTCTGATCGGTTCCCAAAAAGCTTCTTCTGATATACGCCATCCTGCAGATACAGAAGGGAAAATACCCCATTTATTTCCTTCTGCAAAACGGGAAGAACCATCATAACGCATATTAGCTTCGAAAAGATATTTACCTTGATAGTCATAATTGATACGTCCGAAAATAGAACGCAAAGACCATTCGTAGGAATTACCGTATGCTTTTTGGTTTTCTTCTCCACCGGCATCCAATACCGGATAATCGGGGAATGCATAGTTTTCACGATAGCCTTTATGCATATCATAGCGATGGTCTTCTTGCTGGTAACCTACCATTGCTTTTATACCGTGATCATTGAATTGTTTGTCAAATGTTGCAGAAGCTGTCAACAAATTTCTCAAGTTCCTCGATGTCTGATCGTTCAGCGTACTTTTTTGTGGAGAACGATAATAAGGAGAACCGTCGTACTTATAAGTCTGAACTACTTTTCTGAAATCAGATGTATGATTTTCCCAATAATTGGCTGCATAGTTACCCTGGAAAGTCAACCATTCAAACGGTTGGTAGTTCAATGCAACATTGACAACTGCGGTTGGTTTCCGTTGTTTTTTTAAACCTCCGTCATTGGTGAAAGCTATGGGGTTGTCCCCGTTCCAGCCTTCACCCCATTGTCCTGTGCTAAGGACACCGGCTTGGATGGCAGGAATACGGCTCATCCAATGGAATGCATCTGTTCTGGACGGTTCTTTCTGGTCGATCATATTCAAGTGTGCATCGATACGGGCGGACAAGGTAGATGAAATATCCATATCCGTATTCATGCGGAAGGTATAACGTTTATAATTGGAATTCTCTATGATACCTTGCTGGTCCATATAGCCGAAACTGGCATTTGTACGGATTCGTTTTGAACCTCCACTTAATGTGACAAAATGATTTTGCATCAAACCACTGTTAGTCAAACATTCGTCATACCAGTCAGTATCGGGATAACGATCCGGATCTGTCAATATGCCCTGACGGTATTCCTTGATATATTCGTCTGAATAGAGAGGAGATTTACCGATATTGGTATAGGCTGTATTTGTCATCAGCATGTGATCGATAGCCCCGACTTTGTCAGGAAGGTCGATCGCGCTCTGCCAACCAACATAACCGTTGTATGAAACAGTAAATTTATCCGCTTCTGCACGTTTTGTGGTGATAAGTATAACACCATTGGCTGCACGTGAACCATAGATAGCGGAGGATGCAGCATCAAAACGGAGATAGATTCGATTAGAGAAGGATCGATGTCATTGATTCCCATCTCAACTCCGTCCACCAGAATTAGGGCGTCATTATTGTTCAAAGTCGTTTTACCACGGATGCTGATTGTTCCTCCGTCAGCTCCCGGTTGTCCGCTACGTTGTGTGATGGCGACACCCGGGATGAGGCCCTGCAGGGCCATTGAAGTTTGACCAACCTGACGCTTGGTCAAATCTTTTATAGAGACAGATGTTACCGAACCTGTCAGATTTGCTTTTTTCTGTGTACCGTAACCAACAACTACAACTTCGTCAATATCTTGTGTGTCTTCAATCAATTTGATGTTAAATAAATTTTTGTTTCCTACTTGTATTTCTTGTGAAAGATAACCGATATAAGAAATTTGTAGTATAGAAGAAGATGTGACATTGAGATCGAAATTACCTTCAATATCAGTGATGATACCGTTGGTCGTTCCTTTTTCAATTACGTTTGCACCTATAATAGGTTCGCCGTTTACATCTGTTATTTTACCGGTAATATGTTTTGTTTGCTTTTGCTGAGTTGCATATGTTTTCCGAGTGATGTTGATATTGCGATCGTTGATCGTATAGGTTAGGTCGGTACCGACCAATGCTTGTGAAAGGACTTCATCGATTTGTTTGTTTTTTATTTGGATGTTGACTTTTATATTTTTTACTTCTTCATCCACATAAAAGAAAAGAAATTCACTTTGATGCTCTATCTGGGAGAATAGGTCGGTGAGGAATATTTGCTCTGCTTTGACTGATATGGTAGCAGATTGGGAATAAGATGATTCTACAGCTACCATTTGAAACAGAGCCACGAATAATAAGATAACCGTGATTCTCATAATTGTAAAAAGTTTTTTTAAGCCTTTGGGTAAGAAAGACTTGTAATACGAAACATTTTCCATATTTTTGTACTGATTTAAAGATTGATAATTCGCTTCATCCACAATGTTTGGTCGCGGAGCGGACGGAGCGGAAAATTAAATTTAATGATTTTAAACCGGTTGTACCCTTAGGTAGGACCGGTTTTTTAGGTTAACGCTGGTGCTACTTCATAGGCATTATCTTTTAAGTGTTGCATATTGTATGTAATAAACTCTCTCGCTGTTGTGCCACCGGATGGGTAGGCTACGGGAAATGACTTTTAGGATCTGCTCGATACTTTGTTCTTGACTGAAAGTCCCGGAAACAGTCACGGCAGGGTTCTTCAGTTCCTGGCTGTCGATCTGGATTTCCACTTTATATGCACTTTGCAGCTCTTTGATAAGTTCGACGAATGGAATCGATTTGTATTTCAACAGACCGTCTTTCCAAGCTGTGAAAGTGTCGGTGTCTATTTCTTTGACATCCACCTTGTTTGTCGACCGGTTGAAAGTCAGTTGTTGGTTTGGGGTCATCACGATATTTTGCTTTGCGCCTTCGAAACGGATGGAACCTTCCACAAGGGTTGCCGTGATATCGTCTGACTCTGCATCTGCCTTCACGTTGAAGTGCGTACCTAATACGGTGATAGAAGCACCGTTCATCTCTACTTGGAAGGGCTTGCTTGGATCTTTTGCCACTTCAAAATAGGCTTCACCTTCTAATTTGACGTTGCGGCTGTCTTTCCCGTATTTGTCGGAATAGCTCTTTTTCGTAGGTGGTCTCCATATTTCAGGTTTTTTGTTATTTTTGCATCGCCCTTGATTCCATAGTCGGGGGCAGGGTTAGTAGTAATAGGTTGGAGGGTGAGGCGGACACCCTCCGTTTTATTTTCCGCCTTGCGGCATCCCTGCCGCGCTCTGATGCGGTCTCGCGCCATCCGGCCAGGCGGCTGAACGGTGTCGCCTTCATTTTCGCAGGCTTGTCTGTCGGGGAGATCGTCCGGTAATCGATCCGCTGCTCTTTGCACCGCGTTTCCCAAATCGACGCATCCCGGTTGACCGATCCGGCCCCCTGCAGCTCCTCCCGCCCTGCATTGCCATACCACTTCCGCAACCGGGCATCCTCGATGCGGAGTTTGATTTCGTGCCCCGTCTCCAGGGCGATATTCCGGCAGATCAGCACCCGCTCCATCGCGCGGGTAGTAGTGAGTGGATGGCTTCGACAAGCTCCTTTTTATCGGTTTAAAACGGCAGGCCGCCGCCGGGTGTCCATGTTTCGTCATTGGGAAAATCGGCCTGCTGCTGCTGCGGTTGCAGCCAGTCGGAGTTGTCGAGTAGGTTGATGCCCCCCGGCGGGACCTGATACCGGCCATTGCGCGGGTTGTACTGGAGCAGCACGCCCTCCGACACCGGATGCCCGAAGTTTTTGAAACGCAC
>OLRN01001479.1_pt1 | contig 12357 bp, 10 predicted proteins | sample 1673001 | NCBI WGS metagenome assembly OLRN01 (sample SAMEA3136745, study PRJEB25190) | human gut metagenome | biome: human gut; feature: human-associated habitat; material: faeces | place: Austria | collected 2013 | reverse complement strand
AAAGAAGCCTGTTATGACGGAGCCGTACATTGATGTTAATACGGGACTCCCTATTGTGACGGCGGCGGCACCTGTGATTGACCGTCAGAGCGGAGAAGTATATGGGGCTTCCGGCACGGATATTAACCTGGATACCCTTCAGCAGCGGATCAATGAGGTGAAGTTAGGGCAGACAGGATTTCTTGTGCTCATGAGCGGATCAGGAAATATTCTCTGCTACCCGGACACAGAACAGGTGGGGAAATCCATTTCAGAAATCAATATCTCAGATGAAGTAAAGCAGGCTGTACAGAACGGATTGACCGGGGATTATATATATGAAATAGACGGAACCCGGTATTACGGGAATCTTACCAGAATAGACAGCGCGGGGTGGTATGTACTCTCCGCCATGCCGGAGACGGAAGCGCTTCAGGGCTTTTATACGGTCATGCGCATGTCGGCGGTCACATTTGCAGGCAGTATGGTCCTTATGGCGGCGGCTGTTCTGCTGATCTCCAACGGCATTACACGTCCTATGAAAAAACTTGCTGATGCTGCACACCGGATTGCGGATGGGGAACTGAATGTGGAGACGGGCGTGCGCTCAAAGGATGAAATCGGGCAGGTTGCCTCCGCCATGGAGCGCACCGTGTCAAAGCTTAAGGACTATATTGAATATATCAATGAGACCACCAGGGTCCTGGATGAAATCGCTGACGGCAATCTTCAGTTTGAACTGGAACTACAGTACGAAGGAGATTTTGCGAAAATCAGGGATGCTCTGATGCGGATCCGGACTACGCTGAATGATACTCTGGGAAGTATCCTTCGCACAGCGGAACAGGTGACGGCCAGTTCGGGCCAGGTAGCGGACAGTACCAGCAGCCTTGCGGATGGAAATGCCAGGCAGGCCAGCTCCGTGGAAGAGCTTGCCGCCACCATCAATGAAATATTTACTCATGTAGATTCCAATGCCAGGCGCACCGAAGAGGTCAGCGGGCGCTCTGCGGAAATGGACCACCGGGTTGCGCTCAGCAACACACAGATGCAGGAGCTGGTGAAAGCAGTAAGGGATATCAGCAATAAGTCGGGCGAGATAGGGAAGATCATCAAAACCATCGAAGACATAGCATTCCAGACGAATATACTGGCTTTAAACGCGGCAGTGGAGGCGGCGCGGGCCGGTGAGGCAGGGAAAGGTTTTGCCGTTGTGGCGGATGAGGTGCGGAATCTGGCAAATAAAAGCGGCGAGGCGGCTAAGAATACCACATCTCTGATCGAAGAGTCTCTCCGGTCCATTGATAACGGACAGAAGATCGCCAATGAGACGGCACAGTCACTGGGGCAGGTGGTTACCAGCGCACAACAGATCGCGGAGGCGGTGGAGGACATATCAAAGGCTTCCACGGAACAGGCCAAATCCCTGGATCAGGTGCGCATCGGGATCGAACAGATATCAGGAGTGGTTCAGACAAATGCCGCTATGGTGGAGGAGAACGCTGCAACAGGAGGCGAACTTTCAGAGGAAGCTAAGAAACTTTTTGATTTGATTTCCAGATTCAGGACGGACAGGAAGATGTAACGGGACTTTGAACTGTTACGAAATTTTCGATAAAATCCTTGAAAATGCTTGCATTTACAGCGGCATGATGGTATAGTGTATACGATAACTAATGTAAATTACTGATAAAAGAGTGGACACCAGTCCACTCTTTCGTTTTGGAAAGACAGGAAAGGTGGTGGAACGATGGGAAAAAAGGAGAGCTATGAGAGCCGGGTGGAGAAACACCTCCTTCCACTGATGGAAGAGCATGGTTTTGAACTGGTAGACGTGGAATATGTAAAAGAAGCAGGTACCTGGTACCTGAGAGCTTATATAGATAAAGAAGGCGGGATTGCCGTGGATGACTGTGAGGTCATCAGCAGGGCCTTAAGCGACTGGCTGGACAAAGAGGATTTTATTGACGACAGCTATATTCTGGAAGTCAGTTCCCCGGGACTGGGCCGTCCTCTTAAGAAGGAAAAGGACTTCGTAAGAAGCATGGGCAAGGATGTGGATGTAAGGCTTTACCGTCAGCTTAACAAGCAAAAGGAATTTACGGGCGCCCTCAGTGCATATGATGAAAATACTGTGACGCTGACCATGGAAGACGGAAGCCAGATGGTATTTGAAAAAGCGGACATTGCCCTGATACGGCTTGCGCTGGATTTTTAGTTAGATCATTCACATGCTGAGACATGGATAGGAGGATAAACATGAACAAGGAACTGTTAGAGGCAATGGAGGTATTGGAGAAAGAGAAGAACATCTCCAAAGATACGCTCATTGAAGCGATTGAAAACTCTTTACTCACTGCCTGTAAGAACCATTTCGGAAAAGCCGATAATGTAAAGGTCACAGTGAACCCAAATACCTGTGACTTTGCAGTATATGCAGAAAAAGCGGTTGTGGAAAACGTGGAGGACGATTGTCTGGAGATGAGTCTGGCGGATGCCAAGATGCTGAATCCCAAGTATGAGATTGGGGATACGGTACAGATTCCGCTGGATTCCAAGAAATTCGGACGTATTGCCACACAGAACGCAAAGAACGTGATTCTGCAGAAAATACGCGAGGAAGAACGCAAGGCACTGTACAACGAGTATTATATGAAGGAAAAGGATGTCATGACCGGCGTGGTACAGCGCTATCTGGGAAGGAACGTGAGCATTAACCTGGGCAGGGTGGACGCCATCCTCAATGAAAGCGAGCAGGTAAAGGGTGAGACATTCCGTCCCACGGAGCGGGTCAAGGTATATGTCATCGAGGTAAAGGATACGCCAAAGGGCCCAAGAGTCTCTGTGTCCAGGACACACCCGGACCTGGTGAAACGTCTCTTTGAATCCGAGGTGGCCGAGGTCCGCGACGGCACAGTGGAAATCAAGGCCATTGCCAGGGAAGCAGGCTCCAGGACAAAGATTGCGGTGAAATCCAATGACGCCAATGTGGACCCGGTAGGCGCATGCGTGGGTCTCAACGGTTCCAGGGTTAATTCCATTGTAAGTGAATTAAAGGGTGAAAAAATTGACATCATTAACTGGGACGACAATCCTGCGTACCTGATTGAAAACGCTTTGAGCCCTGCAAAGGTTATCTGCGTTGTGGCGGATGAGGAAGAGCGGGAAGCACAGGTTATTGTGCCGGATTACCAGCTGTCCCTTGCCATTGGCAAGGAGGGCCAGAACGCGAGACTGGCCGCAAGGCTTACGGGCTTTAAGATTGATATTAAGAGTGAAACCCAGGCCAGGGAAATGGGGCTCTTCGAGCAGATGGGACTCCAGTACGGCGACACGTCCTCTGAGAATTATGAGGAAGAGCAGGAGGAACCGGAAAGCTACCAGGAATATGAAGAAAACTATCAGGAAGACGGAAGCGAACAGTAAAAGGGATACTCTGAGAAGGTTAGGAGTGATGTAAGTGAGCATGAAAAAAGTTCCGCTCAGGCAGTGCATCGGCTGCCAGGAGATGAAGAGCAAGAAAGAAATGATAAGAGTCATAAAAACCGCCGAGGATGAGATTATGTTGGATGCCACAGGCCGCAAGAACGGCAGGGGCGCTTACCTGTGTCCATCAATGGAATGCCTGAAGAAGGCAGTGAAGGGAAAGGGACTGGAACGTTCCTTCAAGATGGCCATTCCCAAAGAGGTGTATGAAACTCTGGAAAAGGAGATGGAAGAACTTGGCAGATAACAAAAGGCTGTTAAGCCTGGTGGGCCTTGCAACAAGGGCCAGGAAGGTGGTCAGCGGCGAATTTTCGACGGAGAAATCAGTAAAGAGCGGAAAGTCCCATTTGGTAATCGTATCGGAAGAGGCTTCTGACAACACGAAGAAAAAGTTTACCAACATGTGTACTTACTATAAAGTCCCAATCTATCTGTTTGGAACAAAGGACGAACTGGGGCATGCCATGGGGCAGGAGTTCAGGGCGTCACTGTCAGTGGAGGATGCAGGTTTCGCAAAGTCAATGGTAGAACGAATGAATATAAACGGAGGTAGCTTGAATGAGAGTAAGTGAACTGGCAAATGAACTGGGCAAGACCAGTAAGGAGATATTGGAAATTATTAAGACGAAAGATAAAGCAGCTGTATTATATGCAGCATCGAATGTGACAAAGGATCAGGAGAATATTGTGCGCTCTTTTGCAAATCCTAAGAGGGATGCAAAACCTGCCGCACCGGAGCACAGGTCGGAGGCTCCTAAAACAGAGGCCCCCAGAGCAGAAGCTCCAAGAACAGAGGCACCAAGGACAGAAGCGCCTAAAACAGAGGCTCCTAAGGCAGAGGCTGTCAGGAGCCAGGACGGCGCGTCCAAGGGAGAGCCGGCTAAGAAGAAGCTGACAGCCGTGTTCCGCCCGCAGAACGCCCAGCAGCAGATTAAGCGTCCGGTTCCTCCGAAACCCCAGACAGCAAACCAGGGCCATACGGCACCCGCTCCCGCGGCAGCGCCGCAGCCGGCGCAGGCAGCAGCACCAGCAGCATCAGCAGTACCGGCAGAGGCTGCCAAACCTCAGGTGCAGGCCCAGTCCGCGGATACGGTTTCAGAGAAAGCCGCAGCACCCCAGCCGTCTGCAGCACCCCAGGCAGGTGCTCATACAGGAACCCAGGGAACTGCCCAGGACAGCCGCGATACAGCCAGGAGCCAGGGAGGCTACCAGGGCAGCCGCGACAACAACCGCGGTCAGGGAGGTTACCAGGGCAACCGCGATAACAACCGCGGTCAGGGAGGCTATCAGGGCAGCCAGGGAGGCTACCAGGGAAACCGTGACAACAACAGAGGTCAGGGAGGCTACCAGGGCAACCGCGACAATAACAGGAGCCAGGGAGGTTACCAGGGAAACCGCGATAATAACCGCGGCCAGGGCGGCTATCAGGGAGGCCAGGGAGGCTACCAGGGCAACCGTGACAACAACAGACCCCAGGGAGGCGGCTACCAGGGCAACAGGCCTCAGGGCGGCTACGGCGCAAGACCCCAGGGCGGCTATCAGGGCCGTCCGGGAGATGACAAGGATGCAAGGGATAACAGAGGCAGGAATGACAGCCGCCGCCCGGCAGGAGCCAGAGACGGAAAATCTTCCTTTGACACCCCAATCCAGACAAAGCCAACCAGCAACCGCCAGAACAAGAATTCTCATAAGAATGACAGGTTTGATAAGCGCGACAGGTTGGAGGACGGCAAGAAGAAAGTGCCGAAGACAGGAAAGGGAGCATTTATCATGCCCCAGCCTAAGAAGGAGGAGTCCAAGGCGGATGAGGTGAAAACCATTACTCTTCCCGATGTACTCACCATCAAGGAGCTGGCAGAGAAGATGAAGCTTCAGCCGTCTGTCATTGTAAAGAAGCTGTTTTTAAAGGGCCAGGTAGTAACCCTGAACCAGGAAATCGACTATGAGCAGGCGGAAGAGATAGCCATGGAATTCGATGTCCTGTGTGAAAGGGAAGTAAAGGTTGATGTCATAGCGGAGCTTTTGAAGGAAGATGAAGAGAGCACCGAGGACATGGTTCCCAGATCACCGGTTGTATGTGTTATGGGCCATGTTGACCACGGTAAAACCTCCCTTCTGGACGCTATCCGTGAGACCAACGTGACTGCAAGAGAGGCAGGCGGCATCACCCAGCATATTGGTGCGTCTGTCATTGAGATAAACGACCGCAAGATTACGTTCCTGGATACGCCGGGACATGAGGCATTCACGGCCATGCGTATGAGAGGAGCACAGTCCACGGACATTGCCATCCTGGTAGTGGCTGCGGACGACGGCGTAATGCCTCAGACAGTTGAGGCCATCAACCACGCAAAGGCAGCCAATGTGGAAATCATTGTGGCCATCAATAAGATTGATAAGCCAAGCGCCAACGTGGATAAGGTAAAGCAGGAGCTGGCTGAGTATGAGCTGATTCCCGAGGATTGGGGCGGCAGCACCATCTTTGTACCTGTTTCCGCCCATACAAAAGAGGGTATCAAGGATCTGCTGGAGATGGTTCTTCTGACCGCAGACGTCCTTGAACTGAAGGCTAACCCCAACCGTAAGGGCAGGGGCCTTGTGATCGAGGCAGAGCTGGATAAGGGCAAGGGACCTGTTGCCACGGTTCTGGTACAGAAAGGTACCTTAAGAGTGGGAGAGACCATTGCGGCCGGCGCATGCTTCGGCAAGATTCGTGCCATGATGGACGACAGGGGCCGCCGCGTGAAGGAGGCAGGACCATCCACGCCAGTGGAAATCCTGGGCCTCAACGATGTGCCGAATGCCGGTGAGGTATTTGTGGCTACTGAAAATGAGAAGGAAGCAAGAAACTTTGCTGAGACATTTATTTCAGAAGGAAAGAGCAAACTGATAGAGGATACAAAGGCAAAACTGTCTCTGGATGACCTGTTCAGCCAGATTCAGGCCGGTAATGTAAAGGAACTGCCGATTATCGTAAAGGCTGACGTGCAGGGCTCCGTGGAGGCTGTAAAGCAGAGTCTTACCAAGCTCTCCAACGAGGAGGTTATGGTGAAGGTGATTCACGGCGGCGTAGGCGCCATCAACGAATCCGATGTTTCCCTGGCATCCGCGTCCAACGCAATCATCATCGGCTTCAACATCCGTCCGGATGCAACAGCCAAGTCCATTGCGGAGCGCGAGAAGGTGGATATCCGTCTGTACAAGGTTATCTATCAGGCCATCGAGGATGTGGAAGCAGCCATGAAGGGCATGCTGGATCCTGTATTCGAGGAAAAGGTTATCGGCCATGCAGTGATCCGCCAGACCTTTAAGGCATCCGGCATAGGCACCATTGCAGGTTCCTATGTATTGGACGGCAAGTTCCAGAGAAACTGCAGCTGCCGTGTCAAGAGAGAGGGAGAGCAGATTTTTGAAGGACCTCTGGCTTCTCTTAAGCGTTTCAAGGACGATGTAAAGGAAGTGGCGGCAGGATACGAGTGCGGTCTTGTATTTGAGAAGTTTAATGATCTTCAGGAAGATGATGAGATCGAGGCTTACATCATGGTGGAAGTACCGAGATAGGCATCATGGCTAAGAGAGGAGTTACATGCGTAAGAACAGCATAAAGAATACCAGAATCAACATGGAGGTCCAGCGGGAGCTCAGTGAGATCATCCGCGGGGGAATCAAGGATCCAAGGATTCATCCCATGACCAGTGTGGTTTCCGTGGAGGTTACACCAGACCTTAAGTTCTGCAAGGCGTATATCAGCGTTCTTGGGGACGAGGAGGCGGGAAAGTCAACCATCCAGGGGTTAAAGAGCGCAGAAGGGTACGTGCGCAGGGAGCTTGCCAGAAGGGTAAACCTGCGCAACACGCCGGAGCTGAAGTTCATATTGGACCAGTCCATTGAATATGGTGTCAACATGTCCAGACTCATTGATGAAGTGACAAAAGACCTTCATCAGGAAGAAACACAGGATGAGGAAGGAGCAAAGGAGGAGTTTTAATGACGATTCTTGAACAGATGTTAGAGGACACCAAGTCCGTCGCTATCCTGGGCCATATACGCCCGGACGGCGACTGCCTGGGCTCCACACTGGGACTTTATAACTATCTCCGGCTTAATTATCCAGATATACGGGCAGCCGTGTATCTGGAGGAGTCATCCCCTAAATTCAGTTATCTGAAGGGATATGATACAATCCGCCACCAGGTTGACGGTGAATGCTATGAGCTCTGCGTCTGCCTGGACAGCGGCGATATCCAGCGTCTGGGTGATTTTAAACATTACCTGGACCAGGCTGACAAAAGCCTGTGCCTGGACCATCACGTGACCAATACCCGTTACGGCGGCACCAACGTGGTTCCGGATGAGGCCAGTTCCACCTGCGAGGTCCTTTTTGACCAGCTGGACGAAGGAAAACTTGACCGCTATACGGCGGAATGCTTGTATACCGGCATCATCCACGACACAGGCGTGTTCAAATTTTCCTGTACCTCAGCCCACACCATGGAGATAGCGGGTAAGCTGATGGGAAAGGGAATTGACTTCGGAGCCATCATAGACAACAGCTTTTACAGAAAAACATACATCCAGAACCAGATTCTGGGCAGAGCTCTTTTGGAGAGCATCACCTTTTTTGACGGACGGTGCATCTTCAGCGCCATCCGCCAGAGCGAGATGGAGTTTTACGGGGTTGACGGCAAGGATATGGACGGCATCATTGACCAGCTGCGCCTTACGGAAGGCGTGGAAGTTGCCATTTTCCTCTATGAGACAGGACCTCAGGAATTTAAGGTCAGCATGCGCTCCCAGTATCTGGTGGACGTAAGCAGGATTGCCGCGTTCTTCGGCGGCGGTGGCCATGTAAGGGCTGCCGGATGCTCTATGAGCGGCAGCATACACGACGTAATCAACAATCTGTCCGTACACATTGCCAGGCAGCTGGATGCTGCGTCAGGCAGCCAGGAGTAAGGAACATACCATGTATCACGGAATCATAAATGTATACAAAGAGCCGGGCTATACTTCCCACGATGTGGTAGCCCGGCTTCGAGGAATTTTAAAGCAGAAAAAAATAGGCCATACAGGAACCCTGGACCCCGCAGCTGAAGGAGTCCTTCCTGTTTGTCTGGGGGCAGGCACCAGGCTGTGCGATATGCTGACGGACCGGTCCAAAACGTACCAGGCTGTCATGCTGCTGGGCTGTGAGACAGATACCCAGGACACCACGGGAACCATTCTGGCGGAAGACAGGGAAGGGGCGCTGTCCCTTGCTGAGGAACAGGTAAATGAAGCTGTTATGGGATTTAAGGGCGATTATGCCCAGATACCTCCCATGTACTCCGCGCTTAAGGTGGACGGAAAGAAGCTGTATGAGCTGGCAAGGGCGGGAAAGGAAGTGGAACGCCGGCCAAGGGCGGTGCAGATTCTGGACATAAAGGTAAGCAGGATAGAACTGCCCAGGGTCTGGATGGAGGTCACCTGTTCCAAAGGCACCTACATACGTACCCTGTGCCATGATATAGGAAGGCTTTTGGGATGCGGGGGCTGTATGGAGCATCTCACACGTACCAGGGTGGACCGTTTCAGCATTGAGGACAGCCTTACACTGGACCAGCTGGAACAGCTCCGTGACCAGGCAGCTGTGGAGAGCTGCATCCTCCCGGTGGAGGAAGCCCTGCAGTCCTATCCGCCTCTTGGATGTCTGCCGGAAGCAGATTCCCTTTTACACAACGGAAATCCCTGCTTTGCAAGACATCTGGACTGGAGTCAGTCAGACCAGTGGAAGGCCGGGGCTGAGGACGGACAGATGTTCCGTATGTATGACAGTAATCATAGATTCACAGGGGTATACCAGTACCAGAAGGACAGGCACTGGTGGAAGCCCTGGAAGATGTTCCTTATGTAGCTGCCCGCGCAGCGCTGCCGGAACATCTGGAACAGAGGAAAAAACGAGGAAGTGACAGGATGAGGTATATTGCAGACACCACAGAATTTCAGATAGAGGAGCCCACCATCGTGACTTTGGGTAAGTTTGACGGCAGGCACAGAGGCCACCAGAAGTTACTGAGAACCATGATGGAGCTGAAGAAAGCAACTGGGTATCCCACAGCCATTTTCACCTTTGGCACGGCTCCGGGAACAGCAGTCACGGGAAAGCCCCAGACCGTCATCACCACCAACCTGGAGCGCCGGGCCAACATGGAGAAGGTGGGGATTGATTATCTGGTGGAATACCCCTTTACCGAGGAAACACGCCATATGGAGCCGGAAGCCTTTGTAAAGGACATTCTGGCAGGCCGCATGCATGCCAGGGAAATCGTGGTAGGCCCGGACTGCAGCTTTGGCTACAAGGGAGCGGGCAGCGCAGAGCTGCTCTCTGCCATGGCCCGTGACCTGGGTTACCATCTCCATGTCATAGAAAAGGAAAAGGACCACAGGCGTGACATCAGCAGCACCTATATCCGTGAGGAGCTGGAAAAAGGCAATGTGGAAAAGGCCAACCAGCTGCTGGGCCAGCCCTATGCCATCCACGGGGAAGTAGTGCACGGCAACCACATCGGAGGCAGCCTGTTGGGCTTCCCCACAGCCAATATCCTTCCGCCTCCCATCAAGCGCCTGCCCAGATACGGCGTTTACGTATCACGGGTGCTGGTGGACGGCGTCTACTATAAAGGCGTCACCAATATCGGCAAAAAGCCCACGGTAGGAGGAGAATACCCCGCAGGCGTGGAGACCTATATCTTTGGCCTGGAAGGCGACATCTACGGTAAAAATATAGAAGTCCAGCTCCTGGCCTTCGACCGCCCGGAACAAAAATTCACCTCCTTTGAGGAACTGAAGGAGCGGATTGAGAAGGATAAAGAGTTTGCCAATGCATATTATGAAAACCATCCGGAGATGATTGCACAGGGGTGAGACGGGAGACACCCTCATGCCAAATTTACTCCCGCCAAATTTATTTTTTCGCACTTTACAACCCCACCCATTTATGCTATACTAAGTCGGTATGAAATAACGCCGATGCCCGGTTACCTGGTGACTCCAGCCGGCAGCCTGGTTTTTGGTGAGATGAATAATATTAAGGAGGAAACACCATGATTTCAAAGGAAAAGAAAGCACAGATTATCGCAGAGTATGGCCGTAAGCCAGGGGACACAGGTTCACCTGAGGTTCAGATTGCCATTCTGACAGAGAGAATCACAGAACTGACCGAACATCTGAAGCAGAATCCAAAGGATCATCACTCCAGAAGAGGTCTTCTGATGATGGTTGGACAGAGAAGAGGTCTTCTTGATTACTTAAAGAAGACAGACCTGGAAGGATATCGTGCATTAATCGAGAAGCTTGGTATCAGAAAGTAATTCTGAAGATTAGGGTGGAGGGAACTCCACCCTATATTTGCTTATCATGGAGAGGAAGAAGCGGTGTGGGCGGCAGAGGTATCACTCCGAGACCGCTGATGTACCTGCAGGATTGGGGATTCTGCAGGCAGATCAGTAGTTTCGGCGTCTTCTGCCCCGGGGGATGCCAATGAAATCGGACATGCCCCAACCATGCCGGTAACATTTATTATTTTTTTATTGTAAAGGAGATACCAGTATGTTTAAAAGTTTTAGTATGGATTTGGCAGGACGCAAGCTGACTGTTGAGGTTGGCCGTGTGGCTGCCCAGGCAAGCGGTGCTGCATTCATGCACTATGGCGATACGGTGGTGCTTTCCACGGCAACCGCGTCATCCAAGCCAAGGGAAGGCATTGATTTCTTCCCGCTCAGTGTGGAATATGAGGAAAAATTATATTCAGTAGGAAAGATACCAGGCGGTTTTAATAAGAGGGAAGGCAAGGCTTCTGAGAACGCTGTCCTGACCTGCCGCGTTATCGACCGCCCCATGCGGCCACTGTTTCCTAAAGATTACCGCAACGACGTGACCCTTGACAACATCGTAATGTGTGTGGACCCTAACTGCAGCCCTGAGCTGACAGCCATGCTGGGTTCTGCCATTGCAACCAGCATTTCCGATATTCCGTTTGACGGTCCGTGTGCAACCACACAGGTAGGTCTGATCGATGGCGAGTTCATCATCAACCCGTCACTTGCGCAGAAAGAACTTTCTGACCTTCAGCTTACAGTTGCTTCTACCAGAGAAAAAGTTATCATGATTGAAGCAGGTGCAAACGAAGTTCCGGAAGACACCATGATTGAAGCAATCTACAAGGCACATGATGTAAACCAGGAGATCATTCGTTTCATCGACAAGATCGTTGCAGAATGCGGCAAAGAAAAACATCTTTATGCTTCCTGCGCAGTTCCGGAAGAACTGTTCGAGGCAATCAAAAAAATCGTACCTTCCGAAGAAATGGAAGAAGCTGTATTCACAGACGACAAACAGACAAGAGAAGAAAATATCCGCGAGATCACAGCAAGACTTCAGGATGCATTTGCAGACAATGAAGAATGGCTGGCAGTTCTCGGCGAGGCTGTATACCAGTACCAGAAGAAGACTGTACGTAAGATGATCCTCAAAGATCACAAACGTCCGGACGGTCGCCAGATCACACAGATTCGTCCTCTGGCAGCAGAAGTAGACATTATTCCGAGAGTACACGGTTCTGCAATGTTCACACGTGGACAGACACAGATCTGTACAATGACAACTCTGGCTCCGCTTTCCGAAGCACAGAGAATCGACGGCCTGGATGAATTCGAAACATCCAAGAGATATATGCATCATTACAACTTCCCGTCCTACTCTGTAGGTGAGACAAAACCGTCCAGAGGACCGGGACGTCGTGAGATCGGACATGGAGCACTGGCTGAGAGAGCGCTTCTTCCTGTGCTTCCGAGCGAGAAGGATTTCCCGTATGCGATCCGTGTCGTATCGGAAGTGTTATCCTCTAATGGATCT
>OLRN01001471.1_pt1 | contig 12411 bp, 9 predicted proteins | sample 1673001 | NCBI WGS metagenome assembly OLRN01 (sample SAMEA3136745, study PRJEB25190) | human gut metagenome | biome: human gut; feature: human-associated habitat; material: faeces | place: Austria | collected 2013 | reverse complement strand
CTGGAGTTGTGCCATCTGCTGGTCGGCCTGCTTCATGAATTGCTTGTAGGCTTCGATGGAAGGCTGTCCCATATAGCGTGCCATGAGAAGCATGATGCGCTGTGCGTAGCTGACCTGGTTGAAGTTGGCCTGTCCGTATTGCATCATCTGTGCGAGTTGCTGCAACTCTTGCGGAGTAATGCTTGCCAAGGCGTTTTGGATGTCTTCCTTGGTGACGATGAGGCCGAGCTTGTCGGCTTCCTTAGCCAAAATCTGGTTTTGGAGGAACTTGTTCCACACCTGCTGGCGGATTTGTTCTTTGGCGTCGTCGCTCAAGTTGTCCAAGAGCAAAGACTGCACGTTTTCTTCATCGCGCACTTGTGCTTCATAGTTTTCATACGTCAGCTCTTGGCCGTTCACTTCTGCTTCCACGTTAGGGCGTGAGCAAGAGTTAAGGTCGGTGAGCGTAACAATGAAAAGCAAAAGGGCACCACCGATGACTGACATCAGCAACGCCGGTTTGTTTCTAAGTGTTTGTAATGCTGCCATTTGTTTTTAGTATATTATTTTTATTTGTTTGTTTTCTGCAGGATGATTGCGTATGGCCGATAGACACCAACTGGCTACTTGACAATACAGCACGCAAAGTTATAAAAAAAGAGGAGATAAGGCATTCTTTTTGCTAAAAATATTCGGCCTGTATGGCTTTTCTGAGAAGGAAAGAGGTGGTTTTTGGGGTGATAGCACTCCTATAATATATAGTTTCTGTGTCTGTATATGAAAAAGGCGGGCTTCTCCGCGTTGGAAAAGCCCGCCTTTTATTTGTGTGTGCGTGTCGTATTAGAAGTTGTAAATCAAGCCAAAGTTAAGGTCGCTGGTCTTGAAGTCAAAGCCAAAGCCCTTTTCGCCGTAAACAGAGTTGATGTAGCTGCTGAAAGGACCAACAACATCATCGTGGTCACGATAACCCAAGAAGCCCATAGAAGCGATGAAGTCAACCTTCTTGCTCAAGCTAACCTTCACACCTGGCTTGATGCCAATCTGCCACTGGTTGAATGAGTCGCTCTCCACATCGCCTCTCTTGGCCTTGGCTGTTGCAAAGCCGAAGCCGCCATCAAGGAAGAATGAAACAGGACCTGCTTTTGCTACAGTGTAGCGAACGTATGGGTCAACTTCAAAGCCGTTGAGTTTAGTACCGTCATAATAATTGTGTGCGAAGCCGATGCTGAGGCCGAGGGCCCACTGGTCGCTGAGCTTATAGCCTAACTCAGGAGCGAGATTGAAGCTTGTGTGGTTGGCATCTGTGTTGCGCCAAAGACCAACTTGACCACCAACGTAAACTTGTGCGCTTGCAGCGAGGCTGCATACAGCAACGATCAGAGATAAGAATAACTTTTTCATACTTGTGTGTGTTTATGAGTTAAACGTATGTTGTTACTGGCTGCAAATTTATATCTTTTGAGATAGCAAACCATAGCTGAGCGGAGAAAAATAGGGGGAATCGGAGTTTTAGGAAAATTAAAAGGAAAATAATGTGAATTTTATAGTTTCCTTTGGTTGTTAATCGCCCCTTGAACTCCGATTATCCTTCATGTTGGGAAGTCTCCGTGAGCTGTTGCATTATGTTGAGCGCCTGTTGCACAGATTTAATGTCGCGTACCGTCATTCGGCGCTTGCCTTTTTGCTCGTCGAGTTTGCATCGGCGGAAATTGGTGGTGGCGTAGTTGATGATGCGTCCGAAAGTTTCGCTTCTGTAGAACGGGCTGTCGGTGTTGCTCACGAAATAAAGCATCATGCGTCCGCTTTTCAGCGTGATGCGCTCCGCTCCAGCGCGTCGTCCGAGGCGTCGGAGAGGGGCGATGAGTAGCAGTTCTTCACCCTCAGGCGGCAGCGGTCCGAAGCGGTCTTCCATGCGGCGCCGGAAGGCCGCCAACTGTTCGTCGGTGTTCAGCGCGTCAAGTTCGCGATAAAGCAGCATGCGTTCGCTGCTTCCCGGCACGTAGTCCTCGGGGAAATAAGCCTTGAGGTCACACTCCACGCTGCAATCGTCGACAAATACATCGCCGGAGAGTTGCGCCCCCGCTTTGAGTTCGTCGGCATAGAGGTCGGCAAACTCGTCGTTCTTCAGTTCGGTGACCGCTTCCGAGAGAATCTTCTGGTAAGTTTCATATCCCAGGTCGGCAATAAATCCACTCTGTTCCGCTCCCAGCAGGTTGCCAGCTCCGCGGATGTCGAGGTCCTGCATGGCGATGTGTATGCCCGAGCCGAGGTCGCTGAAATTCTCAATGGCCTGAAGGCGTCGGCGTGCATCGTCTCTCAGGAGCGCCAATGGGGGAGCGAGGAGATAGCAGAAAGCCTTTCGGTTGCTTCGGCCCACGCGTCCTCTCATCTGGTGGAGGTCGGAGAGTCCGAAATGATGGGCCGCGTCGACAATGATGGTGTTGGCGTTGGGGACTAGCCAATCCGGCCATGCTGGCAGGGGCCTTAATCAGCGGTATTTTCTTTGGGGATGCAATCTCCCCAAGCTCACAGGTCATCAATACAACTGTGATGATACAGCATGACGGCGTGACGGGACGGCCCGCAGACCTGTTGAAGACTCTGAGGATGAGAACCCCCTATATCCTGGCGGCTGGCGGGGCAGCCATGGTGGTTTATCTGATTTTTGGCGGACGCGGAGGTGCCATGGGGGATATTTCCCAGATATCAGCCATGTCCTCCCCCCAGGGACTTTGGATGCTGGTTCCGCTGGCAGTGCTGCTGCTTGTCTGTTTCAGGACCGGAAATCTGTTTATGGGATTGTCCTTTGCAATTGTGTCAGGATTCGCAGTGGGACTTCTGACAGGGGTTCTTGCCCCTTCCGACATCGTGGCCATTGACTATGGCACTTTGGGGCTCAAGGGAGTTATCTTTGAGGGAATCAGCGGAATGCTGGATGTGGTGGTTTCCACCATCCTGCTGTATGGGCTGATTGCAGTGGCTGTGGATGGGGGGATGATGGAACGGTGCTGTAACTGGCTTTTACGCAGGAATATCATGGGAACCACACGCGGCTCTGAGACCGTACTGACAGCAGGAATCGTCATTACCAATATACTTCTGGCAGGCTGTGTGCTGCCGTCTATCCTGATGTTCGGCGGCATGGCGGACCGGATTGGGCAGGAAAGCGGCATATCCCCGGAACGCAGGAGCATTCTCCTGACAGCGAATGCCACCAACTTCAGCGCTATTATTCCTATCAACAGTGCATTTGTCATGGGCAGCGTGACAATTATCAATGAGATGGTGCAAAAGCATAGCTATCTTCCAACGGTATCCCCATTCCAGATTTTCAGTGCGGCATTTTACTGCCTGTTCCTTACGGGAATCTGTGTAATCTGGGTGGTTTTGGGAGAAAGGGCTGGAAAGGGCGGACATCAAAAGGCACAGGAGATTTCCCCGGTAAGGGGGAGCTGAAGCAGAGAATGATATGAACCAGAAAATAATGTGAACCAAAATCGTGTTTTATGATAGAAAGGAGAGTTGTTTATGGACTCAGTATATGATCTTATTATTGTTGGCGGCGGACCGGCAGGACTGTCAGCAGCCATTTATGCCGGACGTTCCGAGCGCAGGACACTGCTGCTGGAAAAGGGCAGCTATGGCGGAAGGATTAATGATACGTATGAAATCAGGAATTATCCGGGAACGAAAGCGGACAGCGGGCAGCACCTGATGGAACTGTTTAGGGAACACGCGGCCGGCCATCCCACGGTAGAACTTAAGCGCACCACCGTGACAGAGGTCCGGAAAGAGGACGATACATTCATTGTGGAGACAAAGCGGCGGGGGGATTTCATGGCGCGCAGCGTCATCCTGGATCTGGGCACCAGGCCCAGGGAACTCAATATCAAGGGCGAGAAGGAATTTACCGGGCATGGGGTTGCTTACTGTGCGACCTGCGATGCGGAATTCTTCAAGGGAAAGGAAATCTATGTGCTGGGCGCCGGCGACCAGGCCATTGAGGAATCGGATTATCTGACCGGCTTTGCATCCAAGGTGACCATTGTAGTGCTTCATGAGGAAGGACATCTGGACTGTAACGAGGTTGCGGCCGAGCATGCCTATAAGAACCCGAAGATTGATTTTGTGTGGAGTTCCACGGTACAGGAAATCAAGGGAAGCGACCATGTGGAGTCACTGGTATTAAAGAATGTTGACACGGGCCGGGAAACAGAGGTGAAGGCAGACGGTTTGTTCCTGTTTGTGGGCATGGTGCCCCAGACCGGACTGGTGAAGGACATGGTGGACTGCGACAAGGCCGGTTACATTAAGGTCAATGAGAAAATGGAGACCAATGTGCCGGGACTTTATGCGGCGGGCGATTGTACCCAGACATTCCTGCGTCAGGTAGTTACCTCGGCGGCAGACGGCGCGGTGGCGGCAGTTGCATCGGAGCGCTATGTAAAGGAACTGGAACAGATACAGGGAATCCTGGGGCCGGATTCGGGCAGGACCGTATTTTTATTCTACAACCCGTACAGCAATGAGGAGATTGAGAAGACCGCCCAGCTGGAACAGGAGTTAAGCGGACAGTGGAGGGTATACAGGCAGGACGTCACAAGGCAGAGCCTGCTCTACAACAGCCTGAAGCTGGAACGGACGGTTGCGGGGGCATTTTACGATAACGGAAAGCTGGTTGAAATCAAACAGGCTTTTTAACAAATAATAATAATTAAATGGAGGATATGAATTATGGGACAGCCACTTGTTTTTCCACACGGAGTCACTGTTTACAACCCTGAAAAATGCTGGAGCGGTTATACGATTGTTCCGTTAATCAATGATGGCGTGTTATTGTTTGACATGAACGGCAACGAGGTAAGGCGCTGGAATATGCACGCCATGCCGCCAAAGCTTCTTCCCGGCGGATATGTGATGGGTCTTTCCGGGTACCGCCATCCTGACTATGGCATGCAGGACGGGGTCAACCTGATTGAGATTGACTATGACGGCAATATTGTATGGGAATTTGACCATTTTGAAAATATCGACGATCCTGGCAGGGACCACAGATGGATGGCGCGCCAGCATCATGATTACCAGAGGGAGGGCAATCCGGTTGGTTATTACGTACCCGGAATGGATGCAAAGCCACTTTCAGGCAACACCCTGATCCTGGTCCACCAGACCATCCACAATCCCAAGATTTCCGATAAAAAACTGCTGGATGACGCCATGATTGAAGTGGACTGGGATGGAAATATCCTATGGAAATGGTCCATCAGCGAGCATTTTGACGAACTGGGATTTGACGAGGCCGCCAAGAACGTGCTGTTCCGCGACCCCAACCTGCGCGCATCGGACGGCGGTGTGGGCGATTACCTGCATGTGAACTGCATGAGCTATCTGGGACCCAATAAATGGTATGACCAGGGAGATATGCGTTTTAAGCCGGACAACATAATCTTTGACTGCCGGGAAGCCAATATCCTGGCAATCCTGGATAAGGAAACCGGAAAGATTGTATGGCGGATCGGACCTGATTTTAACGCAGCGCCGGAGCTTAAGAAGCTGGGATGGATTATCGGACAGCATCATTTCCACATGATTCCCAAGGGTCTGCCGGGCGAAGGCAACCTGATGGTCTTTGATAACGGCGGCTGGGGCGGCTACGGGACCCCCAACCCATCTTCTCCAATCGGCATCAAAAATGCATTGAGGGATTACAGCCGTGTGCTGGAGTTCAATCCTGTTACATTGGAAGTGGTATGGAAACTGACTCCCAAGGAGCTGGGCCATGCGATTCCCACGGACGCCAGCAAATTCTACAGCCCCTATGTCAGCAGCGCACAGCGCCTGCCCAACGGCAATACCCTGGTAACCGAAGGCTCAGACGGCAGACTCATTGAGGTAACGCCGGACCATGAGATTGTTTGGGAGTGGATTTCGCCGTATTACACGCACAATGAAAAGGGGCCCAGGAATAATATGATTTACAGGGCCTACCGTTACCCCTACAGTTATGTGCCGCAGGAGCCGGTTCCGGCAGAGGTACCGATTGAGCGCATTGACAATGTGACTTACCGTGTTCCGGGCGCGGGCGCGTTTGGGGCAAAAACGGTGATTGACGTTGAGGGGACTTTGCCGTATTATCAGGATGTGGCGCTCTGTGTGGCAACGGATGATGAGGAAGACCTGTCACAGAGGGAAAAGGTCTTTGAGGTGGATACGCAGGTATTCCATCCCGCCGGCGCGGCCAGCTGGAAGGATGAGGTCCTGGCAGTGGAGGATAAACCGGTCCTGGTACTGTTCGGCGCAGAGCGCTGCGTTCACTGTAAGGCCCTGCACCCTGTGCTGGAAGAGGCCCTGAAGGAAGAATATGACGGGGCATACGAAATCCGTTATGTGGATGTGGATGCAAACCAGGAGCTGGTGGACACCTACAATGTGGGAGGTATCCCGGTCGTAGTCATATTCCGGAATGGAAAGGAAGTACTGAGGTTTAACGGCGAGATGGATTATGACGATCTGTGTGATATCCTGGACCGCCCATTGGAAAAAGCCTGAACCTGCCGTAAGCAGTGTTAGAAAAACCAGAATGCAATATATTCGGCCACGTCCACAACAATCCCATGGATGCGGATGTGTCTGAACAGAGTTATATAAATATGCGGTCCGCTTATTTCCGGCGGTCCGCATATTTATTCAGCATGCACAGCATTGGGCGGCGCATGGGAAGCCCTGCTTTTTCGTGCATGTTTAATCCGTTATTTGGCAATGGATTCCGTTATGTTCTTTTGGACTGCTATGTGGTATAATTTACCTGAATTGAAAGTTATAGCAGCGTTTATTTATATGTTACGAGGAAGTAATGATATGGAAAAGAAGGTTGTGTTTAAGTATCACCCCAACGTATATGATAACGATATTATTGAACATGAAAACGGCATCTGTCAGTGTTGTGGAAAAGAAGTGAATGAATACTGTAGTACTATGTATTGTATAGATAATGTTCATTGTATCTGCCTGGAGTGTATATCAGACGGGAAAGCGGCAGAAAAATTGAGGGGTGGTTTTATTCAGGATGCGGAAAGCGGCTTGGTTTCCGACCCTCAAAAAACAGAGGAATTGTTTAAGCGGACTCCGGGATATGCAAGCTGGCAGGGTGAATACTGGCTGGCTTATCATTTGTGGGTAGATGCTGACTGAATAATTTTATGGCTGTAAAGAACGTGCGGAGGAGCTGAGGCATACGCTGAACATCAAACCGAAACCTGTACATATGGAGAAATGAAGAGGGAGGAAGAGATGGCAATTAAGAGAGGGATAAGGGCAAAGATCTTTTTGCTTTCAGCTACAATTATTCTTATTCCGCTTATGGTTCTGAGCTTGTTCGTCATGGGGCGTACGGTTACGACAGCTGAGAAGAATCATGAAAATTACCAGCAGGCCTCCATGAAAAAGGTAGGACAGGCTGTGGAGACAATCATGCGTGAATTAGAGCGGGCATCTTTGTTTATGATTGGGGATAAGGATATCAGGACCTATCTTTCCACAGGGGATAAGGAGTTATTAGATGATGTATATAATACCCTGATTTATCTTAGGAATAATAGTGATTACATCAAAGCCATTCAGATAGAGGGCGCGAATGGGGAAGTGCTGGCCAATGGTTCTATGCCGCTTAATATTACCCGGGCTGACCGGGAGCGTGCAGATGCCCTGAATGGTAAATCCTTCTGGGGGCAGGATGAGGACATTTATGGAGAGCGGTATCTATACCTATGCCGCCTGCTGCGTGACACTGAAAATCCTTCACACCATCTCGGAACAGCAAAGCTATATTTGGACAGCAGGGGACTTTCGGATTATCTGAGAAGTGAAATGGAGCCATCCATGAATTATGTGATTCTGGATGAAGAGGGAAGGTTATTGTTTAATACCGGCTTTCCGGAGGAAAAAGGGGATATTTTGAATTACAATAACCTTCTGACCGGAACTGGTGGATGTTACCGGACGGAGGAGCAGGCAAAAGAGGATGAATATTACCTATCGCCCTATGGTCTGGCAGCAGGCCGGTGGATTCTGTGCGGGGTATCCGGAACAGGCGACGTGGACAGCATGATATCAGCTTCCCTCCTGCTGATTCTGGGCCTGTCCGTGTCCTGCTTCCTGGTGTGCGCCGCGCTGGCTCTTCTGGTGTCGCAGCGGATTTTAAAACCTCTGTCCGAGGTAATACGGCATATGGATACCTTTGGGCACCAGGATTTTTCAACCCGTATTGAAGTACGGGGAAATGATGAGGCAGCACTTGTGGCCCGGCATTTTAACCAGATGGCCGACCAGATACAGGATTTAATCCAGAAAGTATATGAGGTAACCATCCGCAAAAAGGAAGCTGAATTAAAGGCGCTTCAGGCCCAGATTAATCCTCACTTTCTGTATAATACTCTGGACATTGCTTACTGGACAGCTAAGATGGAGCGGGCGTCCCAGACCAGCGAGATGATTGATTCCTTATCTCAATTTTTCAGGCATGCGTTGATAATGGATGATGATTTTACGACTGTGGGAAATGAAATTGAGCATTTGCGTTATTATATTATTCTAAAGAGACAAGGGAAAACATCCTTTGATTTTGAACTGGATTATGAGGAGGAAACACTGGGCTGCCGGGTTGTGAAGCTGGTGCTTCAGCCGCTTGTGGAGAATGCCATCCTTCATGGAATCAGCGGGATAAAGGATGGGAAGGTGGAAGTAAATATATTCCGGGACGGGGAGACACTCAAGTATGAGGTAAAAGATAACGGGGCAGGGATTGATGTGGATGACATGAACCAACTGCTGGAACATGTGGAAACCAATAACAGGGGGCTGGGTATCAAGAATATGAATGACCGTATCAGACTTGCCTGCGGAGATGGCTACGGCCTGTCTTTTTACAACAGAGAGGGAAAAGGAGCGGTGATAACAGTGACACAGCCATTTAAGCCTGCGGTTCAGACATGCTCTGATACAGGGAGGGGTATATGATTAAGCTGATGATTGTGGATGACGAATCCAGTATTAGAAGAGGGCTAAAGCATTATATTGACTGGAATGCCTGGGGAATATCGCTGGAAGCGGAGGCGTCTGATGGAGAGGAAGCCTTCAGACGGGCTCTGGAGGTAAGACCGGATATACTAATCAGCGATATCCGAATGCCTGAAAAGGACGGACTGGAGCTGTGCAGCCTGCTTAGAGATGCGCTGCCCGGCCTGCGTATTATCCTGCTTACAGGGTATGACAGGACGGATTATCTTCATGCAGCCTTGCAAAATGGTGTGCATGATTATCTGCTTAAGCCTGCCAGCGCAGATAAAATTATCTCCAGTGTGCTTAAGTGCAAGGAGGAGATCGTGGAGGAGCAGAACAGGAAAGCCCAGAAGCTGACCCGGGATGCTTTGCTGGATGAAAGTATACCCATACTGCAGATGATGCTTATTAGTGACCTTCTCAAAGGCAATATGGAACAGAACAAAAGGCTGGTCCATCAGTCTAAAATGCTGGGAGTGCCTTTAGACGGTCCTGTATTCCAGACGATGACTCTGTATGTAAGCAAGCAGAATGGGGACGAGTGCGGCTCACAGGTTGAGCAGGACATGATCTATTGGCAGCTAATACAAAAGATTGAGTCTATATGCGGGGGAGACAGGGAGTTTTTCTGTGAACTCGCACCGGAAGAATACTTTATATTAATAAATGCCGACAGCCCGGATAAGGCAGAACAGAGAACTTCTGATATGGCGGAGCGCCTGGTAGTGGAAATTGGCCATAATGACGGCCGGCATGTTGTAATCGGCATAGGCACCGCGGGGACCGGGCTTATGGCCATTGGAGAATCTTACAGGACCGCCAAGGAGGCGTTCCGGGCTTCAGCCTGGAACCGGAAAAAACAGATATTTTACTCGGATGAAGGTGCTGGCGGGAAGCTTTCCGCGGAGGCGCAGCTTACGCTGAAGCATGCCCTTTCAGCGCTTGCCACGGGACGTGACTGTACCGGAGATGTATCCCGCCTGTTCGGTATCTGCAGAAGGGAGCAGACAGATATTGGTGAACTGCGGCGATGTCTGAGCCAGCTGATTGCATTTTACCGAGGGATGACAGCATCTGACCAGGGAGAGGGGCTGGGAGATTTTGAAGAATATCAGCTGGATGATTTCCTGTATGCTGAGGACCTGGAGAAATGGGTCAGAGACTACCTGGGGGCTTCCCGCAAAGGTGAGAACCGGTGGGGGGTCCACTCCCAATTGATTGCCAAGACCATTGCATATCTGAAAGTCCATTATCGTGAAGAAATCACATTGCAGACTTTGGCAAAAAAGATGTTTATATCCCCAAATTATCTGGGGCGTATTTTCCGGGAGGAGATGGGATGTAAGTTCAGTGACTGGCTGAATCATTACCGCATCGACTGCGCCATGGAATTGATAAAGACCACTGAGATGCGTACCATGGACATTGCCGAGGCAGTGGGTTTCGGTAATTATAAATATTTTTCAGTGTGTTTCACGAAATATGCAGGATGCTCCCTCAGGGATTTCCGCACTCAGAACAGAAGAGAATTGCCGGAATAAGATAAAATTAGAAAAAAGGACACACTGCAATGTGCATTGTTGTCCTTTTTTTGTGAGTTGGACAGACATGCTGTGACAGGAGCTTATGCTGGAGTGTTGAAATTTTGGAAAGATAGTTGATTTTATGGATAATTTGAAAATTAAGATGGAGATGAAAAAAAACTGTTACAATCTGTGAGTTTTGTATAAAGAAAAATGGGTTTATAATAATGACAACTGTAAATCAGAGGGACGAATGAAAGTCTCCTGTGATATTTAAGGAGGGCGGTATGAAAATGAAAAAAAGAATAGCAGCAACAGCAATCCTCACGGCAGCAGTTATGGCTCTGTCCGCTGGATGCGGACAAAAGGCGGCTCCCACGGAGGGGACCGGAGAAAACGCCGGTTCAGCTAAAGAAAAGGTGGAAATAGAATACTGGGCTCTGCCATATGGACCAAGCGACACATATGATCCGACGCTGCAGCGGATTGTGGACCAGTATAACGCGGAGGATCACGGTGCAACGGTAAAACTTCAGATTATGAGCTGGAGCGGCTTCATTGAGCAGATACAGACCGCTATTGCAGCCGGTTCACCACCGGATGTTACCACAGCTGCCTACTATGGCCTTATGAATTACGCGGCAATGGGTGAGGCGCTGGACCTGACGGATCTGGTTGAGAAGTGGGAGGCTGAAAAAGATCCGATTGCGGATGATTTTCTGGATGGAATGCTGGAAGCAGGAATATACGAAGGAAAACAAATTGCCCTTCCCTTTCAGACAGACCCCAAAAACATATATTACCGCGCGGATATCCTGGAGGATGAACTGGGATTTACCAATCTTGACAAGGAAGTAAGCTGGGATAAGCTGTTGGAAATTTGTGCTGCTGTAAAGGAGAAATATGGTGACGAAGGGATGTTCCCGATCTCGTTCTTTACACTGGACCAGGGAAGCACCAATGCCATGCTCAATGTAATGTTTACTAACGGAGCCAGTTGGATTTCCGCCGATGGAAAGGAGGGAGCGCTTGAAACGCCTGAGGTAATGGAATGCATGGGGCTTCTTAAGGAGATGCGGGACAAGGAATATTTTCCCGATGGTATGGTTTCTTACAACAAAGCGGACACAGAAAAGCTTTATGCTTCAGGAAAACTGGCCATGGTGTGGATAAGTCCGTTTACACATGTAAAGTCCAACGAGGAGATGTATAAGAACACCAAAATTATGGGTCCGGTCACAGGTCCCAGCGCGGATAAGCCAAGGGAAGTGGCATGGTCAGATGGAATCATGGGATTTGCACAGACAGAGCATCCTGAGGAGACAAAGGAATTCATAGAATGGTTCCTGAAGAACAATGAGCAGCTTTATATTGACGGCGGTGCTTCAGCCCTGCCTGCCCGCAAGAGTTTTTATGAAAATGAATTTTATAAGACAGACTGGATGATGGGGCAATATGCAAAATACAGGGATTATTATGTAGATCTAAACTGGCCGGCAGACAACTGTCCTCTTGCTACCAACCAGATTTTTGTCCAGAACATGCTGGGCAAGCCGATTGAAGCCATGCTGATGGGGGCTGACGATATGGCAGGAGAACTGAAAAAAACCAATGATGAGATGAACCGTGTGTTAGAGGAACTAAATTAATCCTATTAGAATGGAGGAGTATCCATGAAACGCTCCAGCTCTAAAACAGCAGTAAAATGGAGAAAGGAAAGCCGCCCATACCTGATGCTGATTCCGGCGGCCCTGGTCCTCCTGCTGATTAGTGTATATCCCGTTTTATACGGGATATATCAGACTGTAGACAAAATGGTTTCAGGGGCTATACCCTGAAACCATTTTGCTGT
>OLRN01001468.1_pt1:0-5000 | contig 12445 bp, 8 predicted proteins | sample 1673001 | NCBI WGS metagenome assembly OLRN01 (sample SAMEA3136745, study PRJEB25190) | human gut metagenome | biome: human gut; feature: human-associated habitat; material: faeces | place: Austria | collected 2013 | reverse complement strand
GATTAATTTTTTAAAATTTTTTAAATTGCTTATTTTATGATAAAAACAATTTTGATTAATAATAATAAATGTATGGTGGTTGATGATTAAAGTTGATGATTACTATTTTATGAAAAAATTTTTCTTAATTTTCTTTGAGAATTTGGTAAGTATATAATTATTCTTGTGATTATCATTTGTTAATAAAGTTTTACGGGCAACAAAATTTTTACAGATTTATAGTTAGTTGCCAAACTTTTGTTATAAATGTTTCGAGCCATTTGTCATGAACTTTTGTTTTATAAATCGATTTTTTGTAGGTTTTTATTGTTAATTCTTGTAAAAATTCTCTTGATTCTAGGTAATGATGTTTAATTTCTCGTTTCATTTGTCTCCATATTTGTTCTATTGGATTTAGATGTGGAGAGTACGGTGGAAGGTATATTAATGTAATATTGGGAGGTAGTGCTATTTTTTTGATGAATGCAGACTTATGAATGCTGTAATTATCTAAGATTAAACATATTCTTTTTTCGGTTTGCATTTTTGTTATCAGGTCTTCTTTTTCTAATAGATTTAAGGTTATTTTTCTTTTTATTTCTCTTCTTTTTTTTACATTATTGGGTGATTCTCGATTGCAGTGTTTTCCAATGATTCTGGCAATTGTTGAGGTTGTATCGTCTTTATATTTTTCAATTGTTTTTATTATTTTTTCTGTGAAAAACTTTGTTATTTTCATTGTTTTCCATTAAAATTTCATCTATTTCTTCATCAGTTAATTTAACTTCTTCAATTATTTTATTTGATAATTTTATGGCATTTTTATTTTTTGTATTAATACATCTTAATTTTAGGAGTGCTATTGCTATTTCTGGTGCTGTTGAAGAATTTGTGATTGTGATGGTTGATTTTCCATTTATTGATAATGATCCTGTGGCATTGATTTTGAATTTGTAAAGGATTTACAGTTTGAGTGTGTTTTGTTCCTCTTTTATATGATGATTTTTGAGTATATGGTTCATTTTGAAAGGATACTCCATCAAACAAGACTATAATATTGTTAGATGATATATTATGTTCTTCTAAGTTTTTTTTTAATTGTTCTTCTGCATCTTCAGGTGATTTTGAAAATTTAGGATATGCTTTGCTGTAATTGTATCCTAATTTTCTCACAATTTTTCCTATTTGCTTTAAACTATAATCTACATTGAATTTTTCATTAACAAGAAGATGTACATCTTTCATAGACATATTTGGTGTTTTTTCAATGATTTTATCTAATTCAATCAATTGATCATAAGTTAATTTTGATGGTCTTCCACCACCAAATGATGGTTTTAAACCTTCTAATCCTTTAGATTCACAAGTTTTTATCCATCTATGGACTGTTTGATAAGATTTTCCCAATATATTTGCCGCATCTGCAATTGTATTTCCTTCACTAACTATTTTAACTGCAATTAACCGCTGATAGTATCTATGATATGCCACATAAGTACTTATTTCTTCATCCAAAGCAGTTTTTGTCATTTTGTTAAAAACATTAATTTTAGATTTTCCTGACATATTTTATAATCTATCACCCATCTATAATAAAAGTTTGGTTAGTAACTATAATCAGACAGAATTTGAAAAAGAACGCCAATTCATCAAGAAAGAATTTGAAGCAGATTATTTTTTAAAATCATTTTTCAAAGTTTTCCTTTTTGAAGATTCACCCTCTTTTGGATTGTCTCCTGAGACAACATACTTTGAAGAAGTTAGAAAATCAGATGTTTACATTGGTTTGATTGGATCGGACTATGGAACCATTAAAGATAATGGATTATCTCCAACTGAAGAGGAATATGATGAATTTCATGCATCTAATCCTGATTCATTTTTCTATATCCAAAATGTTGATAAAAGAGATGCTGAAAGTGAAAGGTTCATCTTAAAAATCCAGCAGGATAATAAATACTCTTTTTTTGACACTAATCAAGATTTGATTGATGAAATCAAGAAAAGTCTGGTAAAATATATTGAAAGAGGACAAAAAGATAATGATAACTTCGACAAAAAGCTCATCTTAAACTCATCAATCGACGATGTTGATGATGAGGCATATGGATTGTTTTTCGATTTATTAAAAGATGATGATTCATTCACTAAACTAAAAGACATGGATAATAAAGCATATCTGTTGGAAAGGATAGGTGCAGGTGAAATAGTTAATGGTGTTTTTCATTTAAACATTGCTGGAGCATTATTCTTCGCCGTTGATGTCAACAAATTTTTATCTCATGAAATCAAGATGGTGAGATTTAAAGGAATCACTAAATTCGATGCAATTGATCGGTTAAATTTTAAAGGTTCGCTTCTAATGGGAATCAAAGAATTTGAAAGATTTTTTAAAAAAAATACAAATTCGGGATTTATCATTGATGGAATGAATCGTATTAATATTGACGAATATCCAATAAAAGCAATTCGTGAAGGTTTCATCAATGCCCTTGCACACAGAAACTATGAAAGGTCATCAAGTTTTATAGAATTCTACATATTCGATGACCGCATTGAAATAATAAATCCTGGAAAGTTAAAATATCCATTAACTATTGAAGACATAAAAAATGATGAAGGAATTGGTCATAGAAATGAGAGAATATGTGACATATTATATAAGACTAATTATATGGAACATATTGGTAGAGGAATTTCTCAAATGATTGATGAGATGAAGAACTCTGGTTTGGAAGAACCAGAATTTAGTGAAGGAAATGATTCATTTAAAGTAATGTTTAAAGGAAATGGTGGAAAGATATCTCATTATGAAAATAATGAAAATGTTATTAATTTAAAAGATTTGGGATTAAATCAACGTCAAATTGTTATCTTAACTGAAATTATAAACAATAATGTTTCCATGACATATGATGATCATATTAAGATGTTCAATACATCAAAACCAACTGCTGAGAGAGATTTTAGAAAATTGGCTAAACTCAATCTGGTTAAAAAGAGTATAGTGAATAGGAAAGTTCAATTCTCATCACCAGATTATTAAAATGATGGACTTCATCAATTTTTGATGGACTTTTTGATGGACTTTTTTATCAAAGAATCAATTAATTATTTACTATAGTTTTTACAATCATTCTCATTTAATAGATTGTATTTTTAATATAATTGGTAGTTAACTGACTTTGATGGACTTTATTCATCCAATGTAAGTTTTCTACAAATCTTTATTGTGTTATTGTTAAAAGAGATTATTGTATCTAAACAAAATATTATTTTTTTAAAACATAAATTTCTTGAAAAGTCAACTCCATCACATCATCAAATTTTTGAACTAAAACATGTGTAGCATCATCATATTCCACAATATTATACTTATTGTCTGAAAGATTAATGTAAATTCTTAATTCAGATTGATCCACTTCGTAAGACTTTGATAAAATATACTTTGCATGAGGTTTATATGTGTAATTAGTATAATATTCACTTAATTGGTTTGTTTTATAGCAAAAATCTTTAAATTCAAGATATTCATACTTATTTTCTTTCCATGATTTTAACATTAATTCTTTTTTATTTTTTTCATTCAAATCAAGGAAATAATTTATTTTTTTATCAAAATCAATATTTGAAGTAGTTTTTAAATAGTCTACTGGTTTTAAAATAACATAAAAGCTATATTTCAAACCTAAATAATCATAACATTTTCTTAATTTGGAAACTATTAATTCTTTTAAACTGTACAGATTATTTTCATAAGTTGAATCATATTCAAATATGAATTCTATATCTTTCCACAATTCTTCTGGAAAATTTTTTATATGAAAATCAAGTAATGGAGCAATTTTGATAATAATTTCAGATATGATGTAATCTTTGATAAAATTATTATTTGCAACATCAACAATGTCATTTTTATTTTTTAAAGCGACATTAGATATTCTTTTATGTTTGTCGATTTTAATATAGTCAAAAATTTCGATTTCAGTGAATCCCATGTTTTTAAGGAGTTCATAATTTAATCTGACATCTGCATATGTGTTTAATTTAGGGATTTTGGTACCCTTACTAATTTTATCTGCTCCAACAGTTTCAAGTAAATATTTTAAATTAGATAAAAATAAATCATAACTCCCTTTAGTGTATAATTCATATCTTGTTTATCCATATCCTTTGTATCTACTATAAAATAATCAATACAATGAATTATATTTTCTATAGATTCTTTTTTAACACTAAGTGATGTTTCAAGTGTGAATTTCCAACCAGTTTTCACATATTTAATAAACTCCTTGATAAAAGCAGAATATAACAGTGGTTCACCACCACCGAAAACTAAATCCCCTTCAGTTGCAAGAAAATAAAGATTATCAAGTTTTACTTCTTCATATAATTCATCAATAGAATATTTTTTAGGTTAAAGTGAATCATCCTATGTGAATGGATTAAAACAATAAGCGCATCTTAAAGGGCATCCCATACAACCAATTAGCGTTGAAACTCCATCACCTTCAGAGTTTATTCTTAATCTTGAGATTTTTGAAATATTAACATTATGCATAATTATCATTTTCTTTTAATGTGAAGATATTTTTAATATTAATTTTTTCACCAGATTCGTGTTTTTTAATTAGTTCATTTTCAAGATACTCTAGTTCTGCTTCACATTTAGGACAAGTTCCTAAGCATTCTCCTTCAAAAGTGCATTTTTCAATGTTAAAATCAATATTATTCTCATCTGCGATTTTTGTCTAATTTTATTTAATAAATCGCACTTTTCTTTTTCTTTCATTTTAATCACCAAGTTTTATCTGCAACTATATATAGTAATTGTTATTAATTTGTTATTATAAATATTTTATTAAAGGTGATTCAAATGGAATTTTTAGATGAAATAATAGATTTATTAAATTCGGGTGAATTTCAAAAAATAATAGATAGTATTGGTGATTTTTTAGATGAAAATCCAGCATATAAAACTATAGATTATCATCATTTTGCAAATCCTCTTGAAGAAATGT
>OLRN01001459.1_pt1 | contig 12546 bp, 5 predicted proteins | sample 1673001 | NCBI WGS metagenome assembly OLRN01 (sample SAMEA3136745, study PRJEB25190) | human gut metagenome | biome: human gut; feature: human-associated habitat; material: faeces | place: Austria | collected 2013 | reverse complement strand
TCCAGCTCCTCATAGCGGAACTGGAGCAGTTCCACGATAGCCGGATCGCAGTCCTCCGGCAGATAGTCTTTTACATCATCCTGCACATCCCTGATTTCCCCCAGGAAGCCCCAGCAGCTATCTACCTCCACATCTTCCCGGAATAGCTGGAACCCGTAGCACTGGCCGGTCAGGAAGTAGTCGTAGGACTTTACCTCGCCCTCCAGCACTTGGCAGGCCTTCTCCACAGTTTCAGGCGTTACCTTGCCGTACTCCGCTTCAATCCTCCGTCTATCCGCATAAATCCATCCTACCTGACCGGAATCCCACGGGCAGGAAAAGCCGGTGGTGTTCATGGTGATGCCCGAATGGTCGTAGAGATAGAGGGGCAGGATCACCATGCCCTCCATCTGCTCCACCAGCGAAAACAGTTCGCCGGTGGAGAGGGCGGAGAGGCAGTCATCCAGAAACCAATCCGGCACATCATCTTTCAGCGAGGCGGCATAGCTGGACGATACATACCAGTCACTCTCGGCAGTCCAGTGCTGGTTCTCCAGCAGCTCCCACTCCCTTGTGGAGCGGTTATACTCCAACTTTGCGTCCCTGGCCTTGCCGGATTTCAGAAACTCAAATACCGGATTGTTCCGTCCGTGTCCGCTGGAATATTCCGAAAAGAGCAGTTCTTGCAGGAAATCACGGGGTTCCTCAAAATCGTGCTTTTCACCCAGAGAGTAGCGCCCATGCCAGCAGACCATTTTCCCCAGGCAGTCGTAATCCTCACGGGGGTTCAGGGGCATATCATCGTCTACGATAAACAGAGTGTAGGGCGCCCTTGTTGCCGCAAGCGGCATAATGCCTCACCTCCTTGCCCGCTGGGACCACATCACCGGATCGCGTCACGGTAATGCCGGTACCAGGCAAAATAGAAAAAGCCGCCAACCACGACGGCAGCGGCGGAAATACCAACAATTACTTTTTTCATACGCACTCCTTTCCAAAAACAGGTTTACAGTTCCATGTCCTGCTCATCCTCATCCACAGCGGCAGGAGCCTCCGGGCTGGCCTCGCCCCGTTCCTCAAACTGCTGCTTGGTTTGAATTGCCGCTGACAGCTTCGGGAGCAGTTCAAACATTTTCGTACTGTCACGGCTTTTTCTATAATAACGGTAGTCCCACTGTCCGCTTTCCGGGGAATAGCGGATGCTGTGCAGCGCATTGATGATCCAGCCCTGTGTTTTCAGAGGAACCGGAATCTCATGCTCCCGGAAAAGCTGCATAATCAGGGCCTTGCCGTTGACCTCCCGGTTTACCACCTCCTTTCCCGCCAGAATATCCTTCTCAGCCTCCTGGATAGCGGTATCATAGCGGGCCTGCTGTTCCTGTTCCCTCTGACACCTTTCTGCTTCACGCTCTGCCGCCCATCGTTCTTCCCGCTGCCTGCGCTCTGCTTCTAATGGAATATTGTGCCGTTTTGCCTCATAGTACCGTCCCAGCAGATTGGCAAAGCCCAGGTCTGCCCACCGTTTCGGATCGTCCATACTCTCATTGAAAACCCGTTCAATCTCACCCCGGATGCCATGCTCCAGCGTGGACAGCCATTTCAGAATTTCTTCCAATCGGTGCCGCTGGTCGATACCCACCATGAAGCCATCGCAGGGAACATAAACAGTCTGGAAGAACTCCCGTTTCTTTTCCATTGTGTAGAGTTCAATGCCATTTTCGTTGTAGAAGCGGTAATAGTAATGCTTGCTGCCCATCAGGTCTTTGGCAAACACCCGGTTTTCATCCTTTTCCTTTGGCGGGAAGATGTCCTTTTTCTTTTCGACCGGCCGGGTGTAGCGGGGAGAGAGGCCAGTTCGCTCTAAACTGCGGGTGATTATTTGCTGAACCTGTTCGATCCCGCCATGCGACTTGATGAACAGGTCCAGGTATTCCGCCTCCTGTAAGGGGCAGAGATGCAAACCCGTCCTGCCCTCATAGACGGCGCCCTTGTACTGAAACAGGTCCAGGCAAAAATCGTTGCGGAACGGCTTGGCCTCCCGTACAGGAGAGAAGGCGCCTTCCCGGAAGATATAGCAGACGGAGGAATGCTTTTCATTCATCATGCCGCCCCTCCATTTCCTTTACCAGCGCTTCAATGGCTTCATCGCTGAATTTGGCAGACAGGTATTTATGGATACAGTCCACTTCCGAATCCCGCAGAGATTGTGTAAGGGCCTTTTCCAGTTTCTCGTGATCTTCTGCCTGTATGCCAGGGTAGTTGTCCATAATCCGACGCACATACGCTTTCAACAGCGAATACTGGTCAAATGAGTTCAAAATAATTTCCTTATAACTCGGCGCCAGCGCCGGGAAGAACACAGTCAGCAGATTGAGCTTTCTTGCAATCAGATCGTTCTCCATCCTCATCTAAAACCACCTCGCTTTCCTGTCCCTGCAAAGACTCGAACTCCAGCTTTGTATTGATCTCCGTCAGGGTAGCAACTTTTTCGGACAGTTCTTCCTCATAAATAAAAGGCTGGCCCATCTGCTGACGGGCAGCCTCCAACTGCTTTTGCACTTCTTCCAAATCCCGCTGTGCGTATGTCAGATAAGAGGGAATACGCTCGGCAAGGTTCTCAATGCGGGTGATTGCTCCCTGACCAGAAGAACCAATGTCTGTGTTGTACCGGGAGCTTCCCCGTAAAACAAGCCCCGCTGAGAATGGATCAAAGCTAAGATAGAGCCGAAATCCACGGTAGGTGCCGATCTCAAAATCGTAGTCATCTTTTTTTCGCCCCTCGCTTATCCTACGGTATAGCAACGCCAGGGCCTCGCCTGCTTCGGGGCGTTCTGTATAGCGTTTCCCATCCAGCACGATGGAGAAGTTCCCACCTCTGGACTGTTCCAGCAGGGCCGCATCCTGACTAATCTGCTCGATTTGGCGCTGGTACTGCTGGATGCGGTTGGGATAAGTCGTGTTCACCTTCCGTTCCAAAGAAAGCTGCTCGTTGCTCCACGCACCTCGCAGGATTTTCAGCTCCGTCACCCGGTTTTCCAGCTCCATCTTCTGCGCCAGCATGGGGTTATCCGTAGCGGCCGCCTTAAACTGCGCGGCGGAAAGCACGGTTTCATCCACATCCTCACAGGACCGGGCGAGGCTCCTGCCTGTCATAATCTGTGTGATATAGCGCAGTTTCTGTTCCTGTATCTGCCAGAGATAGGCGTCAAATGTACCTTTCGTTACAAATTGTTTGACAATAACCTCTGGGTTTTCGTTGCCCTGCCGGACCCCGCGCCCATTCCGCTGGGTAATATCAGAAGGCTTCCATGGACAGTCTAAGTGATTGATAGCAATTACTTTGTCTTGGACATTTACACCAGTTCCAAGTTTACCAGTACTGCCTACCAAAATGCGAATATCACCTTTACGGGTGAGTTCAAACAATGATTGCCTTTGAGCTTCAGTAGCGGCGTCATGGGCAAAGGCAATCTCTGATTCCGGGACCCCTTTCTCCACCAGAACTCGTTTTATTTCGTCATACACATTAAATCTTCCGGGTTTGGGAGTTCCTACATCGCAAAAGATAAGCTGGACTGATTTCTGCTCCTTGGTATCCACCCAAAGTGAATAGACCTCATTGATACAGACATTCAATTTACTTTCGGGGTCATTTTCCGCATTGGGGTCTACCAGACGGGGATCAATCGCCATCATACGAGCCTCGCTGGTCAGCTTCAGCATATTATCTTCTTCCGGCTTTACGCGGCCAGCGCGGATTGCGTCTGCCCGCAGGATAAACTCCGCCATGATCGCTTTTTGTGCAGGAGTCGTTTCTGTGGTGATAATTTCTGCCTTGCCACCGTGAACAGAAGGTAAACCCGGAATATCCAGCATATCAGAAGTCTTGATGTCGGCAACCTCACGGAAAACAGCCATCAGTTCCGGCATATTATAGAACTTTGCAAAACGATCCCGCATTCGGTAGCCGCCGCCCTCTGGCTTGATCTCCAAAGCGGAGGTCCGTTTTCCAAAATGAGCGGCCCAAGTATCAAAATAGGACCAGCCGAACCGTTCCAATTCCTGCGGCTGCAAATATCGCTGCATAACGAACATCTCCGAAAGAGAGTTGCTGATAGGAGTTCCAGTGGCGAATATCACACCCCGTCCATTGTTTACTTCCTGCAAATACTGGCATTTCAGCAGCATATCAAAGGCCCGCTGGCTGGAGGAGGTGGTGATGCCCGCCACATTCCGCAGTTTTGTAAATACAAAGCAGTTTTTGAAAAAATGAGCTTCATCCACAAACATCATATCCACGCCGAGCTGTTCAAAGGTCAGAAGATCGTCTTTCTTTTCCTCGGCAGACAGCTTTTCCAGTTTGGTTTCCAGATTCTCACGGAAAATCGCCATCTGCTTTACGCTCCAGTTTTCACCCTTCTCATGCTTCATTTCGCTGATTGCGGCCTCGATCTCATTGATTTGCTGTTCCAACTGCATGATCTGCCGTTCTCTTGAAATAGGGATTTTCTCAAACTGACTGTGCGCCAAAATCACCGCGTCATATTCTCCGGTGGCGATTTTGGAAACATAGCGGTTCCGGTTCTTGGGGGTGAAGTCCTCCACCGTGGACACCAGCAGATTGGCGTTGGGGAAGAAGCGGTAAAACTCGGTCGCCCACTGTCCCACAAGGGGATTGGGAACCACAAACACCGCTTTGTGGATCGCGCCCAGGTTCTTCAGGTACATCCCGGCTGCGATCAGGGCGGCGGTTTTTCCAGCGCCCACCTCATGGGCCGCAAGCCCTGTGCCGGTATAAATGACACGGGCAACAAAGTCAAGCTGGTGTTTCCGCAGCTTCATCTCGGAGTTCATGCCGGGGATCACCAGATGGCTCCCATCGTATTCACGGGGCCGGACAGTGTTAAAGGTATCGTTATACAGTTTAAGCAGGGCGTCCCGGCGTTCCGGTTCCCTCCATATCCAGGATGCAAAGGATTCCTGAATCTGCTGCTGTTTGGCGCGGGCGATCATGGTTTCCTTCGGGTTGATGACATACCGAACCGCCTTATCGCCTCTGTCATTGGTATATTCCTGCCGATCCCGGACGGTTGTGGACTGCATATTCAGGCAGTCCTCCAGTATCTCATAAGCATTTTTACGGCTTGTGCCGAGCGTCTGATTGACCGTCACGGAATCGGATTCGGAGTTTTTATTGCTGATTCGCCAAGTGGTGGTATAGGGGAAATACTCAATATCAATGCGGTATCGGTTGTCCCCACCGTCGATTACTTTGGAATAGCCGCTGGTCTGGAAGGTTTCATACATGAATTGGCGGTAATACTCAACCGGCACCCAGATGGCGCCCAGATTCACTTCAATATCGGCAGGGGTCAGAGGCTCCGGCTGAACCGCCTCCAGTGCCTCCACATTCCGGGCGAACAGTTCCGGTTCCTCCGCCGCCTTCTGCCTTGCGTAGAGCAGCTTGTCCCGCACATGGCCGCTCAGATATTCCTCCGCCAGCTCCCAGCCCTCATCCGGGTTTCCATAGTATTTCTGCGGATTGAGATAGATGCGGTCGCCCAGCTCTGTCACCAGCTCGTGCGGTCCTTTCCCGGTCAGGAATGACATATAGGAGAGGTCTACCCGCAGCTTACGGTTCAGGCAGATATGCAGGGCGTCCTCGGCGGTATCGGCGTGATTGACCTCCCGGAATGGCCGGATGGTCGCCTTATGGAAGATGGCCGACTTGTCCCAGCCGCTTTTGTCCTTGCGCTCGTCCTCAATGGAGCGGAGCAGAGGGAATTGATCGTCGTCCGAAAAGGCGAGGATATTTCCCTTGCTGTTGATGGCTCCATACTTGGCGGTGAAACGGTCATAGACCTGATTGAGTTTATCCTGCGCTTTACGGAGGTCCAAGGGATCATACTCACGGGACTGGATACTGATAACCTCCAGCAGCGCGGTACGGATTTCACACAGGCCCTTGATGCGGGCTGCCTTCATGCCGGTGTAGGGCTGTGGGATCAGCTTGTTCTTCTCGCAGTAGTAGATTTCGCCGTCCTTCACCACAAAGGTGAAGTTCCGGGTCCCTTCGGGGGCGTCCTCATAATCGGTCGGCTGTTCTTCCTCCGCTTCTTCTATCGGTTCCACATCCGGCTCCGCGCTGAAACGGGCGTACAGGCTTTCCACCGCGTCGGAGAGGTGTTCATACAGGTCGAAACCCTCCGGCGCGATACAGGCCGTGCCATCCTCGCTGCCGTACATATTCCGGCTGCTCTCCATCTTGCCCATGAGCATTTCCGGGTGGTCCATGAAGTAGCGGTTGTAGGGAATCCATTTGCCCCGTTCCAAGTCCGTCTGTATCCATGATAGGTTGTTTGTCCGGTCAAGCTGCATGGGGACCGCCCGCTTTTTCAAAAAGACAATATCCGCAGTCACTTCAGTTCCCGCCAGCGCCTTGAACGCCGTATTGGGCAGACGGATGGCGCCGATGAACTCTGTCCGCCGTGCGATATACTCCCGCAGGCTCTCGTCCTTCCGGTCCAGGATGCCCTTGCTGGTGATAAAGGCGATGATGCCGCCAGGCTTGGCAAGATCAAGGGACTTGATGAAAAAGTAGTCGTGGATATAGGGATTCAGCTCATTGTAGCGGCGGTCGTAGATTTTGACACTGTTGAAGGGGATGTTGCCCAGGATCACATCGAAGCTGTTGTCCTCAAACTTAACCGCCTCATAGCCCATAACGGAAATATCCGCTTCTGGGTAAAGCTGCTTTGCGATACGCCCGGTGATGGAGTCCAACTCCACGCCGTACAGCTTGGTCCCCTGATACTGCTCCGGCAGCACGGAATAGAAATTGCCGGTCCCCATGCCGGGGTCAAGAATCCTGCGGTCGGAACCGCCCTCAAACCCGAACCGTTCCAAAGCGCGGTACATATAGCGGATCAGCTCCGGCTCGGTGTAGTAGGCGGTGATGGTGGAGCGCATGGCCGCCTTATATTCTTCATCGGTCAACAGGGCCTTTAACTCCTGATATTCGCTTTCCCACCCGGCCGCTTTATCGGAAAAAGCGTTGGCAAGGCCGCCCCAGCCCACATATCGGGCAAGGGTGATCTGTTCCTCCGGGGTGGCCGTCCTCTGCTCCGCCTCAATCTGCTTCAAGGTCTTGATCGCCAGGATGTTGTTTTTATATTTGGTCTTGGCGCCTCCGGGATAGAGGTCATAGTCCGTGGAAAAGCGGAAGTTGCGGGGGATGAACGGTTCCGGCCGGGGATTGGCTGGCGGTTCAGTGACCGTCCTTTCTTCCGGTTGTGTGGGCGGCACACCCTCCATGCGGACAAAGGCCCGCACAGGCCGAAGCTCGTCCAGTTCCTTTTCCAGCCGGTATTGAATGTCCTCTAAATCATCCATATCAGCGGCTTCCGCTGGGGACAGGATGCCGCCGTTATCCATCCGCTGCACATAGCCGTCGTACAGACGGGTAATGTCCTCCAGATCGGTCTTGACCTTTTGATATTCCGGGTTGGGCTGTTCGTCCACCACCGCCCGGTAGAGGGCAGAACCGTCCTCTGTCAAATAGCCCCATTCAATTTCTTCATCGGGATACTGTCCTTGCAGATAACGGAGCATTTGAGTGGCGATCCCCTGACGGCGGTAATCCTCCAGCACCTCGATCATGCTGATATGGGGCCGTTCCTCGAAAATGCTGTATCGGATGGTGCCTACCGTCAGTTCCCCACGGACGGCCTGCATGAGCATATCAATCTGGCCGTTGTGGGAGTCCAGCGCCTCATCCAGTATCCGGGTTTCCTCCGGCGGTTCTGCGCTGGGTTCCGCGACAGGCTCCAGGGCTGACATACGGCGGGCATATTCGTCGATTTTTTCTGTGGAAAGCCATTCGGGTTTTTCCGGCAGTTGGGCATACAGCTCTCGCATTTTGACGATCTGTGCATCCACGCTGCCCGCCCACAAATGCTTTTCCGCCCGCTGTCCCGCGCCCAGAAAATACTCGCAGTCAGCACACAGACGGTCTAACAGACGGTATTCGGCGCTGAACGGCTGCGTCTCATCCTTCTGCTCCGGCTCACTGGCGGCAGGGGCCTCCAGATAGCGCCCCTCATCCACCAGGCGTTGGACGATACCGGCAACCTGCGGCCAGGACAGTTTGGTTTCCCTCTTTTCCCCATGTTCATCGGTCCAGTGCAGCTCAATGCTGTCCGTACCGGAATACACATAGTCAAGCCCCGCCGCCTCATCGGGAAACCCCTCATAGCCGTACATCTCTTTCAGGAAAGAGGCAAAAGCCGAGCCTGTGGGATGGGTCAGGGCAAATTCGTAGATACGCTCTTTTTTCTGTGTATTCAGAGGCCCACGTAGCATAGCGCGCTCAATCAGCAGATCTTCCGGGCTTCTTTCAGGAGGCGAGGCCAGCAGGGAAAGCTGCTCCGGTTCCTCGGCTTCTGCGGCTGGTGCTGCTTCGGGGGCTGGCCGCAGCTCCACATCTACTTCCTCATCGTTGACCAGCATGGTGGCGCGTACCGGCTCATAGCCCTGACTGGCGATGTTATTCAGCCAGGTGGCAAAGAACTGGCCGAACCCGGCGATCCGCTTTTCCTGCGTCGGGTCTGCCGGGTCTGCCTCTTGATATACGCCAATTCCGCTGTTTTCATAGCTGAAGGCCCGTAGGGTCCCGGCCTCCCGGTCAATCAGGAAGTCCATATAGGGGTCATACATCCGGTCGCCATTCTGCATATAGTAATGTTCCATGCAGTAGTGAGCGCCGTATTTGTGGTGGATCACCAGGGGGTCATAGGCGTCCCCAGCCTCCAAACGCAGAGATTCATACTGGCCGGACACGATCTCCGGGAACAGCTTTTGAAAACGCCGGAAGTTTTTATGGGCGGTGGTATTCCCTCTGGACTCATGCGGGGATGGAGATTCTTCCGCTGGTGGAATCAGATTGTCTTGATCTCCCGCCACGATGACCTGTTGCCCGCCAGCAACCGGCTCCGGCACAAAGGAGTCTATTTCATCTGCCTTTGGGATTCCCTTGATTTCAGTAAATACCGCTTGCGGGCGGACAGGTTCTTCCGCCGTTTCACCTGCTTCATAAGCCACAGCACCCAGAACATAGTCATAGTCGGCCTGACCGATCTCCCTCTGGGGGACACCGCCCATTTCTTCTATTTCATCCGGGATATTGTAGTCCCCGATGGGGTCCGGTTCTTCCTCTGCGGCTACATCCGGGTAAACACCCGTTTCGATCAAGGCATCCAGCAGATTGGCAAGGCTGGGCCAGGGAAAGTAGGTGTAGCCATCATCAAAATAAAAGGAAATGCCGTCCTCTCCACGGAGCTTTGTGCGGTACAGTACCTCGCCCTGAAACTCCCGGTCGCCATAGGCCGAGAACAGGCCGCAGACCTCCCGGCCTTTTTCCGTCCAGTTGTAGTCTGTAACGCCATCCGCCAACACCGCCCGCACCGCTTGATGGAGTTCAGGGGGATAGAGGTCGGTGCTGGTCAGGATATGCTCATAGTGGCGGCGGACTTCTTCATCGGAAAAGTGATGTTCAACCTTCGGGGAAGCAGAAAGAGAGCCGTCCTGTGCGGGCGGCTCTCCTTCATGCTCCGCGCCTTGCGGCGCCTCGATATGCGGTTGTTCTTCGGTCAGCGGGGGATCAGCACGATGGTCTGGAGTACCGTTTCCTCCGCCATCAGCTTCAGGTCGTTCAGGTGGCGAGTCCGCTCCAGAATATCCTCGGTCTGCGGCATCGGCTCCTGCTGAAGCATCTGTTGGGTCAGAGCCTCGATCTTCTCCATGGCCTCGTCCTGTACCCGGTGCATGACTTCCATCAGACTGCCATCCATTTTCAAAATCGTATATCGCTCCGGCTGGTTGTCCTTGAGATATTCCAGCGCCATCCGCCCGTACCGGCCCAGGGGCCTGTCCGCCTCGCTGCTGTTGGAGATTTGCAGGTCGGGGAGAAGCATCCCGCCCTGTTCTTTGTAGTTCAGATTGATGTTCGGCTTGCTCATATTGCACCTTCCTTTCCCGATTGATGATCCTGATGTTGCGCTCCATCTCCAGAAGCACCGCTTTTGAAATGGAGGTGACCGCCATGCCCAGATGGGCAACCAGCGGAACCGTGTTGAAATGATTGACCGTCGCCATTCCATCGCTCGTGCGGATCGCATCATCTGGCAAGTGGCATTTCTTTCCGATGAAATAGGAAACACTGTCCGTCAAGAGCTGGATATACTGCGCTTCAAAGCCGCCTGCCGGTATTTCCTCAAACAGATGGTTTTTGGTTTCCTGCCGAAGCCCCTGCAAATAATGCTCGTAGTTGTCATTGACGGCCTCACGCGCCAGGGCGTACAAGAGGTCTGGGAACGGCTGTGTCTGAAACCCATGTGAGAAGGTAAGCCGTTCCCCCAGAGCCTTTTGCATCTCATCGGAAAGCTGCCAGTTGGTGGGATGAATCTCTCTGCCCACAGTTTGACTTATATCAAAGAGATAGTCAAGCGTAAGGCGGGCGTTGCTGTAAACGCAGACGGCAATCCCTTTTGGCCGGGAAATTAGATTCCGGCCCACGCCAGCCCATTGTTTTTTGGTGGCGAGGATGGTTACATCCTCGTCCTGTGCGTAGACCAGCAGAATATTGTCAAAGCTCTGCTTGTGGAACCGGGACGCAAAGGCCAGGTAATCCCGCCAGTTCCGCTCGCTGCGGACGATGTAGGGGGCCATGACCTCATAGATCGTCCGCAGGCGTTCATCGTTTCTCAATAGGCTCCTCCTTCCTGTGGTGGTTTTCCGGTTTAGACGGCTGTGGCCTCTTTCCGGGCAAAGTAGAGGGCAAGGGCCTCGTCTACAATACTGTCAAATTCTTTCTGGCTGATGCTGGCGGTAAAGTATTTCTTGTAAATCGCCGGTTTGACTTTGAACGCCGCAGCCGTGGATTTTTTTGGTTTCCGGCTGAACTCACCGGAGAGGATTTGTTCCGCCCGTTCCGGGGTCAGCTTGCCGGTGTATTCCCGCAGCAGAACAGCTTTGCCCTCGTTGACCTTGTACTTGTTTTCCGACAGAACTGCCTCCACCATCTGCTGTTCCTCTTGGGCCAGATAGGAGAGCTGAACCGCCGCCGCAATCGTAAATTCTCCATCGTCGATCCTGATTTTCAAGGCAACAGACAATTCATTGATGCGGAGATAATTCGCCACGGCACGGCCTTTCAGATTGTACTCAGCCCCCACAACATCCCGGCTTTTGGACTTGTGGCAGTCAATGCCACAAGTCTTGTTTTCCCTGATTTCATCAGGGTTTTCCAGCTTTTTCAGTTCCTCGATAATATCATTCCTGCGCCCCTGACAAATCATCTTGGAGTAACGCAGCGCCAGTACAGCCGCCTTTTCAGAGGGCAACATTTCGGAGAAAGAGCGTTGCAGGACATTGGTTTCAATGACATAAATCCATGCGTCATGGTCGGAAAGATTTTCTTTTATGATACAGGGAAGTGGGCGCTTCGCAGCAATAGCGGCGTTCTGCCGGTTATGACCGGCCAGCATTTCGTATTCAAACCCATTCTCGTCCGGTTCGATCTTTCGGACAATGGCAGGAACCAAAACACCATTCTCTGAAATGCTCTCCACCAGGTCATTGAGCCGTTCGCCCTCATACAGCCGGAAAGGATGCCCCCGGAAACCACGGATGATCTCCGGCGAAAGCATTTGAATTTCGTTATTTCCAGGCTGGGCAGGCTTGTCCTCCGCTGCCGCCGTGTTCTCCACCTTCCGCGCAACCCCCAGAAGGTCGTCCAGAGAACGGATACGGGGATTGATGTTAGGCATACGCAAGCACCTCCTTTGCCAAATTCATATAGGCTGCGGCTGCGGGGCTTTTGGCGTCCAGCTCCATCACGCTGAGTCCCTTGCTGTTTGCGGTCCCCACCTGAACGGTAGCTGGAATCTGACTCTCAAAAATGGGGAGGTGGCCAAACACGGAGCGCACCTGTTCGCTGGTCTGGCGGTACAGGGTTGTCCGTTTACTGCATTTCGTGAACAGGATGCCAATGATCTCTACCTCTGGATTCAGATTTTGCTTGATTTTGGAGATCGTTTCCGTTAGCTCCTTCAAGCCTACCAGAGCGAACAGCTCTGGGTCAATGGGAATGATGATCTCGTCCGCCGCAGTAAAGGCGTTGATGGTGAGCGAGCCGAGGGACGGGCCGGTGTCCACCAGGATGTAGTCATAATCCGCCCGGAGAGGCGCCAGCAGCTTGGCAAGGCAATCGTCCTTTCGCTCAATCAGCAGATTCACCTCTGCCACGGTCAGCGTCTTTTTGGATGGGAGCAGATCTACCTTGCCTATGTTCAGGATGTAGCTTCCTTTTTCTGGCATGGCTTCATCCATGACTAACTTCATCATCAGGCTGGCCGTCGTTTCCTGCAAAGCGGCTGGCGCCACGCCAAAACTGATCGTCAGGTTGGTTTGGGGGTCGAAGTCCACCGCCAATACCTTTTTACCCAGCTCCGCCAGGGAGTAGGCCAGATTCCGGGTGCTGCTGGTCTTTGCCACGCCCCCTTTCTGGTT
>OLRN01001449.1_pt1 | contig 12668 bp, 10 predicted proteins | sample 1673001 | NCBI WGS metagenome assembly OLRN01 (sample SAMEA3136745, study PRJEB25190) | human gut metagenome | biome: human gut; feature: human-associated habitat; material: faeces | place: Austria | collected 2013 | reverse complement strand
AGCACTCAGAGTAATTATCCTGCTGATAAAGATTGTTCTCAATCCCGATGATAAGCCACAACTGATACCGAAAATAAGAAATGCACTTGTATTTATGGTTTTTGGTATCATAATTTTTCAGATAAAAGACCTTATCGTCCGGTACTATTCATAAGGAGGACAGACAAATGAAAGATGAACATTTATATATCCCGTATGGCTTGATAATAGAAAAGCAATGGTGGGAAGGTTGCGGACCGAAGCAGAAGCCACATCTGATAATCGGCGGGCTTATATCACTCGGACTTGCGTTTTTTATTTCTCTGCTGATACATATCATAATCGGACTTGCAGTAGGGATATTCGGTATTTTGGCTACAGTAACACTGATTACAAAGCAGGACAAGATAAATCTTTCGATAATCGAATACATCGGGCTGATGATCCGGAAAAACAAGGAGCAGCAGAATTTTCTTTACAAGTATAAAGATGATTATGGGATTATGTGACAAAGATACACAACAGGTGCGTCACAGTGACGCACCTTGAATATAAGAGCAACAGTAATCATACGGGTGCAACTCCCGTAGCTCTTAAAATAAAAGTGCGACCGGAGCGTCCGGTGCGTCACCGTGTCGCACTTGAAATTGACATAAGTGATTGAATATGATAGAATGGAGAAAATTATATGTTATGTAAATTGTTATCGACTATACCGCTCATTGTACTTACGGTGATAATTTTAATTAGGGTTATCAAAACCATTTATCGTTTATTAAAAAACAAAAATATTTTTGATAACACAGATGAAATAACCCGGCACTTTTACTTCTTTCCGCTTTTTATAATGTTATTTATGGTATTCGATTGCGTGAATTTATGGAAAATCATAATAGCTGTATCGGAAATATCTGCATATATCTTCTCACTCGTAGCCGTTTATGCCAAAAAAAGAGGAGTTAAAGAGCCATTTAGTCGTTATAACAAAAATCTCTGTGATAAAATAATAATGCTTATAGTAATGGCGATTAGTTATAGCTTAATGTGTTGGTTGAAATCGGGGTAAAATTGGTGATAAATGCTATTGCAATGATTCTTTGCGTATTAAAAGAACATTGGATAAAGCAATACAATGACGGTAAAGATTTGAAATAAAAGTTAAATTGTCGCTTACGGCGGCAATTTTTTTATATCGGAGCGTAAGCGTATGCGGGTGCAATTCCCACAACTCCGTGCAAACGAATACTTAGGAAAGTGAGCAAGTACATGGAAATATTAGCAATATTAACAGCCTTAGTTGTAAGCGTATTTTTATCGTTCGTTATTTTAGAACTGATTATTATTTTGATCACGAATCGGAAGATTAGAGAAATCAAAAAATCGTTAAGCAGATTAAGCACTAGAATATCAGAGTGCAACAGCATTTTAGAAAGTATCAATGAAGATTCAAAGAGCAGTCTGCACCCGTAGGACTGCTTTTTTATATCGGAGCGTTAGCATATACGGGTGCAAATCCTGTAGCTCTGAAAGTAAAAGTGTGACCGGAGCGTCCGGTGCGTCACCGTGTCGCACTTGGAAATTGACATTTATTGTCGCTTATTTTAGAACGGAGATTAGAAATGTATACTAAAGAAAAAAACACAGAAAAATCAAAATTAACCGATAATGCCGAAAAAATCAATTGCGAAGCTTGTTATGAGCCGTGCATATTTGAATTGAAAGATTCCGTCCATACTTTCAATATAGGATTACTCGACATTCTTAAATGTATTAAATTTGCCGAGGATGAGGGAATAGTTCCTAAATTACCTGAAGAATGGTGGATCTCTATTTCACAGCAATTCGGTTATTTCGATGAGGAACGGTAATGAAATGAATGTTTTAAAATAATTTGACACGATTTTAATTTTAAGATATAATTAGGAGTATAAATATGAAATTCGTAATTTATTCAATTTTAGTACCGAATATGGTTTATTGGATTACGTATTTTGTGATATGCGAGGTGTTTAAAATGGACTCCTTAGTGGGTGCAATTGTCGGTTCGGCTGCTACAATATTCGTGGGTATATTAGGTTTGATAGGCGTTTGTATAAGCAACGGAAGAAAAAGCAAAAAATTAAATGACAATCTTGTTAAATTGCAGGATTGCCAAATCGGCGTAAAAGACGGTGAACTTTCAATTGCAAACCGACTCGGAGTAACAAACGGCGAAGAAACAAATCTTACGGCACAAAATAAAATTCTCAGGGAAGATCACAAGAATATTAAAATAATCCTAAATGAAGAAATCAAGAAGAGCATTAATATCGTTGCAGACAACGCAAAGAATACATACACATTTATTGTGAATGAGAGCGAAATGAGAAAACAAAAAGAACAGTTACTCCAAAGCAATGAATACAGATGGGCACAAGCCATTGATGATTTAACTTTGTTTAAAAACATATTAGGAGAGAAAAATCAACTAATTGCCGATTTGTATCGAGAAAAATCTGAATTAGAGGAAGCAAATAAAGAACTTGATGAAGTAATTAAAACGCAAGCCAAACAGATAGAAGAGCTAAACGCTAAACTCAATCCCGATAAGCACGTTCACTCTCAAGAGCAGGGAATGTACCCGACACTTTAATATATAGAGAGATCTAAGCGACTGAAATCAGCCGCTTTTTCTTTTTCTAAAAGTAAAAATCCAAAGCAGCCCTCACCCGTAGGACTGCTTTTTTATATCGGAGAGTAAGCGTATGCGGGTGCAACTCCCGTAGCTCTGCTGATAAATACATTATTAAGGATGGAATGTAAAAATGATGTTACGAAATTTAATGTCGTTATTAGAAATATTAATGCCACTGGTTGCAATGATTGCAATTTTCGGCTTATTGTGCAAAATACTAATGAATATTTATAACAAAATTTACGCTCATAATTTATATTATGGATTTGATTATGTTGATAGTATAGAATGAACGATTATAATAGTTATAACCATCTTCTTTATGCCTGCAACAAGCCGAACGATTTCTATAACTCTATTGGCATTAGCAATAGTAAATAATATTTTGCTTTTTCCTTTTTGCAGAAAAACAGATAAATATAAAGATGACAATAAATTTGATAAAATATTGTTGGCTTTTTCAACGTGTTTATTTTGCTGTGCAATGATAATAGTGATTTGGGGAAAATAAAACATAATGACAAGGTTGTTATAGGTGCGACACCGTGTCGCACCTCGAATAAGCCGCAGAAAAAAGAAATCCCGCCCAAAAGGCTGTAATCGTGTAACTTTTGGCAGAAAGCAACAAAAAGTAATACTATACTTTGTCAATGTTTTTGTCGCTGTCGGCTGGACTTTTTGCCGTAAGTGTGTTACAATATACTTAGGAAATAGTACCGAATCGAAAGGAGATGCACAAATGGCAAGAAATATAGTAAAGGCAAAGCTGGATATAATATTCAAGAAGTTGTTCACGGACGAGGGAAATCAGCATTTACTACAGGCTTACTTATCGGATACGCTCGGTATACCGTATGATTCGATAGAAAACCTCGTTGTACTCAATTCCGAGATAATGCCGGACAGCATAACCGAGAAATACAGCCGTATGGATATTCGTATGAAAGCCAATGGCAGACTGATAAACGTTGAAATGCAGATTAAAGACGAGGGCGATTACAAGGACCGTTCGCTCTGCTACCTGTCTAAGCTGTACAGCGGTCAGCTTAAAAGCGGAGAGGTGTACGGCTCGCTGAACCAGTGCATTTCGATAAATATCATCAACTTCAATCTCTTTGACTGCGAAGAATATCATTCATCGTTCTCAATGAGAGAGGACAGCAGAAACGAACAGCTTACAGACAAGTTTACAGCTCATTACTTCGAGCTGAAGAAAATAGGCAAGAATATCGACAAGAACAACAAGCAGGAGCTATGGCTCAGACTTATCAATGCAGAAACGGAGGATGAACTTGATATGTTACAGCAGACAGGTGTAAAGTCCATACAGGACGCAGTAGTTGTACTGCACAAGATGAGTGCAGACGAAAAGACAAGAGAGCTTGCCGAAATGCGTGAAAAGGCACTGCATATTGAGGCAACCGAGAAATCGTATGCGAGAGCCGAAGGCGAAGCAGCCGGACTTAAGAAAGGCAGAGCTGAGGGAAGAGCCGAGGGAAGAGCCGATTTACTCGAAGAACTCTTAAAGCAAGGCATAATAACAGAAGAGCAAGCCAAGAACTACAGAAATTGAGTTAACTAAAAACCCCACACCACAAAGGAGGACACTAAAATGAAAAGAACCCACACCATACTCGCAACAATAACCCTTATCAGCGTAATACTGACCAGTGCTTGCACGGCAGGCAATGCAAGCAGCACAACGTCCTCTGCACCCGAAACGGCAGTGACAACTACCGCTCCGGCAGTGACGGGAACAGTGATGGATAGGATTGACGAGCCGAAAGCAGAAACAACTACTGCTCAGACCACTACAGCTGTCACCACAAAGCCACAGGAAACAAAAAGTGCTGAAACTACCACTACCACCACAAAAGCGGTAACAACGGCAAAGCCAAAGCCGGCAACGACAACAACTGCTACTACTACAAAGCCCGCACCAGAATGGACAGAAACAAAGGCAAGCGGTACAAAGTACGTCAATACTGACTGCTACAGCCGTAAGAAAGCTGTACTCGGTGCAGAAACCGTCAAGCTGTACAGTGTGAACGATAAAGTCACGGTAATAGCCAAGACCGATACAGGTTACTTCAAACTTTCTGACGGTAGCTTTATACACGGTGACTATCTGAGCGATAATAAGGTAGCTCAGACTGCAACCACAACCACAAAGAAAGCTGAAACACCTAAGCCTTCACAGACAACAACGAAGAAACAGGAAAGCAAGCCGAAGTCTATATATGAGTATCCGTTCGACCTTGAAGCAATTAAACAGGTTATAGTTAATGACGCTGTAAACAATTACGGACTCATAAATGATGATGATCCAAACTGGACGCCTGAAGGCAGTTCGTGGTTTACACCTCTTGTTATCTCTTACGATTTGCACCCCAATGTAATTAAAAGAGATGTTGAGAGCTTTGCAAAGGACAACATAAAAGGGCTTATGAAAAAAGGCGATTACTTCAAAGTGTATATTGAAACAATACCGGATTTGGATAAAGATGAAAACGGTAACAGCATTGAAGGCTATGCAATATATTTTCTGCGTTGTCAAGCCGGTGACGATGGCAATCCCGAATATCCGTAAAAATAAAAACTTAATATACTTCAAGAGCTTTGAATTTTCAAGGCTCTTTTCTTTTTATGATATTATTAAAGCAGTTTGACAAACTTTAAAATTCAAGATATAATAAGGAGCGTAAATATGAAACTTGTATTTTATTCAATTCTTGTACCGAATACGGTTTATTGGATTACTTATTTTGTGATATGTGAGGTATTAAAAATGGATTCCTTAGTTGGTGCTATCATCGGTTCAGCTGCAACGATATTCGCCGGTATATTAGGTTTGATAGGCGTTTGTATAAGTAACGGAAGAAAAAGCAAAAAATTGAATGACAATCTTGTTAAATTACAGGATTGCCAAATAGGAGTAAAAGACGGTGAGCTCTCTATAGCAAACCGGCTCGGTGTAACAAACGGAGAAGGAACAAATCTTACTACACAACATAAAACACTCATGGAAGATCACACAGATATTAAAAAAATCTTAAATGAAGAAATCAAGAAAAGCATTAATAGCGTTGCTGATAATGCAAAGGATACATACAATTTCATTATGAACGAGAGTAATATGAAGAAACAAAGAGAACAGCTACTGGAGAACAATGATAACAGGTGGTCGCAAGCCATTGATGATTTAACGTCGTTTAAAAATATATTAGAAGAAAAGAATCAACTGATTGCTAATTTGTATCAAGAAAAATATGAGTTAAGAGAAACAAATCGAGAACTTCATAAAGTTATTAAGACACAAACCCGACAGATAGAAGAACTGAACGCTAAACTTTATCCGGATGCTTCACAAAACTACTCCCAAGAACAGGGAATGTACCCGACACTTTAATTATATAGATTTGAGCGACTGATTTCAGCCGCTTTTTCTTTTTCTGACAGTCAATTGAATATAAAAATCCAAAGCAGTCCGCACCCGTAGGACTGCTTTTTTATATATACAAATACAAACCAAGAAAGGAAATCAGTATGAAAAACAAATTCAAAAAGCTGACAAGCTTGCTTTTGGCAAGCATTATGATGTTGGTAGCACTTCCTATTCAGACATTAGCGGCTGAATGGGGTAAGGGCGATACCGTGTATGCCGCAATGATAGGTGATTTTGTCGGTTCTGACGGTAAGGCTTACGCCGATAAGTACAATTACGACTACATCTACTATAAGTCGGACGGTAGCATAGGAAAAGCAACTCGTTATGCTTCTACTCACGCAAAGTTAGGCATAAGTAAGAACGGCATTATTCAGCCCGCTATATGTATTGAAGCCGGTGTTGCATATAACACAGGAAGTTCTTATGTAGGTGAAGGTAACAATAATACCTATTTAATGAATCTTCCCTATGCAATCCGCAAAGATTTAAAAATCGCTCTTTTATGCGGTTTTAACAGCGATACAAAATCATCGCCTGTAGCGAATACAAATCTTGACGATTTTTGGTTCGCAACGCAGATAATTGTATGGGAAATCCAGCAGCAGTTAAGGACAGGATATAACAAGGGCGATTTAAAGGCGAACCAGTGGGGTACACCTGCTACTGTTTACTATGAACAGCTGAAAGGCAGACCCGCTGAAAAGTGCTATGAGTATATCTTAAATAAGATGAAGGCATACGCCATAATTCCAAGTTTCACTGGTGATAAAAAGGATAACGCTCAGCTACACGAACTAAAGTATGATTTAACGAGTAAAAAATATACTGTCACACTTACGGACAATAACAACAGCGGTATGCCTGCAAGTGCTTTCAACATTTCGGGAGTTACTGTTACAAAGAGCGGTAATAAGTACACTTTCAGCACAAGCACGAAGATAAGCGGTACTAAGGCTTGCACATACAAGGCAAATCGTACTACAGGAAAACAGCTTGTTGTATGGAAGTCAAGTGGCGGCGATTCTCAGACAATGGCTGACGGTATTGATGACCCTGTGCAGTTCTATGCAAACTTTAAGACCGAAAGCACAGGCACTGCTCAGATCAAGAAAGTCTGGGAACACAATCACGATGCTTCAAGCACGAAAGCCGATAACAGTGACATCTATTTCACGGTAAAGAGTAGTTCGGGTTCGGCCGTGAAGGCTACTGGCAAGGCAGGCTCGTATACCTACTCTGCAAGCGGTTCCGTGAGCCAGTTCAAATTAAACTCAAGTAACACTTTTTTAGTAAAATCGTTACCTGCAGGAACGTATACCGTTACAGAACACGGAAAGAATTCGGACGGCTCGATACCCTATTACACCCGTACAGGCGGTGTCAGCAAGACGGTAACAGTAACAGCAGGCGGCACAGGAACGGTAACGTTCACCAATACCCGTAACACAGGTACAGGCGAGGTTATAAAGACCTGGATTGATACCAACGGTAACGCCATAGCCGCAAACAAAAACGTTGAAAGAAATAAGCAGATATATTTCCGGATCAAAAACGCTGACGGAAAATATATAACTGTCAACGGTACGAAGTACAGTGGCTCATATTCTTTTGCCGGAACAACAACTAAAGCTACATCGCTTTATGTTAATCCCGGTACAGGTACTTTCACTGTTTCCGACCTGCCTACAGGCAAGTATACCGTATATGAGTACGGCTCACCGGATGGTTATTCTGTCAACAGAGCATCTCAGACAATTACCATCTCAAGAGATAAAACATCGTCCGTGTCTTTCGTAAATAGCGAGGACAGCGGTACGGCTCAGATAAAGAAGGTATGGCTGTCCGATACAACACTGTCAGCTTCAGAAAAAGCAAATCTTGAGAAAAACGTTTACTTTACTGTCAAGGACGCTAATGGTAAGTATATCAAGGTTACAGGCTCGGCAGGAGCGTATGTTTATGCCGGCACTCAGACTTCCGCAAATAATATGAAACTCAGCGGCAGTAAGTTTAATGTAAGCAAGCTCCCTATGGGAACATACACTGTAACAGAGATTAATAACGCAAACGGTTACAATCCGAAAACGCAGACAAAGACAGTCACGATCGCCAACAAGGGCGAAATAAAGTCAATATCCTTTACGAATAAATCAACGCCAGTTGTTGTGATAAGAAAGCATTTCTCCGATGAGAACAATCTGACAGAAGCACAGCTCAAAGAACAGTATGCTAAAGTTACTGTAAATCTGCAGGTGCTTGGCTTCGGCGGAAGTGTTTCCTCGAATCCGCCGGCAGGATACTATGTAGAATTTACCGGTTCTAACGGTAATTATACATACAAAGGGCTTTCGTCAACCAAAACATCAGCAACAAATCTCAAGCTGAATGAAAACGGCGAAATGACTATATCGTTCGGCACTAACACCGCTCCATATTACTTAGCTGTCATTGAAACGTACAGCGGTACGGATTACGATGTTGATAACCGGGACCAGCGTATTGACCTTGGTGACGGTGATCCGAATGCTGTAATCGACCTTGATGACATTGAGCTTGACAATCAGCTTAAGACAGGTTCTGTGCAGATTGACAAGCAGTTTTTAAATGAAAACGGTGCTATAGAAAATATCCCCGATGACAAACTTGCCGAGGTCGCTTTTAAAATCAAGCACAACGGCAAATATCTCACCTTTACAGGTAGCGACGGTATCTACACATATAAAGGCGAGAACAATACCGGTACAGAATTAAAGCTTAACAAAAGCACATATAACTTTGTTGCAAATGAGCTTCCTGCAAGAGAAGAATACACTGTGTACGAAGTAAGCGGTACAACAGGTTACAGTTTCTCGATTGATCCCGTAACATTCACGATCATACCTGCAGGCTCGGTAAAGAAAGTGTTTACCAACAAGGCAATGACGGGTACGATAAGTATTGTAAAGCACAGTGCGGACGGCGTTCTCAGTGGCTGGCAGTTCCGAGTAACAGGCACGGCAAAGACAGGTCAGAGTTATGACAAGACCTTTACAACCGACGCAAAGGGTACAATCACGATAAGCAATATCCGTATCGGCGATTACAAGGTAACAGAGGTCAAGACCGGAAAGACAGTAGGATATATTACCGAGAACAGTAAAGACCTTGAGGTCAAGACCGATACTGTAACAACTGTCAACTTCGAGAACAAGCCGTATGCGAATATCGTTATCAACAAGGTTGACAGCGTAAAAGGCACTGCTCTGAGCGGTGCGACATTCGGTATCTATACGGATGCTGAATGTGAAATTCCGGCACAGGCATATACATCGGCTACAGATGATACTCTGACAGACGCTGTAATCACAGAAAGTGCGACAGGCAAGTACACTTGCAATTTCCTGCCGATTGAGAGCAAGAATGGCACAACTTACTATGTAAAGGAGCTTTCAGCTCCCGACCATTACGCTATTGACACAGACGTACACCCGGTAACGCTTAAAACGGCAAATTCAACCGTAGCAGTTTCAAACAACGCTACATCGAAATTCTATGAAACGCCTTTAGGCTCGGTCAGAACGACAAAGGTTGACGCAGATCATCCCGATGTACTTCTGAGCGGCGCTGAATTTACTGTATACAATTCCGACAAGGCTACTGTATACGGCAAACTTGCAGAAACATCAAAGGGAACATATCAGCTTGATGAAATCCCTGCAGGCACATACTACCTCAAGGAAACAAAAGCACCGAAGTATTACAACATAGATAACACATTCTATCAGTTCACAATTTCTGACGCAGGCAAGGTTGTCGATGTGTCAATCAACGGCAACGACAAGTTCCCCAATGCTCCGCAGAAGGGCAGTATAAAGATAGTCAAGAGAAGTGCGGACGGTGTTCTCAGTGGCTGGCAGTTCAGAGTAACCGGCACAGCCAAGACCGGACAGAGCTACGATCAGACTTTTACTACCGACGCAAAGGGTACAATCACTATAAGCAATCTCCGCATCGGTGATTACAAGGTTATAGAGGTCAAGACCGGCAAGACAGTCGGATATATCACACCTGCAAATCAGACGATTGAAGTAAAAAGCAATGCAACTACTACTGCAACGTTTGAAAACAAGCCTTTCGGTCACATTGTTATTAACAAGGTTGACGCAAAGACCGGCGAAAAGGTAACAGGTGCTACATTCGGTATCTATACCGACAGCACTTGCAAGACAGTAGCAAAGGCGTATAAGTCGGACACTGACAGCACACTTGTAAATGCAGAGATTATCGAAACAGCCACAGGAGTGTACACTTGCAACAACTTACCTATAAGCAGTGCAACAGGCACAACATACTATGTCAAGGAGCTTACAGCTCCCGAAGGCTACTACCTTGACACAAATGTACACGCAGTAACACTTAAAACAGCAAACACAACCGTATCAGTAAGCAATGAAATCGGCAAATCAGACTTTATGGAGTATCCTTACGGTCACGCAACTGTAATAAAAGAATGGAAACTCGATAACAGCACAGCAGATATGACAGCCGATGAAATCGCACAGATGAAAGCGGAGCTTGAAAAGAGCCTGTATTTCACTGTAAAGGACAGCAACGGCAAGTACATCACAGCTACAGGTGCAGACGGCGTATACACATATAACGGCGAAAGCACATCAGAATTCAAGTATGTTCTGAAGAACAGCACATTTACAATCGCAGAACTGCCTACAGGTGACTATACGATTACAGAGTATAGCACACTTCTTGACTACACAATCAAGTCGGAAAATCCCGTAAAGATAACTGTAGTAAGAAATCAGACAGCAACAGCAACGTTCATCAATGAACGTGACACAGGCAACGCAAGTATTGTGAAGAAATGGACAAACCCCAACGGGCTGACAACAGCCCAGAAGGCAGAACTTGAAAAGAACGTGTACTTCACTATAAAGAACGCTGACGGAGCATACTTAAAGGCTGTATCGAAGAACGGCAAGTATGTATATAACGGCAGTCAGACAGCAGAAGCACGTTTTATGCTGACAAACGGCAAGTTTGAACTTACAGAACTGCCGACCGGAAAATATACGATAACCGAAATCAACAATGCTGAGGGTTATCTGCCTAAGACACAGGTCAAGACAATCACGGTAACTAAGGACGCAACTGCAAGTGCAGAGTTTGTCAATAAGGTTATTGTCGGCAATGTCACATTAACGAAAGTCGATGAGGACTATCCCGAAAATAAATTGACAGGTGCTATATTTACAGTTTATAAATCGGACAAGAAAACCGTAGTCGGCACATTAAAGGAAACCGAAACAGGCGTGTACAGCCTTGAGGGACTTGTGTATGGCGAATACTATGTACAGGAAACAAAGGCTCCGAAATACTTCGTCCGTGATGTGAATTTCTACTATTTCCAGATCGTAAATGACGGCGAAACCGTAGAAGTATCTAACGATGAGCTTGGCAAGGGTACATTTATCAACTCACCTCAGAAGGGCGAAATCAAGATAGTAAAGACATCGTACAACAATAAGGTTGAAGGCTTCAAATTTGAGGTTTCCGGTACAACATACACCGGACAGACTTTCAAGAAAACATACACAACCGACAAGAACGGTATAATCCGCATTAACGATTTAAGAGCCGGTGAGTATACCATACACGAAGTTAAGGATTCTGCTTCGGCAGGCTATCTTTTACCCGAAGATAAGCAGTTAACAATTGACCGTGACGGTGCAATGCTTGTTGCCAATATGCACAACAGCAAGATACCGGACAATCCCCCGACAGGTGCAAGCGAGGACAGCTTTACGCAGACGGCAGTTATTATCATATCAATGGTAATGATGAGTGCGGCTGTTGTGCTTGTGTTCCCGTTATCGAAGCGTAAAAGAAAACGCTAAGCAGCATTAATATTTTATTGTCACCGGGCGGCAGAAAAGCTCTGCCACCTTTGTGGTGGCTTATGGAGGTAAGATATGAAAAGAATACTGAATAAGTCAGCAAATGCAATGAGAAAAAAGGACACAGGTAAATCATTAAGTAAAATCAAGCCTGATAATATTCAGGTGTTCGGAAGCTACGTCATAACTGATCCCAAAGGCGAACTGTACAGAAATTCAGAAAATTGCTTTTCGAAAAGAGGTAATTATATGAAAAGGAATCTGCTATCAAATTCTCATTTTAAATTGCTGTTTTCAAATTGCGATAATGCCAAAAATGAGAAAAAAACGAAACCCTACTATTCTCAAAACGAGATACGACTTACTAACTTAGATACCGGAGAGGTTTATTCAACGAAAATAAGGCAAGAGTGTTCGGACGACAGAACAACTTGTTCCTTTGCTATAAATCAATATCTCAAAGAGGGGAATTATTTGATAGAGTTTATTTATTAAATTGTTTGAGGTGCGTCACGGTGTCGCACCTGTATAAAAGATTGACGTGTTTTTACTGATATGATAGAATGGAGATGATAACGAATGAATGCAAGAAAAAAACTTGATAAATTGTGCAAAGAACAGTTAGGAGTATAAATATGAAATTCGTAATTTATTCAATTTTAGTACCGAATATGGT
>OLRN01001448.1_pt1 | contig 12669 bp, 15 predicted proteins | sample 1673001 | NCBI WGS metagenome assembly OLRN01 (sample SAMEA3136745, study PRJEB25190) | human gut metagenome | biome: human gut; feature: human-associated habitat; material: faeces | place: Austria | collected 2013 | reverse complement strand
CAGGCTTAAAAGCCCAAAGTGGGTGAGCGTTTTTTATTAATTACAACAAAATTTTATAGCAAAATGGCTGTTAAAATTCGTCTGGCACGTCACGGTAAGAAGGGTTACGCCTTCTATCACATCGTTGCCGCAGATAGCAGAGCGCCACGTGATGGTAAATTCATCGAAAAGTTGGGAACCTACAACCCCAACACGAATCCTGCTACGATCGATCTGTGCTTCGAGAAAGCACTGGATTGGTTACAGAAAGGCGCACAACCCACGGATACCTGCCGGGCTATCCTCTCCTACAAGGGCGTTCTCTACAAGAAGCACCTGCTGGGCGGCGTAGCCAAAGGCGCATTCACCGAGGCCGAGGCCGAGGCCCGCTTCAACAAGTGGCTCGAGGCCAAGAACGGCAAGATCGAGGCCAAGGCCAACAAGCTGGCCACCGACGCCAAGTCGGCCGAGAAGGCCCGTCTGGCCGCCGAAGCCAAGATCAAGGAGGAGCGCGCCGCAGCGATCGCCGAGAAGAAGGCCGCCGCTGAAGCCGCAGCCCGCGAAGCCGCAGAGGCCGCCGCTGCCGAAGCGGCTGCAGAGGCTCCCGCAGAGGAGGCTGCCGCCGAAGCTCCCGCCGCCGAAGCCGAATAAGGCAGGCGTCGGCCTTCCGGCCCCATGCTGACCGAAGCCCCGCTCGACGAGCGGGGCTTTTTTCGTGCCCGCGGCCGTCCCCGGCCCCTGCCCGCGGGACGCGGCCCCGTGATTGACAGTCCCGTGCGCACACCGTATCCCTGTCAGGCAACATCCCTCATCCCGAACCCGCGAGATCATCATGGCCAGCAACGAATCCTTCGGCCCCGCTTCCGCCCAGCCCTCCCGCCCGTCCGGCGCGCCCCGCAGCCCCGAGACCGGCGACCGCGCCCGCAACGCGGAGAACGACCTGCTGCGGCGCGTGCCGCCCCACAGCCCCGAAGCCGAACAGGCCGTGCTGGGCGGCATCCTCATGCGGCCCCAGCTCATGCACGTCATCGTGGACCTCATCGCCGACACGGATTTCTACCTGCCGGCCCATGCCACCATCTTCCGGGCCTTCCTGGACCTGTACCGCAAGAGCGCGCCCATCGACCTCATCTCCACCGCCGAACAGCTCAAGAGCAGCAATGCCCTCGAAGAGGCCGGCGGGGCCGTCTATCTGGCCGACCTGGCCCAGGCCGTGGTCTCCGGCGCCAATGCCGAATATTACGCCACCATCGTGCGTGACAAGTCCCTGCAGCGCGGCCTCATCAATGCCTGCTCGTCCATCATCAGCAACTGCTACGACGCCTCGCGCGAGGTGGGCAGCCTGCTGGACGAGTCCGAACAGGCCGTGTTCGCCATCTCGCAGCGCACCACGGGCCGCGACTTCACCGGCGCCCGCGAGCTGGTGGACAGCGTGTTCGAGAACCTGTCCAAACTGGCCGACTCCCGCGACGTCATCACCGGCGTCACCACCGGCTACAGCCGCCTGGACAAGCTCACCGCCGGGCTCCAGCCCTCGGACCTCATCATCGTGGCCGCCCGTCCCAGCATGGGCAAGACGGCCTTCTCGCTCTGCATGGGCCTCAATGCCGCCATCCGCCAGGGCGTGCCCGTGGCCGTGTTCTCGCTGGAAATGAGCAAGGAGCAGCTCATGCAGCGCATGCTGGCCGTATGGGGCAAGGTGGACATGTCCAAGCTGCGCCGCCCGGCCCTGCTCAACGACGCCGACTGGAGCAACCTCTACGCCGCGGCCGACGTCATCTCGCGCGCGCCCATCTACATCGACGACACCCCGGCCCTGACCACCCTGGAGCTGCGCGCCCGCGCCCGCCGCCTCAAGGCCGAAAAGGGCCTGGGCCTGGTCATCGTGGACTACCTCCAGCTCATGCGCACCAGCCGCCGCACCGACTCGCGCGAGCTGGAGATCTCGGACATCTCCCGCTCCCTCAAGGGCCTGGCCAAGGAGATGAACGTGCCCGTGGTGGCCCTTTCGCAGCTCAACCGAAAGGTGGAGGAGCGCGGCGACAAGCGCCCCATGCTCTCGGACCTGCGCGAATCGGGCGCCATCGAGCAGGACGCCGACGTCATCATGTTCGTCTACCGCGATGACGTGTACAAGTTCACCAAACCTGCCGACCGGCCGGTGCAGGGCATCGCCGAGATCATCATCGGCAAGCAGCGCAACGGTCCCGTGGGTGTGGCCGAGCTGCTCTACATGTCTCCCTATACGGCCTTCGAGGACCTGGCCCCCGACTGGGCCCCCTCGGAAACGCCGCAATAGACGGGATGCCCCCGCCGGGGAAAGGCCCCGTTATCCCGGGGGCCCCGCGTGGCCCCGGCGCCGTCCCTGCCCCGTGGCGCAGCGGCCTGCGCCGCCCTGTTTTTGCCCTTTTCCGGCGCTTCCCCCTCCGGGCGCGCGCTGTTCCCTTCCCGGTGCGAGGTTGTGCGCTCAACCAGCATTTTTCCAGCCATCCCGGCACCTTTGGACAAAGAAAAAACATTTTGTGAAAAAAAAACGCGAACAGCGGTCCATTCCCCTCTTCTTTGCCTGATAATTCAGCCTGTTCGCCCTCCCGGACGGCCCCGGAAACCAGGGGGAAAAAACCGGAAAATCAAGAAATAACGGACTTTTTTCGCCAGTCTGCGTTGACAAGCCCCGCAAAGCATGTTTCTGTTTTCTCAAGTGCTGCAGGTCTTCAAGCTGTTTTGGGGATCACATGCGGTGTGTCTGTCACTTTCGAGAGGGTGTTTTTTCATGTCCAAGTCCATCTATGTTGGGAACCTCCCCTGGGCCGCTACTGAAGAACAGGTGCAGGATCTTTTTGCCGAATACGGCAAAGTTCTGTCGGTGAAACTGGTCAGCGACAGGGAAACCGGCCGTGCCCGCGGCTTCGGCTTCGTGGAAATGGAAGACGGTGAAGCTCAGGCTGCCATCGAAGCTCTGGATAACTACAGCTTTGGTGGTCGCACCCTTCGCGTCAACGAAGCCAAACCCCGCGCCCCGCGTCCTCCCCGCTACTAGGGATTTCCCGCGGACATAAGAAACGCCCCGGGTGCATCGCTTCCGGGGCTTTTTTTGTCGGCGAAGGACGGGGACGGACACCCCCGGAAACAGCACACCCCGCCACCGCCCGGCGCACGGGCGGGCCCCTGCCCGCCTTGCCGAGCGCGGCAAATTCTGCCATGATGCGAAAGACGTGCCGGAAGTACCGCACGAAGCAATCTTAATGAGGAGGCTTGCATGCTCAATCCCAAACAGTGTGTTCTCTACAGCGGCGGCGCTGCCGGGACCGAACAGTTTTTCGGCGCTCTGGCCGAAGGCTGGGGCATCGAAGAAGTCAACTACAGCTTTGAAGGTCATCAGATCGAGCGCAAGCGCGGCGTGCGCGTGCTTACCTCCGAAGAGCTGGCGCTCAAGGACGTGAGCCTGACCTACGTCTCCAAGCTCATGAACCGCGAATATACCCGCGCCCCCATCTTCCGCAAGGTGCTGCAGTCCATCTGCTGGCAGGTCAGCAGCGGCAACCAGGTCATCGTCATCGGTGCCATCCAGCCCGACAACACCGTCAAGGGCGGTACCGGCTGGGGCGCCGAATTCGCCAAGATCTGCAACAAGCCCCTGCTGGTGTTCGACCAGCCCAAGAACGGCTGGTTCACCTGGAACAAGGAAGTCTGGGCCCCGGTGGAAAAACCCGTCATCGAGCATGCCCACTTTGCCGCTACGGGCACCCGCTTCCTGGAAGACAACGGCCGCGACGCCATCCAGGACCTCTTCGCCCGCTCCTTCAACCGTTAAGCCGCGCGCAGCCCAGGCTGCCGGGCCTTTTTCGGGCGCATCCGCCGCGCTTTCACAGGCGCGGCGTTTTGCGTCCTGCGAGGAATCCATGGCCCAGCAATTCACCGAAACAGAACGTGCCGTCCTGCGTATCGTGCAGGCCGACCTGCCCGACTCCCTGACCCCGTATGCCGACATCGCCCGCACCGCGGGCTGCACGGAGGAGGAAGTCCTCGATCTGCTCTCCCGCCTCAAGCAGAGCGGTGCCATCCGCCGCTTCGGGGCCAGCATCAAACACCAGAAGACCGGCTGGAACCACAATGCCATGATAGGCTGGAAAGTGGCCCCCGAACTGGTGGAGGAATGCGGCACCATCGCCGCCCGGCACAGCCGCATCTCCCATGTCTACTACCGCCCCAGCGCCGCTCCCGACTGGCCCTACGAGCTGTACACCATGGTGCACGGCCGCAGCGAGCAGGAATGCCTCGACGTGGCGCAGGAACTGATCGCCACCACTCCCCTGCGTGAATACGCCATCCTCAAGAGCCTGAAAGAGCTCAAAAAAATCTCCATGACCTATTTTTAGGAGCCTGACGCCAATGGACGACACATCCCGCGCGCTTTTTGAAAAAGCCTGCCAGCTCATCCCCGGCGGGGTCAACAGCCCCGTGCGCGCCTGCCACAACGTGGACAGCCTGCCCCTTTTCATCGCCGAAGCCCACGGCAGCCACATCACTGATGTGGACGGCCGCGAATATGTCGACTTCATCCTTTCCTGGGGCCCCATGATCCTGGGCCACGACCACCCCGCCGTCACCGCCGCCGTGCGTGAGGCCGCCGGGCGCGGCACCAGCTACGGCGCTCCCTGCCCCGATGAAGTCACCCTGGCCGAGGAAGTGGTGGCCGACATGCCCAGCCTGGAGATGGTGCGCATGGTCAACTCCGGCACCGAAGCCACCATGAGCGCCCTGCGCCTGGCCCGCGGCGTCACCGGCCGCGACAAGGTGCTCAAGTTCGTGGGCTGCTACCACGGCCATGCCGACCCCTTCCTGGCCGCCGCCGGTTCCGGCGTGGCCACCTTCTCCATCCCCGGCACCCCCGGCGTGCCCGCCGCCGTGGTGGCCGACACCCTGCTGGCCCCCTACAACGATCTTGACGCCGTGCGCGAGATCTTCCGCCGGCATGGCGAAGGCATCGCCGCCGTCATCGTCGAACCCGTGGCCGCCAACATGGGCCTTGTCCTGCCCAGGCCCGGCTTCCTCGAAGGCCTGCGCGAGATCACCCGCCAGTACGGCGCCCTGCTCATCTTCGACGAAGTCATCACCGGCTTCCGCGCCGCCTTCGGCGGTGCCCAGGCCCGCTTCGGCATCGATCCCGACCTGACCACCTTCGGCAAGATCATCGGCGGCGGCCTGCCCGTGGGCGCCTTCGGCGGCAAGCGCCAGTACATGGAAAACGTGGCTCCGCGCGGCGCCGTCTATCAGGCCGGCACCCTTTCCGGCAACCCGCTGGCCATGGCCGCCGGTCTGGCCACCCTGCGCCAGCTGCGCCAGATGGACTACGACGCCCTGGAACGCCGCGTGGCCGCCTTTGCCGGCGAACTGCGCGCCATCCTCGGCGCCAAGGGCGTGCCCATCCAGATGCCCACCATCGCGTCCATGTTCTGCCCCTACTTCAGCGAGCAGGAAGTGATGGACTTCGCCACCGCCAAACAGTGCGACCAGCAGCTGTTCACCACCTTCTACAAGCAGATGCGCCGGCAGGGCATCTTCCTGGCGCCCTCGGGCTTCGAGACCGGCATGGTCTCCTTCGCCCACACCGACGACGACTTCAACAAGGCCCTGGACGCCGCCCGCAAGGTCAGCTTCTAGGCTGTCATTGAAATTTGAAGATTGAGCGAGGGGGAAGGGGCCCTTTTCCAAAAGGTCCCCCTTTCCCCTCGCCCCTCCTCTCCACACTCCCCCACATCCCGGACCGAAATCCCCATGCATTGCATCTGCCATGTCCTGAGCAGCGCTGCCCTGCCGCTGGCCCGGCGCCTGCGGCAGGCACTGGCCGCAACGCCGTGGCGCAGCCCAACGGGCGAGGCGCTGGCGGAATGCCGCTTGTCCGCGCCGCAACGCTTTGCCCCGGAAGACTGCCGGCCGTTTGCCGGCATCATGGATGCGGCCCGGCAGGCAGCGGGCTCTCCCCAGATCTTCCTAGGCGCGACGGGCATCGCCGTACGGGCCGTGGCGCCCCTGCTGGGACACAAGAGCACGGATGCCCCTGTCCTGGTCATCTCGCCGGACGGGCACTTCGTCATCAGCCTGCTGGCCGGGCACTGGGGCGGCGGCAACAGCCTGTGCCGCCATGTGGCCGCCCTGCTGGGGGCCGTGCCGGTCATCACCACGGCCACGGACTGCGGCGGAGGCCCGGCGCTGGATCTCTTCCTCCAGGCAGCGGGCCTGCGTATCCTGGACTGGGACCAGCTTCCCCCGGCCCAGGCCTGCTGGCTGGAGGGCCGTCCCCTGCCCTTGTGGGACCCCTGCGGCGCCGTGACGGACGGAGACGGGGGCGCCTTCCTGCGGCAGGAGGTACTGCCGGAACAGGACGGGCCCGCGCTCTGTGTGCACTGGCAGCGCCTGCCCGTACGACAAGGCCGCCTGCGGGTGGCCCTGCCCGCGCTGGTGCTGGGGCTGGGCTGCCGCAAGGGCATCCCCGCGCCGCTGGTGGCCACGGCCGTGGAAGGCCTGCTGCTGCGCCACGGGCTGGAGCCCCAGGCCCTGGCGGCCCTGGCCACCGTGACGGAAAAGGCCCGGGAACCTGCCTTGCAGGAACTGGCCCGGCGTCTGGGCCTGCCCCTGCTGACCTTCGAGGCGGCAGAGCTGGCCGCCGTCACCACGCCGCACCCGTCCGCAGCGGCGGGGGAACGCTTCGGCTGCGCGCCCTTCAGCGTCTGCGAGGCCGCCTGCCTGCTGGCGGCCCGGCAGCTGGGCGCGACCGCTACGATGAAGACAGATGGCGAAGGGACATTGCCTGCCAGACGGGGCGCGCTGGAGGACGGCCCGCCGGCGGGAACGGGAAACGGCCAGCAGGCAGAGGGCAGGGCAGGCACGGCTGTCCGCCTGCTGGTGGAAAAAAACAAGGTGGCCGGCCAGCTGACCCTGGCCGTGGCCCTGTCGAACACTCTTTTGCGGAGGGATGATGCCTGAGATCGTGATGGACACAGGGCGGGATGCCGTCCTGCTGGTGGGAGGCGGGAGCCTGTGCGCAGCGGCCGTCCCCTTGCTGCGGGCCGCCGGTCTGGTCCCTGCGGGCGTCATCCACGGCCCGCGCTGTGACTTCGCGGCAGAGGCGGGCGTGCCGCCGTTGGGCCGGGACGCCGATCTGGCCCGTCTGCGGCGGGACTTCTCCCGGGCCGTGGTCACGGCCCCGCACAAGCAGGCAGCCAGGCTGCGCCGCCTGCTGCACGAAGCCCTGCGGGAACAGGGCTTCACCCTGGTCAGCGCGGTGCATCCCGGGGCCCGCAGGGAGCGGGATGTCCTTGTGGGCGCCGGGAACCTCATCTTTGCCGACGTCTCGCTGACAGCGGGCTGCCGCACCGGCACGGGCTGCGTGCTGCGGGCCGGGGCACGCCTGGAGGCGGGCTGCCGTCTGGGGGACCATGTGCATGTGGGTGAAGGCTCGCACCTGGGCGCGGGCGTCATCGTGGAAGAGGGGGCCCATCTGGGCCGGGAGGTACGCGTAGAGGCGGGCCTGCGGCTGGAAAAAAATATTTTTGTGCCGGACAGTGTCCACCTGACCCGCCAGACCCTGCCGCTGTATGTCGCGGGAGGGGCACGGGAAGACAGGGCGTAATCTTCCGATTTTCAAGAAAAATTTCATAAAATCATCTCACGGCTTCACGGCAGGCGGGGGTTTTTCCGTTTTTTTCGCCTGCCCGGGAGCCGTGCGGATTTTCCGTCCCCCACATTGACACATCCTGCAACCCGGCGTATTGATTTGTTATCTGTCTGTGACGTCCCGGAGCCGTTCCGCGCGTCCAAGGTTCGACTAGCCTGTGAGGAGGTTGTCATGAAGTTCGCCCTGTTGTCTGCCGGTGTCCTGGCTCTGGCCCTGTCCGTGCCCGCCATCGCGGCCCAGCCCCCTGTCCCGGCTGACGGTCTCGTCCTGCAAGGTTCCAATCCCAAGAAGCCGGTGACCTTCAACCACTCCACCCACAAGACCGTGGAATGCGTCGTCTGTCACCATCCCGTGGACGGCAAGGAAAGCTATGCCAAGTGCGCCACTGCCGGCTGCCATGACAACCTGAAGGACAAGAAGGGGACCAACAGCCTGTACTATGTGGTACATGCCAAGGAAAAGGCCGACGCTCCCCTGAAGCATCAGAGCTGCCTGTCCTGTCACGTCAAGGTCGTGGCCGAAAAGCCTGACCTGAAGAAGGAACTCACCGGCTGCGCCAAGTCCAAGTGCCATCCGTAGGCCGTCATCCTTTTTCGCTCTGCAAGCCGCGGGAAACCGCGGCTTTTCTTTTTGGCCGGTTTGCCTTTTGGAGCATGAGCTGCTATGCAGGGCAAGCCGTTGAGGAACCGGATCATCAACCATCCTGCATGAGAGGCGCGCATGGCCGTATCTGCCGAGCAAAACGAGATCATCGAACTGACGGACCTTATCGCCAAAGGTCCCGACCTGCCGAAAAACAGCCCCCAAACGCCTGATCCCCTCCCCCTGCCCGACGAGGCCCCGGCGCAGGCGGCCCCGGCCTCTGACGACCTGCTCCTGCTGCCTGACCAGGATCACGGGCCCGCGCCGTCCCCCGCTCCTGCCGCCGGTGACGAGCCCCCCGCCCGGGACTGGGAGGCCCGGCTGGATGCCTCCGCGGCCGTGATCGGTGACACGGGCCTGCATCTGGCCGCCCTGGCCCGGCAGAGCGGCGCCGAAAGCCCCCTGCTGCCGGAAGGCCTGGAGCGCCTCGGCAGCCTGGAAGAAAGCTGCCGCCAGCTCGACCGGCGCCTGCGCGCCCTGGAAGACCAGGCCGGGAACGGCCACAGCGACGCCACCCTGCTCATGGAGACCGTGGAGCGCCTCACCCATCTGGAAGAGCAGGTGCAGGCCCTGCCCGCCACGGCGGAAGAGGCCGCCCCCGGCGGCATGGCCGGAGCGCCCGACAGCGTCCTGCTCATGGAGAGCATGGAGCGCCTTTCCGCCCTGGAGGGGGAACGGCAGGAGATGCTGCAACGTCTCGATGCCCTGGAGGGCCGGGCCGGGAACGGTCACAGTGACGGCACCCTGCTCATGGAGACCGTGGAACGCCTCACCCATCTGGAGGAGCAGGTGCAGGCCCTGCTCCGGCGGCAGGAGGCCCCGGCAGCTCCCGAAGAGGCCCCGGCCGCCGCGGACGGCCACGGCATGGCCCGCCCCGAAGAAGAGCGGCAGGCGCTGGCGCGGCGGGTGGAAGCCCTGGAACACCAGCTTGGCGCCCTGATGACGGACTTTGACAAATATGTGGAAAAGGCGGCCGCCGCCGCTGCCGCGCGCATCCTGCACGAGGAGATCCGGCGCCTGATGGCGGACCAGGCCTGAGCGGCCCTTTTCCCGCGCGGGCGGCCTTTCCCGCCCGTTCCCGCCGGGGCGCCGACTTGCCAAGCGCACCGTTAGCGCATATGCTGACGGACGGCTTTTTGCAGGCGACCGTCCTGCAGGGGCCCGAATCAAAAACAAAAGGGGCGGGGGCTGCCGTTTCCGTTCCTTTACCCGTCCGGCGTTTTCCCGTTGTGGGTCAAGGCCATTCCCCAGTGGACGGGTTTTTCATTTTGCATGCCACGAGGCCAGGTATGGACAAAGACAGCAAGGAAGCCCTTCAGGTCGCCAAGGAGCTGACCGCCAAATTCATCGAGACGCGCACGGTTTCGCCGGGCAACTTCGCCGAGGTCTTTCCCGCCGTGTACCGCGTGGTCTGCGAAGCCATCCGCCGGGGCAACGCGCCCAGGGAGGACGGACGTGACTGATCCCCGCCCCCGGCATGACGCCGCCGTCTCCGGCATGTTCGGCCGCATCGCCGGTTTCTACGACCTGCTCAACCACACGCTGAGCCTGGGCATCGACTATTACTGGCGCCATGTGCTGGCCAGGAACGTGCGCGTGGGCAGCACCAACCGCGTGCTCGATCTGGCCGCCGGCACCCTGGACGTCTCGCTGGCCATCCGCCGCCGCTTCCCGCAGGTGCAGGTGCCCGCCATGGATTTCTGCCCGCCCATGCTCCAGCGCGGCCTGCACAAGCTCAAGGGCGACAATGCCCGGGCCATCATGCCCGTGGCCGCCGATGCCAAAAAGCTGCCCCTGCCCGACGCCTCGGTGGACTGCGTGACCATGGCCTTCGGCATCCGCAACATCACGCCGCGCTCCGAGGCCTTTGCCGAGATGCTGCGCGTGCTCACCCCCGGCGGCCGCGCCTGCATCCTGGAGTTCGGCTCCGGCAGCGAACGCATCTGGGGCGGGCTGTACAATTTTTATCTGGACAGGATCCTGCCGCGCATCGGCCAGATGGTCTCCCGCGACCCGGGCGCCTATGCGTACCTGGCCGAGACCATCCGCCATTTCCCCACGGCCCCGGCCCTGGAAAAGGAAATGACCGATGCCGGTTTCGTGCGGGCCTGGCACATCAAGCTCACGTCGGGCATCGTCTGCCTGCATGTGGGCGAAAAGGCCCGCTAGCCGGGCGAACACGCTGCGGGCGCGCCACTGCCTTCCCCTGCCGCACGGCGGGGTGCGCCGGCGTCATCTTCCGGCACGAAAAAACGGCGCCCCCAAGGGGACGCCGTCCTGTCCGCGGAAGAAGCGGGCCGCAACGTTCAGGCGCTGCGGGCCAGCCAGACGAGGAAAAGGCCCAGGGCCAGCGCCGCCAGCCCGAGGACCCGTATGGAGCTTTTGGGCATCTGCGCGATGAGGATCACGGCCCGGCGCATGGCACCGGGAGCCAGAGCCCAGACCAGGCCCTCCAGAAGGATGGCCAAACCCAATGCCGCAAGAAATGGTTTCCAGTCGAACGTCATCCCTTTCACATGGCGGAAACAGGCATTTTTGTAAAGGATAAAACGATGGTGGATTTCGCTGCCCTGCAGAATCGTGAACAGACCCTGGCCGTGGTTGGCCTGGGCTATGTGGGCCTGCCCCTGGCCGTGGCTTTTTCCCGCCATATGAACGTGATCGGTTTCGACATCAACGCCGGCCGCATCGAAGAACTGCGCAAAGGTCACGACCGCACCAACGAAGTGACCGACGAGGCCCTGGCCGCCGCCACGATCGAATACACCTGCGACCCCGCCGACCTGGCCCGGGCCGCCGTGATCATCGTGGCCGTGCCCACGCCCATCGACGAGCACCGCTCCCCCGACCTCACCCCCGTGGTGGGCGCCAGCCACACCGTGGGCCGCCACATGCCCAGGGGCTGCGTGGTGGTCTATGAATCCACGGTCTACCCCGGCCTCACCGAAGAGATCTGCGTGCCCATCCTGGAGCAGGAATCGGGCCTCACCTGCGGCACGGACTTCACCGTGGGCTACTCGCCGGAACGCATCAACCCCGGCGACAAGGTCCACACCCTGGAGACCATCAAGAAGATCGTCTCCGGCTCCGACCAGGCCACGGCCGACCTGCTGGCCCAGGTCTACGGCTCCGTGGTCAGGGCGGGCATCCACCGCGCCTCCAGCATCAAGGTGGCCGAGGCCGCCAAGGTCATCGAGAACACCCAGCGCGACCTGAACATCGCCCTCATGAACGAGCTGGCCATCATCTTCGAGCGCCTGGGCATCGACACCCTCGAAGTGCTGGAAGCCGCCGGCACCCAGGACGCGGATGTGTTTATGACCGTCACGGGCAGCGACCAGGACAACCTGGTGGCCTGCCAGGTGGCCCGGGACCACTTCCACGCCAAGAAGGTGATTTCCCGTGTCAACGACCCCCGGAACATCGAGACGTTCCAGGTGCTGGGCATTGGGAACACGGCGTGCAGCACGGAAATCCTCACCAAGATGATTGAGCAGGAGGCGGACCTGGCCCACATGCACCTGATTGCCACGTTGAACCAGGGCAAGGCGGGCATCTGCTCCATGACGCTGCCCTCCAACACCGCCTTGGACGGCGTGGCCTTAAAGGACATCGATTTGCCCGGCGGCACGCTGGTGATTTCCCTCATCCGGCGGGGCGTGCTCACCATCCCCAACGGCTCCACCACCCTGCAGGCGGGGGACGAGCTGGTGGCGGTCAGCGAGGAGCGCAGCCAAAAAGCCCTGATGCGGAGACAGTCCGTTGAAAAAATTAAAAATAATAACGATTACTACTTTACAAACAGGGAAAGCTGTGCTATACTAGAGCCACAGCCAAGGGAAGAAGCTTCCCCCAGGCTGGTAGACAGCACAGAAAGGAACGAGCGCTTTGGAAAAGCGGGAGAATTTTAGCAGGAAGCGCATGGCTATCCTAAGCGCCTTGCAGGAGACTACCGTCCATCCTACAGCGGACTGGGTGTACGCCAAGCTGAAGCCCCGCTATCCCAACTTGAGTTTGGGCACGGAATTTGAAAAAATTCTGCGAGACGGGGAAGGCTGTCAGTGTTGGGGTGATAAACGGGCAAGAGCATTTCGATGGCCGTGTGGAACCCCACGCCCACTTCGTCTGCAAGCGCTGCGGCGCCGTGCTGGATGTGCCCGAGGAGTTTTTCAAGCCCCAGGAGCTGGCGGAGCTCTCCGACCGGTTCCACCTCAAGCTGGAAAACGCCCGGGTGTCCTTTGAAGGCGTGTGCCCCCAGTGCGCGGAAGGGCTTTCCTGCTAAGCTGCAATTTGCGTATCCACTCTTTACACTATATTAAAAATGGAGGAATTCAATCATGAAAAAGTTTGTATGTACTGTGTGCGGCTAT
>OLRN01001444.1_pt1 | contig 12684 bp, 7 predicted proteins | sample 1673001 | NCBI WGS metagenome assembly OLRN01 (sample SAMEA3136745, study PRJEB25190) | human gut metagenome | biome: human gut; feature: human-associated habitat; material: faeces | place: Austria | collected 2013 | reverse complement strand
CTGATTTCAGTCGTTCCGGAATTGTTTGCCGTAAGCAATCCGTTCTGGTCAATGGACGCAACATTGTCCGATGAACTCTCGTAGTGCATTCCTTTGCGTTTTAGAATCGCATCGAGTTCATCCCCCGTCACGGTCGTGCCGTCGCGCAGGATACCGGTAATCTCCACTTCCTTGCTCTCACCGAGCTGGAGCGTGATAGGGCTTGCGAGAGAAATCGAGGCCAGAGCCTTCTTGTTCCCGCAGCTGCACAGCATCACGGCAGCGCACACCGCAATGCATCCCAATGTGACAATCTTTTTGATATTTCTCACTGTTAAATGTTCCTTTCTGTAATGGTTTCGCAGGTGTTTTCCTTATCCTGCCTGCATTTTCCATTATCTGCAATTCGCACATTTACGCAACTGACGAATTGTGTAGTTTTTGTGCCGAAAACAAAAAAGAGAGCAGGCAGCCGAATTCAGCTGCCTGCTCAAGGATATTGTACAGAAGCGACCACAAGGTCACACTGGATAAGTTAAGTCACTGCCGGAACATTAGGAGGCGTCTTTCAGCCAATCTTGAGAATCGACCTTCTCAAACTCCGCTTCGTCGGGCATCGTGCCACCGTAAGGAGCGATGGTGTAGGTGACCTTCGTGACGGGAGTGCAGACATTGGCATCGTTCACATTGCCGGTTGCGGTATACACTGCCATCGGAACGCGCATTGCGGTGCCGGTAATCTTGTTGTTGAGGAAGTCGCCGGTAGCCTTGGGGATGACCCAAGCCGTATCGCTATGGTCGATTGCGTTATCGCCATCGGTCAGGACCTTATCACGCAGACGCATGTAAAGTTCGCCGCGATGCAGGGTGTTGTTGCTCATCGTGTAAGAGGAAGAACCGTAATCGGTGCCCGTGTAGTATTCCATACCCGGAACATCCTTCACAGTCCAAGGACCGCTCGTCTTGATGTTCTTCACCTGAATAGCAACCGTAGAATAGTTGGTGATACGGTAGTTGGTGGGTTCAACCACAGCGCCGGAAGAGTTGGAACCATACATGCAGACATACAGAGGCACGGTGGCTTTCAGCAGTGCCGGGTGAACATAGAGGTTACCCTTGTGGATGATGAGGTCGTAGTTCTTAACGGTCTCGCCGTTCGGGTTCGTGTCCGAACGAACCGTCAGAGCGTTGCCCTGCATCGGGTCAGTGTTGATGTCAACAACATACGGGGCAAGCGGCTTGTGGTTGTAATCACAGAATCCACAAGTCTTCTCATCATGCGCCCACTCGAAATCGTCATCGGTGTCAGTCTCATTGACATACAGCGGCAGAGACTTTTCATTGCAGTCGGTAACGAAGGGCAGATTCGTTTTGCTCTCGTCTGCATTCTGCTTCTTCCAGTAATCGTAGTTGTTTACGAATTCCTGAGTAATAGCGGACTCAGTGCCGTTATTATCGAGATACAGAACGCTGCTGACAGTATCATTGGCTTTCAGCGGGGTGTCGAGAATCGGTGTTGCATCAACATCGCTCACAACATCAATCAGGTTCTCATCCACATCTTCCATCTGAATATTCACATGGAAGTTCGGGTTCTGCTGGTAAATCAGCTTGTCGTCATCCACTACAGTGACATGCAGAGGACGCTGAGCAACCTCGAAGCGGCCATTCAGGACCATCACGATGTAGTTCTTCAACACATCGTAGTTGTCTTCTGTCAGACCGACATAGGTCAGCGGATATACACCAACAGGAGTAGTCTCATCGGGGACAAGGTCCTCGTGGTCGGTAACAAGAGTCTTGAAGTGGCTCTTGGTGTAGGTTGGGTCAAGGGTCAGGGAATCACCGGGAACGAGACCATCCAGTTCCAGCCAGCAACCGTCAGAAGCTGCCGTGCCGTAACCGTAAGCCTTTGTATCGTGCCACGGGTCCTCGCCTACGCCATCGCCATACAGTCCGCGCCAGTTCTTGACCTGTGCGGTCAGGTTAGCACGGGCGATAGCGCCGGAATAAGCCTGACGCTCAACATAGTAGTTCTTTGCGTCCTTACCGGTAAGGGCAGGTGTCGCATCAATCGTGATGGGATTCTCATCCAGTTCGGTGGGCCAGTTAGAACTTACCTTGCCATCAGCATCCAGACGCTGACCAGCGTCCTTGGTCTTGTACTTACCAGTCTGAATCGGGTTGACCAGCTTGACATCATCGCCTTCGAGGATACCGTCAATCAGGATATCCTTGATGGTGGCATTCGTGGTGCCATCGTAGTGTTTGATGTTACGAGGATTGGTCGGGTCTTCCAGATACAGGCTGTGGACATACAGACCGCGAGCAGAAATGCTGCCGGAATACTCTTCCGTGCCGATGTAGTAGTTGGTGCTGCCGTTGCCGACCAGCGTCAACTCACTCTCACGAACAATCTTGTACGGACCACCAGCATCGCTAACGCGGTTGCCGGTCGCATCGCAGTAGTAACCATCTACCTGCGTGGTGTTCAGGGTTACAGAGTCGCGAACCGCCATGCCGGTCGTGATACGGGCATCCGGGATAGAAGCGTTTGCAGTGTGGTCATAAGCCTTGCTGTGCTCACCGACTACCGTCAGAGCCATCGGGTAGATATCGAACTTGACGGAAGAGCCTGTGCCGCTCGCACCACCGCTCGGGTAGGTGTTGCCAGGGTCGGTGTTCTCGTACTTGTAGGTTACGATATAGCCCTGTGCTGTGCAGTTTACGGTTGCCGTGTAGGAACCGCAATCCTGACGGGCATTCTTGTGCTCGTCCGTAGACGCATCGATAGCAGATGCCTGAGTGCCCTTCTTATTGCTGTAGACAATAGAAGTAGCGTTCTGGACCTCTGTCATTTGGTCGCTGGACAGGTTACCGGAATAAGAGAGGGTGGCAACATCGGGCTGACCATCGTAGGTCTTGTTGGCGACCGTGATATTCACAGTAACGCGAATCGGCTCGCCGGAAGAATACGGGTCAGTATCCTCATAGGCCGTGTCGTAAGCATTGTGACCGTTGCGGGTAAAGCGGTCAACAGCCGAGCGGATAGTCTTAATGGTTGCATAGCCATTGCCGGGATGGAAGTTGTTCTGGTAGCTGTTGAAGTCACCGCCCCAAGTAGTGGCACCAGAGCCAACATAGGACTGTGCTTCAAGAACCGTCACAGACTTGCCATTGCTGCCAGTGAAGGTGCGGCCGGTCGAGGTAATGTAGTTAGAACCACCGTTACCGTCGCGCTTGCAGTAAGCCCAGCCGTCGCCCCACCACCGCTTAGAACCAGTGTTGGCGTAACCGCCTTGCCAACCGCCGCCGCCGCCAGAAGGAGCTTCGACGCAGTTCTCGGAAGAACCGTTGACAATACCTCCCAGGTAGGGGTTGAAATTACCGCCGGAAGAACCGGTAGCGAAGGTGCCATTGCCGCCGCCGTTACCGCCATTGACGGGAACACCGTACTGCTCATAACCGCCGGTAGAATCCAAGGCACCGTGCTGGTTACCGCCGCCACCGCCTGCAACACCGAGCATATACTGTGCTGCAGTTGTGGTGTTGCCGTACTCAGCAAGACGACCGGCGCCCATAAGACCGATAGCGACTGTTGTAGCACCGCCGCCAGAAGCACCAAGCAGGTTGCCGTGACCGTTACGGGTAATCATGGGAGTACCGCCGTTACCGCCGCCGTTGTAGCCGCCAGGAAGAGGACGCTTAACTTCGCCGCAGGCACTGCCGCCGCCATTCTCCCAGTAACGGTTATCGACCGTACCGGAACCGCCCTTGACGAAGTAAAGCTTAGCGCCCTGCTCAGCCTGAAGGACAAGGCGGACACGACCGCCGGAAGAGGTGTTGCTGTTCATGGAACCGCCGCCTGCACCGTAAAGCACGACTTCATAGGTGCCAGCATAGGTGAAGGTGTATTCACTGTAGGGGTTAGAGTAGCTGCTTGCGCCTTCCAGCTTATCATCGACCTTAGGACCGGAGCCCTGCTCATCGATGTAGAAATAGACCTGGTCCATATCCGCATTGTCGGTGGGAGCATCGTAGCAGACATAGTAGACTGCATTGCGCCACCACCATTCCCAAGTGGCTTTGTCGAGGACATTGCCGTCCTTGGTGCGGTATGCGAAACCGTGGGTGCCAATCTTACCGATGTAATCATCGTCGCTCGCAGTTACCTGCTGGAACAAATCATACCAGTTATGACCGGCACTGTCGCGCACAGAGGAGTCGATAACCACGGTGTCGCGGCTGTCAACGGTTGTGCGACTGTTGACGGGAGAGCCTGCCGTGAAGTAGGTCTCCATGTACCGGATACCGTTAGGAGCGATGATTGCGAGGTTTTTGTAGTTGTAGACTGCACCGCCGTTATTCAGCGCATCGTTGATAGCGGAAATGCTCTTGAGGTCGTTGATGTTCTTGTAGCTGCCGTTCTCTGTGGTGATGGTGTTGTGCTTTGCAGTGGCCTTATTGGGAACATTCGCCTTGATAGAGATGGTGTAGTCCAGGACCAGTTCAGCACCGTAAGAGGACTGGCTGAAATCCTTGTAGATGTGGTCGTTCGGGTCAGCGGAATCAACGACACGGTTGAAGTTGTACGCAACGGTGCGTCCGCAGGTATACGGCTGCATGTTGTTGGTGTCCCAGTTCTTCATATACCGCTCTTCTGCTTCACACAAGAAGTAGTAGTGCGTATCGCCGAAGTCCATCGGGTTCGTGGCGTTATCGATGTACAGAGACACGATAGCGTTCCACTCATTGTAGGTCTTGTTGTTGAGGTTTGCTGCATCCGTGGGATACATAGCTTCCAGCTTGATGTAAGCGGAGAACTTGTTGAAAGCAAGACCATTACCGCTCATGAACGAGCGTTCCATATCATCGACATTGTTGCTCAGTGCGTTGACATTGCCGATTTTCTGACCAACCTGACTGTAGTTCAGCTGAATCGTGCCGTCGCCGTCCGTGACATTCATGAAACGGTCCAGACGACCGCCGCCAGCCACATTGCTGAACTTCCAGCGAATCGTGGGTGCAGAATCCTTGTTGCCGAAGAAGGTAATCTTGGTAGTGTAGACCGCCTTGTTATCGTTGGCAGCACCATAAGTCGTAGTACCGTCCTTGTGCAGCACATCGGGCGCAATTGCGTCCAAAGGCACATCGGTGGTACGGCGACCGTTGTTCGGGTTACTGGTTGCGGTAGTCCACGCCATGTTGCCGTTCTTGGAATCGAAAGAGTTCAGCAACAGAGACTGTGCTTTCAGAGGCGTCAGTTCAATAGGCGGGGCATACACGACCAGGTGACCGGTACGACCGTTCGGCTCATAGTTGGAAATCGTAGAATCGGCAGTGATTTCGTGCGCAGGAGCCTTGTAGCTGAACACACAGCGGAAATCCAAACCATCCCAGTCCATGGTCGCATTCATCAGCGTCAGCGTGACGGTGGAATGCTTACGCATGGTAGAGATACCGGACTCGCGCAAATCGTTCAGGGGGTTCCAGAAAGCAGCAGGCCAGAAGGTACGAGTACCAATCTTGGTTGCATCGATGTCAGAAACCTTGGTCGTGACAGTAAAGGAGTCAGCCGGGAACAAATCCGGGTCGCTACCGACCTCGACCCAGGTGTTATTTTCATCACGGTACTGGACCGTGTAGGTGACACCCTCATTGACACCCTTCCAGTAGTTGAGGTCAAAGTCGAAAGTCGTGGTTTCGCCGACAGGGATACGCTTATCGAAAGCCTGCTCAATGTACATAGGACGAAGTGCAGACTCGCAGTAACCGTTCTTGCCGTCCTCAGCCTTATCGAGGCTCGTATACTGCTTACCAGCGACTGTAAACTCGCACTTGAACTGAATCTTCTCGTTGCAGTAGTCGAGGGTCGTGTAGGTCACGGTGCTCTCGGTGTACGGGATATCAGCGTTGGTAGCAGCCGCCGTAAAGGTGGTCTTGTTGATTTTGCCCTTGACGACACCGTCATAGGTGGTGAAAGAAGTGCCGGGACCGCCAATCTCGAACCACTGGCTCATCTTGCCGCTCTCGGTGATGGCACGGTAGTACCACTTCACATTAGAGTCGGGAACCGTCTGGTCGTAGAACAGCTTACTGCCGACAGTCTTGTTGACAGGACCTTCCCAGTCTTTGTAATCGTCAATCGGGTCTGCGGTGGGTTTGAGGAGTTCCAGAGGATGGGTCTCGCAGTCGTTCCAGAAATGATTCGGAACATCCACGACAATCATACCGTACTCGACCACGCTATGACCACTGGGGTCGATGACCTCAGCACGCTGCATGCCGGTACAGGGTACATTGGAGATAACATACTTGCTATCACCGTTGACAACGCAGTCGTAGTCAGTGCCATCGGTCGCATGGACGATAACGCGGTAGCCGGTGTAATCAGAAACACCGTCATCCGGGAACAAAGCATTCAAATCGCCGACAACACGGGCAACACCGGTGATGCGGACATTGGGCTGGTTGTCGAGTTTCAGAACCGGAAGAGCGCCGACAGTCTTATCGCTGCCGAGGTTCCAGCCGTTGTTGCTGCCTGTAGTGAACATGCCGTAGGTGTTGCCGGTGTTATCGAACAGAGGCTTGCCGTTGCTGGCAAGGTTCACATGGTAAGCATCGGAGTTCCAGTGACCGGAGAAGTTCTTAATAGGCTCCCAGCCTTCCGGCAGAGTCAGGTCATCAACAACCTGATAGCAGCCGTTCAGAGGATACCAGAAAGAACCGCCAGCCTGCAGAGCAGACAGAACCTGCATGTAGTTGACAGAACTCACGCGGATAACGAAGTGGCTGTCTTCCTGACTGTTCTGATTTGCTGCACAAATTTCGCACTGCTTGCGCTGAGAGATGTACATGACAGTGTTGGCGAACAAAGCAGATTCATTACGAGTAGCCTGGTTATTCGGCAAGTGACCAATCTGATTCATCAGGAAGTTGCCAGTGCCGGAGAGGTAGAAGTTGCTGGTGCCGAACCAAGAACGACCAGTGACAGGGTCGGTAATAGTCTTGGTGGTAGGGTACGGATTGTAGCCGAACTCTGCACCAGTGACATTGCCGCCTACGTAATCGACCCAGATAGGACCGAATGCAACCTGAGAGTTAGAGTGTGTTTTGGCGGCAGAAAAAGTAGACGGCAAATCGTAGGGGAAGTTCGTGGGGTCACGATACTTGACCGTGGACTGTGCCTGAGAGTTGGAATACGGCTTCAAACGGACACTCAGCTGGTCGCTGCCGTACATGATGCCAGCCTTGCCGTAGGAACTATGGCTACCACCAGTAGACAGAATCATGGAGATAGCATCGGTCGGCAGGACAGTACCGGAATCGATGTTACCGCCGTTAGCGCCCATCAGAGCGTTCATGTTCCAGTGACCGTTATCAATGTTAGGAACAGAGTTCAGAACATAGTAGCGGGTAGAACCATCGTTCTTATCGGGTCCGAAACGACCACCCTCGTAGTAATCACGAGAACCGGGGTCGGTATAACCGGCAATATGGGCATCATACCAAGAACCAGCATAGGCGTACATGGTATCGTGACCGACACACATGCCGTAGCCCTGGCTCAGGAAGCCCTTGATGGCGTAGTAGGCTTTGCCGGAGATATCAGGCTCCTGCTGTACGCAAACGCCCCAGCCGATAGAGTCAATACGGTAGTTGCCCTCGGCGTCCATCATAAAACGATTGGGGTCTGCATTGAACTGCTCTGCACTAACAGAAAGTACCGTAATATGCTGGCTCATGAGAGAACCATCGCTGTTGCGCAACCAACCGTTATCGGTAATATAGTTGATGTAGTTTAAGTAGACACGGCCTGCATCAGAAATCCACGGATTCAGGAAAACGACAGCATCCTTGTACTTTGTACCAGAAGCGCCAGTGCCGTAGTTGTTCTTATCAGCATCGCGGATAACAGCAGTGTACGCAGGAACTTCAACGGCAGTACCAGTGACTGTCCAAGCGTTATTGCTGTTGTGGGGACGGAAATAGACGGTCTGACCATACCATTCGGAGTTGACTTCAAGCATGTTGCCATCCGTCAATGGGAATGCGTTGTAGGTGCGGGTTGCCCCAGTCGGATAACCATTGTCATCAAGAACATTGGCGGTATAAGTGTTAGTCCACGAACCGTCAATCTGAGTCCAGTAACGGTCTGCAGTGGCCTTGTCGAACTTACCGGCATTGAACCACTCAGTAACCTGGTCGTACATGTTCTTGGTGATGTACTCATAGTTACCGTTAAGACCCGTAATCCACTGGTTATCAGAGGACAGCGCAGGACCATTCCCGCCAGCGCGGGGAGCAAAAGAGCGTGCCAGCATAGCAAAGGTGGCGGGAGTATTATTCCCATCCGCAGTCTCTGCAGTGGCATTATCAGAGGAAACAACCTTGAACTGGACAGTAGACAGGATGATATCGCCTGCCTTATCCTCGTCGGTCAGTTCATGACCAAGTTCCTCCAAAGCTTTGAAGTTTGCTTCCTTGTAAGCCTCGTCGGTGACAGTAATCAGGCAACGATAGCTTGCAGTGAGGTTGTCCTCCGTGACTTCAAAGGTGTAGGAAGGCTCAGTAGCGCCCTCAATATTCTGCCAATCCGTATCCTGGCTGGCAGCAGCCTCATCGCTGAACTCCCACTTGCCGTCATCGTTGAGATGTGCGGTGTAGGTGCTTTCTCCGTTAGAAGCATAGACCTCAACGGTGCCATCTTCAGCATTGGCAGCGGTGATGGTGTAGCCATCCAGAACGAAGTTGGGAGTGTGGTATGCAATCTGGACATCGCTGGAATCGGCACCGATTTCATCGAGCGCATCGACTACAGCGTAGTACATTTCGCAGCCCTGCCACACATAATCCGGCTTGTCAGCGAGAACAGCTGTTTCGGTAGTATCCTCAATGATGAAGTTATACCAAGTAGGCTCGTCCTCTTCATACGGATAGATTGCATAGGATTCGTCAGCAGCAAAAGCTTGCTTCTTCTGCCACTGGTAGGTTACAGAGACATCATCACGGTTCAGCAGGGCATCCAGAGTAACTGTATCCCCTACCTCAGCCGAAATCTTGTCACCGTAATCAGGTGTAACAGCCTGAATGCCGATGAACGGCTCAGCTGTTTCCGGTGTGGCAATGACATCCTCGGAGGTATCGGGCTCCGTATAGACAACATCTTCTGAATTTGCCGTATTATCCTTGACCGTATCGGCCGTGGAATCATGCGTCAAATCCACCACATCAGTCACAGTCTGAGAAGGCTCAGGGCTTTCGACCGGCGTATCTTCGGATTCGGAATTTGAAGTGTCGGTCTTGTCAACGGATTCAACCGCATCCACTTCATCATCCGAAACCGGGGCCTCAGTTACTTCGTCGGACACAGTAGTGTTATCTTTGAATTCGTCCGCGAACGCTACGGTATTAACCGCGAACATAGAAAGCAACATACTGGCCGCCAATGCAACAGAGGTCACTTTTTGTGCAATTTTGTGCATAATGCGTGTGTCCTTTCTGTACAGTGAGCGAATCAGCGTAAAACTTTGGCGGGGTTCTACGCAAAAATCGTCCCTGCACGATTACTTTTGCTTCCGTACATTTCCATTCTATGCAGTTCGCACATTTTCGCAACTAGGCAAAACTTATTTTTTTATCGCAAAGAAAAAGTGCCAGTTACGCAACGGTAAAAGGCACTTCATACAAATATTTTGGTTGAATTTTGTCGGGTATGCACAAGGAAGAATATATGAATTCCGCAGACGGTTTTTGTGAGATGTGACTGTCGAAAATGTCGCCGTTTCTTGTAAAGCCGTAATTCGTTTTGTGTAAAGCGGAAATTCATTCTGTGCAAAGTAAAAAGTTGCTTCGTGTAAAGAACGATGTGATGTAAAAATACAAATTTATGGTATAATATTTGCATGGTGCAAAGTTGGTATACTATTAGTGTGTCTCACTTTTACACGCATTTACGGTGAGATATAAAACTGCGTTTTTTTGTCTTTGAGTCCCCATTTGCGAACCTTCCATTCTTTATACGGCTCATATTGGCAATGTTCTATCCATTCATCTTCACCGCTTTTATTATTGGTTTTATCGCATACACGGTCTACAAGAGTTTTTCCTGTATGGGCGTCGATAAGCTGATAGTCAAAGTATACATCTCTTCCGCAAGCCATTATTGTTTTCAATTTCATTTTCATCACCACCATTTATTTAAGGAGTTGTGACCACTATGTCAAAATACGAATACGCTTACTACGAATCTGAACGCTGTCTGATTGCCATTGCCGACATTCGTGAAGAATCCAAAAAGGACCCTCATATCTATGCGCAGCGTTATGAAGGACATCTTCTCTGTCCCGAATGCAAGCAAGCCCGACTCATTGTTGTGCAAGGAGCAGACTTCCAGTTTTTCCGCGCAGCTCCGAGGTCTGCTCACAGGGACGGCTGTGATTTTATCCGTCCCGAATATGTACCTACCATCACCGATGCTCAGAACCCTGCGAACGCAAAGACTATCCGTTCTCAGCTTCGCCGCGCTCTGGCAAAAATAATTGAGCGTCAAATCGCTTGTGCTGCCCGTGCTGGTGGAAATGGTGTTGCTCATCAGCCAGATGATGACGGACCTTTGGCACAAAAGCTGCAGCGTCGCAAAATTGCTCAGCGTCTGATTGAGATGATTCCTAAAAGCAGTGAACCCCACCTGCCTGAAGTGGCGGTCTATTACGGGCGCGTCAAATGCGTTCTGGATGTCGTTGAGAGCCACTACAACAAGGAGCCGTTCTATCACTGTGACTTCCAGAACATTGTTACAGGTGAGCCTTTGCTGACAATGAATGTTTCAAACGGTGTCTGGAATCATTTTACACAGGAAGTCAAGGATTTACTCGGCAATCCTTCCGCTGAACTTCGCATCTCTTTTTTTGGAGAAGCCGCAGATTTTACGCGGAATGGTTGCCATGTCGTTTCTCTCAAGAACTCCGAATTCTTGATTGTGGAAGGAATCTACTAATTCAGCGGATGTATAACACAAACTCTGAATTGCCAGTGGTTGTCCACTCTACCACTTTTTCGAACGCATAGCATTCCGGGACATCCTTCAGTTTGCCACAGAAGACCTCCTCGTCATAGTAACCGTCTGAAGAATCGGATTTGAAGCGAGCAATGTGAACGGTTTGCTCTTTGTCTTCTGCGAGTGCAAGGAACGATTTCACTGTTGGTTTCATGGTTTTCCCTTCTTTCTTCTTGGTGGCAAGATATAAAAAATCATTTTCCCATCTTTTGCTTCCCATGCCCTCACAGTTTTCCATTCATATGCAAGGAATTGGTCATAGTCCTTGTTGTCATCGACCGTATAGGTTTTGTCGTGAACACGGTCTACAAGCACTTCCCCTGTTTTGATATTCACAATAGCAAAATCAGTATAGGGGTTCGTGCAGCAACCATTTCCCATCAAATCATGTATTGTAATCACATTTATCACCTCAAATCACAAAAGGAGTTGTAAACCTATGGCAAAGTATACCGAAGCATACAATGACATTACTAACAGAAACATTGACATTATGCATGTGCGCAAAGAATGTGCTGCTGACCCTGCAGCTTACGAGCGCAATTATCGAGGTCATCTATTCTGTCCCGGCTGTGGTGTTGTTCCTCTTACCCTTGTTCATGATGAAGGGCGTTTGTACTTTCGTGGACATCCAAACGCAGTACATCCTGATGGGTGCATTTTTGTGTTGGATGAGCACATTGTTAAAGATAGTAGTAGGCTTCGTGGGGAGGATGAAGACCACGCTTTAGCTCAGCGAGATTTCTTGTTCCGGCTTACATTTGCCACCCCTCTTCTCAATGCAAATCGGCAGCCTGCAAACGGCAATGGGAACAGGAATGATGCTCATGCAGAGCATCAACATCAAGTGCGCCAAAACCGTCTCCCGCAATGTCGTCTTGAGGAATTGCCGTATCGGATTGAGTCCAACAAATTGCCGGAAGGCGTATGCATTTATTACGGGGTTGTAAATTGCCAGTTGGTGTTCAATGTCACGAATGAACGGTACAAAGATAAGAAAGAAGCCGTAAATGTGCTTCTCTTGAAAGAATGCGGTACAAGAGATACTCTCATGGCATTGACTTTGTCCGACGCGATTTGGGAGCACTTCGATACCAACACCAAAAATGCCCTTCAGGATTCAACAGTGCCAATACATATAGCTTTTTTGGCATTATCCAAAAACTTTAGCACATCCCTATTTAGTTCTCCGTACACTTGCTATTTGCGTTCATCTACTTATTTGATTGCTCGTGCGGATTAGTCCACACCAGAACGACAAGAACAGTTGTTTCATCTCTAACATACCAGTCGCTAATGGAGTATTTACTCAGCATATCCTCCGGGACATCTTTTACTACTCCCTCATATACTGTTTTTACTGAAAGGATGTAGTCTTCCAAAATTTCAATATGTTGTGTTTCCGGGTTCTTTGCTTGCTCTAAAAGGTATTTAAGTTTTATCGGCTTCAATATCATCACCGCCTTTCACTTTACGCGCTGAACCAACTCATAGCTGATAATATCATTCCTTAATGAGCCGACATAGTATTCGTCGTGTTCACGAATCTTTTTGTCTGTTGCAATTATGCCATCAATTTTATGTCTCATGTCGTCTATTGTGTGAAGCCATGATGGCTGCATCAAGCATAAATAACCAATGCTATC